>Ga0116230_10008120_pt1 | contig 10377 bp, 8 predicted proteins | sample S1TSphfallax_3_FD_88678 | JGI IMG/M metagenome (GOLD analysis project Ga0116230, IMG submission 88678) | Host-associated microbial communities from peat moss isolated from Minnesota, USA - S1T2_Fd - Sphagnum fallax MG | ecosystem: Host-associated > Plants > Peat moss > Unclassified | place: USA...
CCGGCGGCCGCCGGTGGCCGCTCGGGCGCATAGATTTGCATCATGTCTCGTCAAAAGTAGCTCTGCGGGATGATCAGCGTATCACCAGGCCGCATCATGATATTCTGGCTGATGTCGCCATCCTTGATCAGGTCCGACAGATGCACCGGGATGCGCTTCTCGGTCGCGCCCATGCGGCGCAGGATGAAGGCGCGATTGCCGGCCGCGAACCTGGTCAGCCCCTTGGTGGCGATCATCACGTCCAGAATGCTCATATTCTGCCGGAACGGGATCGCTTGCGGGTCGGCTGCCTCGCCGATCACCCGCACCTGGCGGTCCGCCGGACCTTGGAATTGCTTCACCATGACGGTGACGTTCGGATCGTTCACATACTTCTTGAGCCGCGACGCGATTTCGGTGCTGAGCTCCGTGGAGGTCTTTCCGGCCGCCATCACATCGGGAACCAGCGGCACGGAGATGCGTCCATCCGGGCGCACCGGCAGCTCACCCACCGAGAGCTTGTCCGCGCCATAGACGAAGATCGAAAGCACGTCGCCCGGCCCGATCACATATTCCGCCACCGGTCCCTGCTCCACCGACGGCGCGGGTACCGCGGAGGGTGCGGACGCATCGCAGCCGGCCATGAGCACGCACGCGGCAAGACCGGGCAGAAGCCGTACGGCCCGCAGCACCGGGGCAGCTTGACGCAATCCCCGGTTGTTCGGTGCAGAAGGGACTGAACCACCGCCCCCTGCCGCATTGAAGCAGTGCTCCGCCACTGAGCTAAACGCCTTCAGCCGATACGCCGTGCCTCGCTGCCAGGATGGCGCAAGGCACGGAAGTGCGGCAATGAGTATGATCCATGCTGTATCTAAAACGATAATAAAATAGTCACAAGTGTTTTTATTGAGCGGCACCCCGGCAGGGCTGGACGAAACGTCAACGCTGTGGCTTGGCTACCTGCGATCGTGATCTCTGGCAGGCAGGATATTAAGAGCTCCAGGCATGCGCATCAACCATGCCGGGTGAGGAAAAGCCCGGCTGCAAGCGCGTGCGGGTTTCTCCAGATCGGGGGCTGGCGGAGCATGCAGGCGCCATAGGGGCGGATCGGCATCTGGACGGCTGCGTGCCGTCGGTTTGGGTTTCTCGCAGCCGCCTCCTGGCGGTCGGGTGTTTGGAGTTGGGTATCGCCATGCGTAAGCTGTTGATCATCGGTCTGCCTGTGCTGCTGCTGCTTGCCGGCGCGGGTGCGGCGGGACTGTTCCTGGCTCATGGCAGGGATCCGGTCACCAGCGCCCGGCTACGTATGGCGCACGGCGACATGAAAGGGGCGGAGCTGTATCTGCGCGAGGCGTTGCACCAGCACCCGCTGAGCCCGGAGGTCGCCTTCCTGCTCGGCCGCGTCGATCTGGCGATCGGCAATCCCAGCGGCGCCGAGCTGGAATTCCGCCGTGCCAGGGATCGCGGCTACAACCGGGCCGCCATCATTCTGCCCCTCGGCCAGTCCTATTTGCAGCAGCATCACTTCGATGAGGCACTGCGCGATTTCGTGGTGGATCAGGCGCCGCCCGGCGCCCGCGCGGATGTGCTGACGATACGCGCCGCAGCCCTGCTCTCGCTCGGCCGGTTCGACGAAGCGCAGGCAGCGTCGCGGCAAGCCGAAGCCGAAACACCAAACAACCTGGAAACCGTGCTGACGGCGGCCCGCATCGCGCTGGCCCGCAATGACATCGCGGATGCCGAAAAACGTGCCGACAAACTGCTGGCCATCGACAAGACGCAGGCAGACGCCTTGCTGCTCAAGAGCGAGATCGGGATCAGGACCAACAATTCCAAAGCGGCCCTGGCCGATGCGCAAGCCGTCCTCTCGACAAGCCCGGATCGGCAGGACGCCCTGCTGCTGGAAGCCCGGGCCTATGCCGGCATGGGCATGGGCGACCGCGCGCGCACCGTCGTGCAGAAGCTGCTCGGCCTCGCGCCGAAGAATATCGGCGCCAACTTCCTGGGCGCCATGCTGGCGATCCAGGCGGGCGATTATGCGGCCGCGGACACCGAACTGACCAATATCAGCTTTAGCATCGGTGATCTGCCGCGTGGCTTCTACTTCATGGCCGTCACCAAGCTTGGGATGGGTCAGCCCGCGCAGGCGGAGGAGGCGATCACCAAGTTCCTGAGCAAATCGCCCGACGACATGGGCGCGCTGAAACTGCTGGCCTATATCGACCTTGCGCGCCATCACCCGGACCGCACGCTGGCCTTGCTGCACGACAATCCGCTGGCCGCGCATCCCGATTCCGACACGCTCGACCTGGAGGGCCGCGCCCGCGCGATGCAGGGTGACGTGGCCGGCGCGCGGCAGGATTTCAGCAAGGCGTTCGCCCTCAGCCCGCAGAACGTACAGATCCTCAACCGGCTTGCCGCCGCGCAGTTGGAACTGGGCGACGTCCGGGGGGCCGAGGCGAACATGCAGCAATCGCTGAAAATGTCGCCCAACCAGCGGCTGGCCGGCGAGGCGCTGGTGCAGGCGGCCCTCGCGCGCGGCGATATCCCGGCCGCGATCGCCGATGTGGAGCAGTTGCGCAGCCGGGTGGGCGACATCGAGGAAGTGGGCGTGCTCGCCGCCCAGGTGAGGATCGCCGGGCTCGACATCGCAGCCGGCGAAGCCCAGCTGCGCGACGTGCTGAGCCGCTTTCCCGACAGCCGGGCCGCCACGCTGAACCTGGTGCGTATCTACGGCCTGCGCGGCGACGCGGCCGCGGCGGAAAAACTGCTCGAGAACCTGCTACAGCGGCGGCCCGATGATCAGGGTGCGCTGGAGGTGCTTCTGCCCACCCTGTTCGCGGACCATCATGGCGACGAGGCCATCGCCTTCGCCGAGCGCGCGCATCTGGCAGCGCCCGACAATGTCGGCATCACCTCCGCGCTGGCAGGCTGCTATGTCCGGGCCAACCAGCCCGAGCGTGCCGTCGCACTGCTCGACCGGGTGAGTGCGAACACCAACCCGGAGCTCGATATCCTGCGCGCTCACGTGCTGGTGGCGGCCGGCAAGATCGCCGCGGCGGAGCAGGCCTTCAAGGTGTCGCTCATGGAGGCACCGGGCAACGTACGCGCGCGCACCGACCTCGCCGCCCTGCTGACCAGGGACAAGAACTACGACGACGCACGCGATGTGCTGCGAGACGGCATCAAGCAGAGCCCCGGCAACGAGTCTCTGCTGACAGCCCTGGTGGCCGTGGACATGCAGGATGGCGGCATCAAGGCGGCGCTTGCGACCGCCGCGACGTTGCGCGGCGACCCGCAGAATCTGCCCGGCGCCAACGGGCTGGCAGGAGATGCCTGGGTTCGCGCCGGTGATCCCAAGCAAGGCGCGGAGGCCTATCTGGCTGCGCTGAAGACCGCGCCCAGCAGCGAGCTCGCCGTCAAGGCGGCCGAGGCCTTGACCACTGACGGCCGTGTCGAACCCGCCATCACGGAGCTCGCGTCCTGGGCTTCGGCCCACCCCAACGACCTGCCAGCCCATGCCGTGCTGAGTAGCCTGTATCTGCAGGTTCACAATGTGCAGGGTGCGGAGCAACAGCTCGACGCCGTGCTGGCCATCCGGCCCAACGACGTGTCGGCGCTGAATAACCTGGCTTGGGTGAAACAGCAGCAGGGCGACCTCGCCACCGCGAAGTCGCTCGGCGAGCGCGCCTATTTCGAAACGCCGCTGCCCGAAGTGGCCGATACGCTGGGTTGGATCCTGGCCGAGCAAGGCGATACGGCCAAGGCGCTGCTGCTGCTCTCCCAGGCGATCAACGCCCAGGCACCGGCAGCGCGCGCCATCGCGCAATACCATTACGGATCCGTGCTCAAGGCCGCCGGCCGGCTGGATGATGCCCGTACCCAGCTTCAGCGCGCGGTCGCCAGCAAGGTGGCGTTTGCGGACAAGGACAAGGCTGAGGGGGTGCTCGCGGGACTCAAGTGAGGAAGGTCTTCTTTTTTGAAAAAAAGAAGCAAAAAACTTTTACCTGTTCGCCTTCCCCGGCAGCGCGGCACGCCGGCCCGGGTCGTGCCTGAACCGATCATTCCCGTGCTCCGCCTCCTCACCTTCTCCACGCTCTACCCCAACCCCGCCCAGCCCAATCACGGGGTGTTCGTCGAGAATCGCCTCCGGCACCTGGTAGCCACCGGCGCAGTGCACGCCACCGTACTGGCACCCGTGGCCTGGTTCCCCGGCCGCGGTCTGCCCGCTTGTGCGCCTCAGGAGACGCGTCACGGGCTTGCCGTGCTGCATCCGCGCTGGTTGTCGATCCCGGCCATCGGCATGCGCCCGGCACCCTGGCTGCTCTACCTGTCCGCCGCGCGGGCGTTGCGGCGGCTGATCGAGGCGGGTGCGCGCTTCGATGCGATCGACGCGCATTACCTCTACCCCGATGGAGTTGCAGCGATCTGGCTGGGCCGCCGCTTTGGCCTGCCGGTCGTGCTGACCGCGCGCGGCTCGGATGTGACCCAGTTCCCCGACTATCCGTTCGCCCGCCGCCTGATCCTCGATGCCGTGCGGCAGGCTGCTGCCGTGATCACCGTCAGCGCCGGCCTGCGTGATGCGCTGGCGGCACTCGGCGCCCGCACGGACAAGATCACCGTGCTGCGCAACGGGGTCGACACGTCCGTGTTCCGGCCGCTGAGCCAAACCGAGGCACGCCGTACCCTGGGTCTGGACGCCGCCACCTCACCCCGCCGGATCATGGTTTCGGTGGGGGCTCTGATCGCTCGCAAGGGCCACGACCGCACCATCGCCTGCCTCGCCGAATTGCCGGACTGGCAGTTGCTGATCGCCGGCGAAGGCCCTGAGCGCGCGCGGCTGGAGGCACTGGCAACCAGGCTCGGTGTGGCCCCGCGCGTCCGCCTGCTCGGCAGCCTGCCGCATCACGCGCTCGCCACGCTTTACAGCGCGGCGGATATTTCGGTGCTCGCGTCCTCACGCGAGGGGTGGGCCAATGTGCTGCTGGAATCGATGGCCTGCGGCACACCGGTGATCGCCAGCCCCATCCCCGGCAATCCGGAGGTTGTGGGTTCACGCGCGGCGGGGCTGATCGCGGCCGAGAATACGCCTGCCGGGATTGCCGATGCGGTGAGGCGCTGGTGGGCGGAGAAGCTGGACCGGCACGCCACGCGTGCCTATGCCGAGCAATTCAGCTGGGATGCGACCACTGAGGGCCAGTTGAACATCTTCCGGGCCATCACGGCCGGTATACCAAAGGGGGAGGCAAGCCTCCCCCCCTGACAGAAGATCAGCCGCGATGCTCCTCCTTGCCGGCGGGCCGCGCCGCGGGATGGGGAGCCGGCCGTGGCGCCGGGCGGGCGGCAGGGCGCGGGGCGGCAGCCGCGTGCGGGGCGGGGCGGGCGGCAGCCTCGTGCGGAGCGGGGCGGACGGCAGCCTCGTGCGGCACGGCATGTGCCGCGGCGGCATGCGGGGCCGCGGCGTGAGCTGCCTCGGTCCGACCGCCAACACTTCTATCAACACGCTCCTGCGTGCGCGCAGAGGCAGCTGGGCGGTGCTCCGCGGCCGCTTCCGGATGCGCCGCGGCGGCGGCGTGGGCAGCACCCGGCCGTGCCTCGGCCGCCGGATGCGCCTCTGCCCCTGGACGCGAAGCTGCGGCGCCGGCATGCGCCGCCTCGCCAGGGCGGGCAGCTTCTGCCCCGGCCGCGCGCGCCGGTACCACGCCCGCGCCCTTGAACTCCGCCGGACGCTGGGTCGCCGCGATAGCAGGCGCCCCATGATTGACCGAGGCGCGGAGCTGCGGGTTGGCCGCGGCCATTTGCACATGACGCATCTGGTTCTGGGTGGGCTGAATATGCTGCTCGTGCGCGAATGAGGCTTCCTGCGGCGTCGGCCGGGCATTGATCCCGTTCGGGCCGTTGAAGGCGACACGTGTATTGTTGTTAATCACCGTCTGGTTGTACACGTTCGTAACATGTACACCGCCGAAATTGTTCACGGCACGGTTATAGGCGAACTCGCCGCCGCGCCATGAGCCGCCGAAGAAGCCTGACCCGGTGTAGCCGAAGCCGTAATTGATGCCGCCGTAGAAGCCCACATGCGGTCCCCAGTATCCGTTGTTGAACAGATACACGCCATTGTTCCAGCCCCAGTAGCCGGGAGTCCAGAGCAGACCGGGGTTCGGCGGTTGCACCCAGGTGCCGGGCACCCAGTAATAGCCGTCATCCCCGTAGGCCCAGTAGCCGGGCGTCCAGAGATAGCCGGGCGCGGGCAATGGCGGCTGCACATACACCGGTAACGCGGGTGGCGCGATCGTTACGTGCAGACCAACGCCGATGCCGACACCAACGCCGACGCCAATGCCGATCTGGGCCAAGGCGCCGGACGCCGGCACAAGTGCAATGGGTGCCGCCACCAGGGTTGCCGCAAATACAGGCATGTAGGCGGAACTGAAGCGAAACATTTTCATGATCATATCCTTGACGATAACTTTGAAGTTGGCGACCGGCCGACATCTGCGCAACCAGACCAGCGCCGTCGAAGTGTTGCGAAATGCGCCTGGCGTATCGGGCTGTTACTTCGCTGTTTCGTGGCGATACATACTCAAAACTTGTGCAAAGTTGCATCGTTGCGGAATCCGTTTGATCACGATCCCGGCAGAAATACCTCCATCCCCCCACACCGCAATGCGCTGGCTCCGCAACAACCAGCCCGCACCCCCGCGTAATCTTTCGGGCCGTTGGATGCTGCATGACATGCCAGGGCGCCGCCTGCCAAGACTCCGGTGGTCGCCTCAACATCCGCGCGCTGCTGTCCGCGCGCGAAAAGCCCTTCTTTTTTGAAAAAAAGAAGCAAAAAACTTTCGGTCTTTGAATGATATGTGGTTGCGGGCGTGTCGGATCGACGGCGGAGCGAAACCAGAAAAGACGGCCTTCCCTTTACGCGCCCTGCCACAGGCTCTCCGGCGTATCGAAATCCACCAGCACCCCATCCCCCACCTCTACCTCATGCAACTGATCGGCGTATGTCCGCAGCAGCGCCCGTGCCCCCGTATCGCCCGAGAGGGCCAGGATCTCACCGAAAAAGCGCCGGTCCCACAAAATAGGGTTGCCACGTTTGCCACGGCAGGTGGGCACCACGATCACGCGGCCTTCGTCCGGATCGTAGGCGCCCGCCAGGCAGGCGATGATCTCCGGCGATACCAGCGGCATGTCGCCAAGGCAGACAATCGCAGCCGATACATCCTCCGCCAGGGCGGAAAGCCCGGCGCGCAGGCTGGCGGAGAGACCCTCGGCATAGGTCTCGGCGCGGATGAAGCCAATCGGGCGATCCGGCACGCCGGCGCGTATGGCGGCCTCCACGGCCTCCGCCTGGTGGCCCAGCACCACCAGCACGTCAGCAAGGCCGGCCGCGTAACAATTCGCGACGACCTGCGCCACCATCGGGCCACCCGCGCCGGCGGCGAGCAGCAGTTTGTTGCGCGGCGCCATGCGGCTGGAGAGGCCGGCGGCCAGAACCAGTGCCGCGATGCGCGGCGGCGCCGGCGGCGGGGCCCGACGCCCGGCACGGGGCGCCGGGCGCGGGGAAAATTCCTTGAGCAGCCCGCCGACGCCCATGCCAGCCATCTCCGCACCCCCGGCCGGTTCGCCCGCGAAGATCAGTCGCAGCACCAGGTCGATGCCGTTCAGCTTGGGACTGCGGGCGCAGCCCGGCAAGACAATCGCCGGCACGGTGCCGATACGGCCCAGGCAGATCAGGTTGCCGGGATCCACCGGCATGCCGAAATGCGCGATCACCCCCCCGGCCCGCACGATACCGGCGGGACCGACATCGGCGCGATCCACCACCGCGGACGCACCGGCGATCAGCAGCAGCTCGGCGCCCTGTTCCAGCAAAAGCGCCAGCGCCGCGGCGATCGCGTCGGCCCGGTGCGCGACACGCAGCGCGGGGATCATCTGGCCGCCGAGGGCCGCGATGCGCTGCGCGGTGGTTTGGATGGTGCCGTCGAGCACGCTCTCCTTCAGGCCGGGCAGGGTGGTGATGACCAGCCCGGCGCGTAAGCCGCGGAAGGGCGGCAGGCGCAGGGGCGCGGTGCGACGAGCAAGAGATTCGGCCTGATCCAGCGCGGCGCCCGGAATGGCGAAGGGGATGATCTTGACCGTTGCCAGCAGCTCGCCGGCACGCACCGGGGTCGCGTCCGGCAGGGTCGCAATGGTGATGCCCTCGTGCAGGCCGTTCAGCCGACCGATCCGGATGGCATCGGCGCGGAACAGCCCGCCCGCCGAACCCGCGGCCAGGTTCGCGCGGCCGGTGCCCGCGCGCAGGCGGACAATGCCGGGGCCGGCGAGGGCATCGGCGAGCCGGCCGGCGGCTTCATCCTCACCCACATCGCCCGGCTCCAGCCACGCAGCCTCGATCTCGGCGATATCGGCTTCCCGCAACGCCGCGACGGCGGCCTCGTCGAGCACGGTGCCCTTATGAATGACGCGGCCGGGCAGGCGCGTGGTGTGGGCGAGGATGGCGCCCACAGCGTCGCGGAGCGCGGTTGGGCCGAAGATCACGGAAGGGAAGGTCTTCTTTTTTGAAAAAAAGAAGCAAAAAACTTTTGTACCGTGAGTCCGGTGGTGAACCCACCGCACGACTCACCAGGCAAAAGTTTTTTGGTTCTTTTTTTCAAAAAAGAACGTCCTTTCTTCCTCACCGCGCCGCGATCGCCGCGCCGCGCCGCACGGCTACCACTTCCGCAACGATGCTCAGCGCGATCTCGGCCGCCGAGACGGCGCCGATGGCCAGGCCCACGGGCCCACGGACGCGCGCGAGCGTGGCGGGGCTATGGCCCAGCGCGCCCAGCCGTTCCAGCCGCTGCGCGTGGGTGCGGCGGGAGCCGAGCGAGCCGATGAAGAAGGCGGGGCTGCGCAGCGCGCGATCCAGTGCCGGATCGTCCAGCTTGGGATCGTGTGTCAGGGTGACCACGGCGGTACGAGCGTCCGGCTTCAGCTCGTCCATCGCTTCATCGGGCCAGGCGCCAGAGCGCACCACGCCGGGGAATCGCTCCGGGCTGTTGAAGCTGCGGCGGGGATCGACCACGGTGACGGCGTAGCCGAGGGCGGCGGCGAGCGGTACCAATGCCTGAGCAATGTGCACGGCGCCGACCACGATCAGCCGATAGGGTGGAGCATACACCTGCATGAACCAGGCTTGCCCGCCGAGTTCGACGGCCGTGCTCTCGTCGCGTGACAGGGCGATGGCGGCGGCATCCAGCACCGCCTGTTGCGCGTCGCTTTCCGGCAGGATCAGCTGAAACCCGTCGGCAAGCCGTGTGGCCAGAACGATGGCGCGGCCGGCCGTGCGCGCGGCCAGCACGGCGCGCAGGATGTCGGGGGTCATGGCGCGGCGGCGACCGGTTCGCCGACACGTTCGACGAACACTTTCACCTGGCCGCCGCAGGCCAGCCCCACTTCCCAGGCGCGTTCGTTGGTGACGCCGAAGGCGAGGGTTTGCGGTATGCCGCTGCGCAAGGTCTCCTGCGCCGCATCGGCCACCGCGCCTTCGATGCAGCCGCCGCTGACGGAGCCGGCCATACGGCCGCCGCGCGTGATGGCCATCTGGCTGCCGGCGGGGCGCGGGGAACTGCCCCAGGTTTGCACCACGGTCGCCAGCGCCACGGCGCCTTCAGCGGGAAGCCATGCGGCGATGGTGCCCAGGATGTCTTCGCTGTCGGTCATGGCGAGCCTTCGCGGTTCCGTCTCCGGCTGGCGCCGGGCAACGGGCGTCACTCTCCCCATCTGCGCTGCATCGCGCAAGGTGACAGTCGCGGATCAAGGAGCCCGCGCGCAGATTATGCGGCGGCGGGCTCCGGTTCGGGTGCCCATATGGGGTCGGCGCGCGGTCTGGCGACGCGGCGCGGCGCGGGCGGGGGTTGTTGGGGCAGAAGGGTTTCGTAGCTCCAGCGGAGCGCTGCGGCGATCTCGCGCCGTTCGGCACTGCCGGCGCGCGCGTGGTCCAGATCGCGCAGCACGGTGGCAATGATGGTCTCGCCCATGCCGATCAGCAGAGGCACATGCCCCGGCTGGAGGCGTTGCAGCAGACAGCTTCGGATGTAGGTGGTGCAGGCGCCGGTAAAAGAGCGCGGGTCGCCTTCGAGCTCCGCCAGATAGGCCTGCTCGCGGTGCGCAAAGAAGAGGTCCCAGGCCTTGGCGAAATTCGCGGTGTGCCGGTCGGCCGCGAAGATCACGGCCATCTGGCCATAGCAATAGTAGTTGCCCAGCCGCGCCCCCTGCTTGAGCGGGAGCATGGCCCGGCGCCTGCTCGCACGGTCGCGCCGCTGCAGATAGATCCCCGTGTGGATACGGCCCATACGCTCGAAGGCCGGCAGGCAGCCGCGCGCGGCGGCGAGCCGGAAACATCGCAACGCCTCC
>Ga0116230_10008121_pt1 | contig 10374 bp, 9 predicted proteins | sample S1TSphfallax_3_FD_88678 | JGI IMG/M metagenome (GOLD analysis project Ga0116230, IMG submission 88678) | Host-associated microbial communities from peat moss isolated from Minnesota, USA - S1T2_Fd - Sphagnum fallax MG | ecosystem: Host-associated > Plants > Peat moss > Unclassified | place: USA...
TACGGCGCGACGGTGCTTGCGATCGACGGCGATTTCGACGCCGCACTCGCCGCCGTGCGGAAACTCGATCCGCAGCGCATCGCGGTCGTGAACAGCATCAATCCCTACCGGATCGAGGGCCAGAAGACGGCCGCCTTCGTGCTGCTCGAAGCGCGCGACTGGCGCGTCCCCGATTGGATCGTCCTCCCAGGCGGCAATCTCGGCAACACGAGCGCGCTCGGCAAAGGCTTCCGTGAAGCGCTTGCGCTCGGCTTGATCGATCGGCTGCCCCGGCTCGCGGTCGTGCAGGCCGCCGGGGCCGCCCCATTCGCACGCGCGTTCGCGAGCGGTGCCGCGCTCGAACCCGTCGTCGCGAAGACGACCGCGACGGCGATCAAGATCGGCGCACCCGCGTCGTGGAAGAAAGCGCTGCACGAAGTTCGCACGAGTGCGGGAACGGTGCTGGCCGTCGACGACGATGCCATCGCCGACGCGCGCGCCGTCGTCGGCGCGGACGGCATCGGCTGCGAACCGGCATCGGCAGCGTCGCTCGCCGGTTTGCGCGTGCTCGTCGCGCAGGGTGTGATCGCGCGCGACGCCGACGTGGTCGCGGTACTGACGGGGCACGTGCTCAAAGATCCGCAGTATGTCGCCCAGTATCACGCGAGCGGCGCCGCGCGCGCCAATCCGATCGTTCGCGTGCGCGATGAAGCGGAGTTGATGGCGCGCATCGATGCACTCGCCGACGCACGCGTCCCCGCCGCGCCCGCGAGCCGCTGAGCGGCGTGCGCGCGAGCGTTCCGGCCTCCAGCGCCAACCTCGGTCCCGGCTTCGATTCGATCGGGCTCGCGCTCGAGCTTCGGATCACGGCCGACGTGCGCGTGCTCGACGCCGGGGCGACCCCGCGCTGGACGTTCAGCGGCGCGCACTTCCCCACCCACGACGGCCTGCGTGACGAGATCGCGCGCGGGATCGCGCGCATCGTGGGCGCGCGCGTGTTGCCGCCGCTCGCGATCGCCGTGCACAACGATATTCCGCTCGGCAAGGGCCTCGGCGGCAGCGCGGCGGGCGCGGTGCTCGGCGTCGCGATCGGTGCGGCGCTGCGCGGCGTGCCGGCGGGCGAAGCCGAACTCGCCCATACGATCGCCGAGATCGAAGGCCATCCCGACAACGGCATCCCGGCGCTGCTGGGCGGCATCGTCGTCGCCGCGCAAGGGCCGAACGAAGCCCCGGCCTATCTGCGCTTCGCACCGCCGCCCGGCGTGCGCGCCGTGGTCGTGGTTCCGGAGATCGAAATGCCGACGGTCCAAGCGCGCGCGATTCTCCCGGCAACGTATTCGCGGCGCGACACCGTCTACAACATCCAGCGTGCCGCGCTGCTGGGCGCCGCGTTCGCGGCGGGCCGGACCGATCTCTTACGCTCGGCGATGCGCGACCGCATCCACCAACCGTACCGCGCGAGTTTCGTCCCCGGCCTCGCCGAGATGCTCGCGTTCGACGCGCCCGGCGTCCTCGGCGTCGCACTCTCCGGCGCGGGACCGTCGGTGCTCGCGCTCGTCGACGCCGACGCGGCGCCCCGGGTCGCCGATGCGTTCATCGATACCTTCGCGCGGCACGGCGTCATGGCGCGCGCGCACGATCTTGCGCTTGCCGAACGGGGCCTGATCGTCGAGGGGGCATGAGTCGCCTGCGCTCTAGCGAATTGTTGCGGGAATGGTAAATGTGAGCGTCGGGTCTCCCGCGGGCATGTGCACGGTTGGGAATCCGGCGTTTTACCGGTACGTGTTACGCCTCGGCGATACCGACGCCGAAATGACCGATCGCGATCGCGCGGCGGTCGACGTCCTCGCCGCGGTTCCGCACGCATCGTCCGATGAGCCCGAGAATTCCGGCAACGGCTGGCGCATCGTGCCCGCGCAATCGTTCGAAGATTGGCCCGTGCTCGAAGCGACGCCGCAGCGCTTGCGCGCCGCCTTTCAAACCGCGCGCCGGGTTCTCTGGCAGCAAGCGGCCCCGGTCGGGATTACGGCGGGCGAACTCGTCGTGATCGACGAGGAAATCGAGGCGGTGCTGGGAGTCCTCCATCGCGCCGAAGTCCGCGGCTTCAGCGTCAACGTCACCTACGTCAGTTAACTAGGCGATCGTAAAGCGGCGAAGCGCGAAGAAGCCGACGCCGCCGAAGAGGAAGAACGTCGCGGTGCCGACGCCGAGGCCGACGAGCCAAGCGGTGTCGCTCTGCTCTTGGACGTCCACGCTGAAGGGCTCGGTCGGCGTCGCCTGACCGGCCGCCGAGGTCGCGACCTGAAATTCATAGGAGCCGGTTTCGGGCAGGTCGATCGTGCCGGTGAAGTGCCCGCTGCCCGCGCGTGCGAGCGGCAACGTTTGCAGCCGGCCGTCGGGATCGGTCACCGAGAGCGTCACGCCGTCGACGTCGGTCGGGGCCGCGGCATCGACCGCGATCGTCTTGCCGGCCGTGTAGTGCTCGAGCCGGCGCGCATGGGCGCCGTTGTCGTCGATGGCGATCGTGAGCGGTTGGGGAGCCGCCGCGACGGCCGGGGCGACGGCGAGGCCGGTGAGGAGAAGACCGCAGAGGACGGCAAATCGGCGATGCATGTCTACCGGAGCATACCCAGTGAACCTGGGCCCTATGCTTGGAATTCGATGATGGGTGCGGACCCGATCTCGCGCCGGAGGACGGCCGCGAGCAGGTCGAGCGCCGCCCGGCGCGGGGCATTGCGGCGATAGGCGAGGCGCAAATCGCGTACGGGTGCTCCGGAGAGCGGCCGGATCGTGACGCCGGCCAGCGGCATCCGGCCCGCCAGCGCGAGGGCGGGGACGACGGTCACGCCATAGCCGGCGCGAACCAAGTTCAGCAGCGTTTCGAGGCTCGCGGCGCGCATGTCCCCGCCGATGCTGCGCGCGCGGTCAGGATGCGAGCACAGCGCGAGGGCGTGATCGCGCAGGCAGTGACCGTCGTCGAGTAAGAGGATCGTGGCCGGATCGACGTCGTCGAGGGTGATGACGGCGCGCTTCGCGAGCGGATGAGCCGCCGGCAGGGCCGCGAAGAGTGCCTCAGCGGCGATCGGCGCCTCGATGAAGCCGGGCATCTCCGTCGCGAGCAGGGCGCCGTCGAGGTCGCCGTCGGCGAGGCGTGCGGTGAGCGCGGCCGTCGGCTCTTCCACGATGACGAGCGGCGCGGTGGGGAGCGCTTCGCGGACTGCCGGCAGCACCACCGGCAATGCGTAGGGTGCAAGACTCGGAATGATCCCGATCCGCAGCGGCCCGACGAGCGGGTCGCGGTCGGCGGTTGCGGCCCGCCGCAGGTCCGTCGCCGCGTTCACCGCCGTCTCGGCGAACGCTAAGATTTTTTTGCCCGTCGCGGTCAATCCGATGGTTCGTCCATTGCGTTCAAACAGGGCAATGCCCAGTTCGTCCTCGAGCTTTTTTATCTGCAGGCTCAAGGTCGGCTGGCTGACCGCACACGCCTCCGCCGCGCGGCTGAAACTGCCGGCCTTGGCCAGGGCGACGACATATTCGAGATCACGAAGGTTCATTATCGACGCTGTCTATTAAACTGGGGAGTTTGATAGTCTTGCTCTCGGTGAATCCTGCACAAAGGCGTAATACGCCAAGCCCCCCCCAAGGAAGCGTATTACGACGCCGGCCCGCCACTTCTCGCGAGGTGACGGGCCGCGTCGTCTTTCGGAGGGAAAGAACCACGAATGGATGCCGCTCACGATTACGCCACCGCAACACGCTTCATGCACAACACCTTTCCGGCGTATGTCGGCTACGTGCAACGCATGCACGCGAAGATCGGGCCGATCGTCAAAGACGAAGAAGATGCCGTCGTGGTGCGCACCAGCGACGGCAAAGTGGTTAGCGGCAAGAACGCAACCGTGACGATCGCGCCCGGCGAAGGATTCTCGGGGAACATCGTCCTCACGTCGCCGTTCAATCCATCGTGTTATGCGCCCGTCGCCGAAACACCCGAAACCTACGACGGCGCCGCAGCCGACGCGCTCCAACTGCGTGCGACCTGTCGTCACCAAAAAGACGATCCGGATTTCACGATGCTCTACATCGACCCGCGCACGCAAGAACCGCTCGGTGTCGTCGGCGGCACGAACGACAGCGACGTACGCGTGCGGCTCGAGGAAACGTTCCGCCGCGTCGGCGACCGGCTACTCCCAGCCCACTTCGGCGTCACGGTCAAAGGCAAGAGTTTCTGGCTCGGCTGGCTCGATGTCGTCGCCCAAATCGATTACTCGCGCTACCGCTTCCTCAGCCGCGACTCATAACGGCTATTGCTTGTTTCGGAAGAGCGAGTTGATGACGCCGCCGATATTGCTCGATCCGCCGGCCTGCTGCGCGCCTTCGGCTTGCGGCTCGTGATACGTCATCGACTGCATCCCGACGCGGCCCGGCCCCGTGAACCGGTTCATGATGAGCGAGGCCCCGCCGGCAAACGCGCCGATCGCGCCGAGCAATCCGCCGCCGCCGCCGGACTGCAGTACCGTCACCGTCTCCATCCGGACGTTCGCATCTTTCCATAACCACGCGCCGGGCTCGACATCGATCGACTCATTGGGTCCGAGTGTCTTTTCGAACACGTTGCCGTAGCCGTGGAGCAGCAGCACGCCCTCATCGCGGTTCGCGGTGAATCGATCGATGAAGAGGCCGGTGCGCGCGAAGAGGACGTTCGCCAGGCCCTGCTGCCAATAAAAATCGTAGTCGATCGCACTCGTCGCCATCAGGAACTGATGCTCGCGCACGTCGATCGCTTGACCCGGCCGCAGCCGCATCGCAACGATCTGTCCGGGCGCCTCGCGCGACATCGCGATGTTTCCGGGCCCTTGCGCGGTGCTGATGAAGATCTGCAGCCCGGAGAAGAAGCGTTTCCCGGCGTTCTGCAAGCCCATGAAGCCGAGTCGCACGTTGGGCTGCTTCCAAAGCAGGATGTGGTGCTCGAAATAGATCGTCTGACGCGAGCCGAGCTCGACGTCGACGATCGGTACGAGCTCGCCCTCGACGCGGATCGCCATGTCGCCGAGGACGATCGGGGCCTTGGGATTATCGGCCTCCGGGACGGGCTCCGTGTAGCTGCCGACGGTGGTTGCGCTGGGCGCCGGCGCGCCGCACATCGCGCAAAATTTGGCCCCGGGGAGAAGTGGGGTCTGACAACTCGGACAAGTCACGGCCGTCCCTCCTCGTCGTGTGTACGAGGGTCGTACCGGAGCAAGCCCCCGGAGTTTCGGTCTGCAACGCAAACGCAAAATCGGGGTACAGACCGGGCATGAAAGTCATTCTCGAGATCCTCGTCGCCGCGATCCTGCACCCCGTCGCCGTGATCCTGATGTGGATCAATTTGGCCGGACGGACCGACCTGAACGCGACGCAAAAAATCATCTGGGCGGTCCTGGCGATCGTCCCGATCGTGCCGATCGTCTACGCGATCGTCGGCGGCGGAGCGCTCTGGTAGCGGGCCGGGCTACTTGCGGTTGAGCTCGATCCCCAGCGGTGCGAATCCGGAACTCGACTGCGCGTAGACGGCCGCCGCGTCGGCGGTCGTGACCGTGATCGAGCGGCGTTTGCGGTCGACATTGCGGACCTTGACCTCGATCGTTTCGCCGATCGTGTAGTCGGCCGGGTTCGCATCACCCTCGCGCAGCGAACCGATGATCCCCGGGGCGAGTTCGACCTGTAGCCGCGGTTCGGTGGCGACGACTTTGCCTTCGACGGTCGCGCCGGGACGAACGAGGTCGCCGTGATCGCGCCACGGATCGGGCAGTGCGTTCTTGCGTGAGAGCGAGATCTTCTTGCCGCCCTCTTCGATGCGCAAGACCTCGACCATCAGCTTTTCGCCGATGGTCACGACGTCAGCCGCTTTATCGACCCGGTCGAAGGCGAGCTCGCGCATCGGAATGAGGCCGTCGATCCCGCCGAGGTCGACGAACGCGCCAAAATCGGTAAGGCGGGCGACGGTGGCTTCGCGCATCTCGCCGACCTTGAGCGAGTTGAGGAGTTCGGTGCGCTTGGCGCGCCGGTCGTCGTCGACCGCGCGGCGATGCGAGACGACGATCCGCCGACGCGATTCGTCGACGTCGAGTACGCGCAGCGGGATGCGTGTCTTCACGAGCGATTCGGGCGCGGCACCGGGTTCGACGCGGCCCTGCGAGGCCGGCAAGAAGCCGCGAATCGAATCGACGTCGACGAGCCAGCCGCCCTTCGTGGTCGCGAGCACGTAGCCCGTGACATGATCGTTCGAAGTCTTCGCCGCCACGACGCGTTCCCAGGCGGCTTGCGCCTTGCGCCGGCGTTCTTCGAGCACGGCCGGATCGACCGGCGGCTTCGGCGCTTTTTGCGGTGCGACCGGCACCTCGGCGACGACGGCTGCGTCCGGCGCCGGCGCGCCCTGGGCGTCCGGTGCTGCAGCTACCGGGGTTTCGGGAGCCGCGTCAACCGTGGCTTCGGTTGTCGGCGTTTCGGCAACGTGCGTCGCCACCTCGTGGCCCGGCACCGTTTCCTGGTCGAACACGGGCAGCGTGACCACGGAGGTTGCCGGCTCGGCGGATGGTTCGGAGGGCGTCGACGCGTCGTTCATCGCGTTTGCCGTTTTCGCGCTTGGCGCACGGGGCCCCGCCAGGCTACCGGAATGGCAAAACGATCGTCAACGCACGTTCGCGCGAGATCCGGTCGCCTTGTGGGGCGGCCAGCCCTCCTCAAGCCGCCCGGTCGGCGGCGGCATCGATCTGGTCGTAGCCGCGTATCTTGTAGATCGCCGTCGATACCGCCCAACTGGCGGCGAATAGACCGATGATCGCGAAACCGAGCGCGCCGAAGTTTCCGCTCACGTCGCCGACGCGCTCCCATAAACCGCCCCGAAGGTCGAGGCGGTTCGCGACGATGCTCAGCGCTTCGATCGCACCGACGGCAACGGCGACGATCACCGAAACGAGCGTGATCGTCATATTGTAGAACAGTTTGCGCACCGGTTTGACGTACGCCCAGCCGTACGCACCGAGCATCAAAATACCGTCGGTCGTATCGAGCAGTGCCATGCCGGCGGTGAAGAGCAACGGAAAGATCAGGATATCGGCGATGGGAAGTCCCTTCGAGCCTTGCACGGCCGCGATTCCGAGCAAGCCGACTTCCGTTGCGGTATCGAATCCCAGGCCGAAGAGCACGCCGATCGGATACATGTGCCAACTCCGGCTCACGAGGCGCATCAGCGGCCGGAAGAAGCGGCCCAGCAGTCCGCGATCCGCCAGCTGCGCATCGACGAAGTCTTCCCGATACTCGCCGCCGCGAACGACGCGTCGAAACGCATCGAAGACGCCTGCGAAGACGACGATGTTGATCCCGGCGATGACGAACAAAAAGAGCGACGAGACGCCCGTCCCGATCAGCCCGCCGGCGACCTGTACGCTCGGCAGCGCCGCTTTGATGAACCCGGCGGCGAGGACGATCGCGACGGTCAATCCGATGACGATCGTCGCGTGTCCCAGCGAGAAGAAGAACCCGACCGCGATCGGCCGCTTTCCCGCCTGCATCAGCTTGCGCGTGACGTTGTCGATCGCGGAGATATGATCGGCGTCGACGGCATGGCGCAAGCCGAAACCATACGCAAGGACGGCCGTGCCGAGGAGGAGCGGCCGTGAGGCGAATGCCGCAAACGCGCAGCTCCAGGCGATCACCGTGGCGCCGATGAGCACCGCGTAGATCGCCACGACTTTCACGCGCACATGATCTGCGCCGTCATCGGCGATGCGCATGAGGGTCGAGATGCCGAACCCGGCGGTGGCCGTCGTGCGCGTGCGAACCGTCTGCATGCTCTGGTTTGCTTCGCGCGCCCGCGTGCAGACCATGCCCGCGGGCGTATTTGCCTACATCGTAAACAACAATCCTGATCGAAGGAAACTGCGTTTCCCTTTTGCGAGCGCCGATTGCATCTTCCGATTTGTGGAGAAGGGTCTTCGCAACCGGTCCACGCCTGCATACGCATGCGCTCCGGTCGTTTCCGTTTCGTGGGAGTTTCGCCGTGTTCGCGATCTTCGGTCTTGTTGTTTTCCTCGCCGGCTCCGTGCCGCTGGCGCAACCCGCATCAAGTCCATCACCGTGCCCCGTGAAAACGTCGGGCTCGACGGGCGCGGCGTCGCCTGCGCCATGCGCCAGTCCGGGCCTCGCGACGATCGGCACGGTCGCCACATCGGGACGCAAAGCCGATCTCATCGGCATTGCCAACGCCGCGTCGGAGGGGACGATCGGTCCGGACGAGATCGCGGCACGCCCGATGCTGCGCCCGGGCGAGGTTCTCGAGGCGATCCCCGGACTCGTGATCACGCAACACAGCGGCGAAGGCAAAGCCAACCAATATTATTTGCGCGGCTTTCAACTCGATCACGGGACGGATCTGGAGTCGACGATCGGCGGCATTCCGGTCAACATGGTCTCGCACGCCCACGGGCAAGGGTATTCGGACATCAATTGGTTGATACCGGAGCTCGTCGGCTACGTCGAGTTCAAGAAGGGGACCTATTACGCCGACCAGGGTGACTTCTCGACGGCCGGTTCGTATAACGTGTATTTCAAAGACACGATTCCGACGATCACCGAATTCGGGATCGGCGACTACGGCTACGACCGCTTCTTTACCGCCGCATCGCCGAAGGTGGGCGCCGGGCATCTGCTTTACGCAGCGGAGATCGAGCACGACAACGGCACGCTCGAGAAGCCGGATCAGTACATCAAACTCAACGGGATGTTGCGCTACACGATCGATCGGGGCGTCGATCATTACGCCGCCAATCTTTTCGCGTATAACGGGACGTTCAATTCGAGCGACCAGATTCCGCAGCGATTGGTCGCCGCGGGTGTGCTCTCACCGGACGGCTACATCGATCCGACCGACGGCGGCCGCACGAGCCGCTACGCGCTCTCGACGCAGTGGGAGCATCAAGATCCCAATGGTGAGACGACGTTGAACTTCTACGGCGAGCAGTACGAGCTCGATCTGTTTTCGAACTTCACCTACTATTTGTATGATGCAAACAATTACTACAATGAGACGTCGAACCCGATCACCTGCAACGTTGCATTCACCACCTGTACGCCCAACAGCGGGACGAACGGGCCACGGGCCGCAAACTACTCTTCGTACTGTCCGGCCTACACGGCACCGGCCGGCTCGGCGTATCATTCGCTGACCCCGGTTGCGTACAATTTTCAGTGCGGCGATCAACGCGAGCAAAACGACGTGCGATTTGTGAGCGGTGGCAACGTTTCCCGACGTTTCGTCACGCCGGGAAGCGTGACGACGATCGGTCTCGATACGCGCAACGATAACATCCCGACACTCGGGCTCTTTCTCACGAACGGCCGAAACCGGCTGCCGGGCGGGACGCTCAGCGACGATCACGTCGTGGAGCGGGGCAGCGACATCTATGCGCAGTCGGAGATCGCGCTCTCGGAGAAACTTCGGCTCGAGCCGGGGATCCGGCTCGACTATTATACCTACCGCGACGCCGCGTTCGATCCGAACAACAGCGGGGCCGGCAGCGCCGCACTCGTCGATCCGAAGATGAACGTCGCCTACGCCGTCAACAAGAAGAGCGAGTTCTACCTCGATTACGGCTCGAGTTTTCACTCCAACGACGTCCGCGGCGTCACGTACGTCGACGATCCGCAAACGCACGCACCCTTCGACTCGACGGGAGCCCCCGTCGGGCGCAATCCGCTGCTCAATCGATCGGTCGGAGAAGAAGTTGGATACCGCTACACGATCCCGCAGGTCACGACGACCGTGTCGCTCTACGAACTCTATCAGGCAAATGAATTGATCTTCGACGGCGATCACGGAACGACGTCGCTGGGCGGTCCGACGCAGCGCAAAGGCGTGGAATTTGCCAATTACTTCACCCCGCATCCGTGGCTGACGATCGATGCGGACGTTGCGACCGCGACGGCGCGGTTTCTTTCCGATCCGGAGCACGTCGGTACCGGCGTGCCGGAGTCGCTCAACGCGGTCGTCGCGACGGGCGTCACCGTCGATAAGCCGGCGTACCAGACGAGCCTGCGCGTGCGCTACTTCGGACCGCGCATCCTTGACACCGAAGGCGATGCCGTCTCGACGCCGACGACGATCGTAAACTTCCAATACACGGCAAAACTCCCGCGCCGGCGGCATCTCACGTTGGATCTCTTCAACCTGCTCAACGTCAACGAACCCGATGTCACCTATTACTATAATTCGTGGTTACCGTACGATCTCAAGACGCCGGGCAATGCCACCAACCCGGCGATCAACCCCGCGCTCGGCGCCAATATCGACGGAAACGCCGGCGTCGCCGACTATCATTTCCACCCGGCAACGAAACGCGTCGTGCGCATGACCTA
>Ga0116230_10008123_pt1 | contig 10373 bp, 6 predicted proteins | sample S1TSphfallax_3_FD_88678 | JGI IMG/M metagenome (GOLD analysis project Ga0116230, IMG submission 88678) | Host-associated microbial communities from peat moss isolated from Minnesota, USA - S1T2_Fd - Sphagnum fallax MG | ecosystem: Host-associated > Plants > Peat moss > Unclassified | place: USA...
TAAGTAGGTGAGTAAGTAATAGGTGGGCAAGTTGTAAAGAATAAGGTGTATTGAAATATTGACCATATATTGCAACCTATCTACCTATGACCTACCTTTCTACCTACCTTTATAAACTTAATGTAAAAGATGTAAAATAAATATGTTCATAGAGTAATATATGTTGACAAAAGTTAACATCTTAAAAATGGTGTGGTGGGTTACTATTCATGTAGGTGAGATGTTCAATTCCTCATAGTTACAACTTATAAAACAATTCACCTAGGTAGCCTAGGTAGGTTAACTATTCACACCTACCTAATATTTTTACCAAATTTAAATATATATCCATGTCATTATTTACACTATTTATTATTCAAATCAACTAACACTTAGATGTTAGTTTTAAGTCAAAACAAACAAGCAATGTCAAGTAATACTTGTTAGTTTTAAATGAAAATAAATAGAATGACATGCTAGACACAACTAGACATTCCAAGTCATGTCCCAATTGATTGAACTACTCATAAATGTCCATTTTTCTTGTCATAAACAACTAATAGTTTTTTATACTAATAGCATCACCTTGTTCAAATGTCCTTTTTAAATTAAAAATCTAGTCATAAAAAGCAATGGATAAAACATGCTTCATAATAGTGTTGAGAGTGGCAACTATAAAGATGTATATGAAATTTTAGCTCAACCTTGCTAAGAGGATTAGAACCCAAATATATCATCATTACCATGGAGAGACTTAGATGATTTTTATAATAGTTTAATAATCCTAAACCAAACAAGTGATGGTAGGTTTTATAAATTAGGCATGTTTAAGTCTAGGCTATAGGTCAAGTTTTAAAGTATCCAAACTGAAGGTTCCAAGTCTTGTTGGAATCACCATTGGAACCTCACCAAATAAGTGGCCTCTTTTCAAAATTGAATTAGAACTTGAACTAGCAGTGCTACCTTGTTTTGATGAGGTAGACAAGTTCAAGTTCTCTAGCTAGGTAAATACTAAAAACAACTTTATTTTAGAAAATATAAACTTGATACATTTTAAACAAGTTATTGGCTTTGATTAGTTGTACATAATTAATAATATATAATCTTTATTTTGAATTGTGTGAACTAGTGAAACAAACTAATATTACACCCAAAAAAATTATGTTTAGTTATGTGTAAAGGAGATGGAATTGGACCTAGTTTTCAAACTAAACCTATCTTAAACTTTTGATAAAAATGATCATAATAAAAAGTTTAAAAAATATAAAAACCAAGTCTCAAGACCAAATCAAATGACCAAATCACATGTTAAACAAACATTTCATCAAAAAAATCCAAAATCCAATATCAATGGTTCCTTTTTAAGAATTGGACAATATTGAACCAAATTTGCTTCGTGTATAATGAGGTCTAGATGCCTATTGATAAATGAGTCATGTTCTATAAGCTATTCACTACAATACAAGAAAATATAATTTTTCTCTCGCAAAAAGTTGTGACTTATGACACATGTGTATGATGTCATGAGTTTTCTTCCAATGTATTACATGTATTGTTAAAGCTAATATCAAATTGCTATTTCAATGTAATATATGTGACAATAAACATCACATATTGTTCGTCGTAATGGATGAAACCACAAACGATAAGGTTTAAATGATCTATCATTATATTTAGTGCAAATTTAGTCCAATTTGTCACCTTCTAAGAAAGGAGAGTGATCACTTATTTATTTATTCATCACCCATCTCTCTATACCATATGTTGAAGGGAAGAAATTAGTTAGTGTTAATGGGTGGGTATATTGGATTTTAATATATCAGCTAGGTAAGAGTATGTGTAAATTTTCAAAAACATGTGTCGGCTGGATAAAAGGTATATAGGTTTTTAAAAAAAAAATCCAAGTAAGGGTATATAGGTTACTAAAAAATTTCAGTTTGGGTAAGGGTTTAAAGACCATCATTTACCCTTTTAAAAAAGTTTACCCTATTAATATATGTGGGGAAAAAAATGAAAAAATCTCAAACATGTTTGAAAGGTTTTTAAAATAGATTTGAAAGGATTAGGGACAATGATTCTTTTTTTTCTTTTTTTTTTGATGTTGCTAAAGTGGCAATCATCCAGAATTATATTTAGCCAAATTTGGCAATATTCAAAATATGAAAGTAGGAAATCTTAAGCACCCTTTCATATTGTAGGCAATTGTGGGGATTTTGTGAAATGTTTTTTAGAAAAAGAGAATTTGTGACATAATATTTTATTTCTCCCAAGATTTTTTTCACAAAATAGCAAAAACATGACAACAAAAAACATCATCAATTAGGAAAGGCATTTTGTTCCTTTTTCATTAATAATACACATAACAAATTCTTAACACTTATAACCCCTTTTTTTTCATAAGAAACTTCAATTCAAAAACTAAATTGGAACACAATTTTATTTTACAAGTTACACGATACACATTTTCATCAAATGGAAAAATAAATATAGCAACATCTAACTGCAACCAAACATAGCGATATATTTTCCTTTATAATGAAGTTTTGAAACTCGCCCAATGGTTTTACAATTAATGAAGATAGGTGACAAACATAGATGAGTATATTGATGTTTTTTTTTTTCTAAAAACCTTTAGAGAGTATTCCTCACTCTGTTGTTTGTTCCCTTCAGTAATTTGCAAATTTGCTACAATAAAAGCCATTTCTTCTTGTAATATATGTGGAGGGTTGAGGATCCCAAAGCATTTGCAAAAAGAAGGGGCGTAGAACAAGGCAATAGGTACACCGAACTATTTTGTGGCCATTTTTAGGATGAGAGGAGACTCATGATTAATCATGCTGATTAACCCATTCTTTAATCCTTTGATCTGGCAATCCAAATGTCATTCTTGGACACATTTGGAACATTGCTGCTGATCTCTGAAATAAAAACCCGCAAGTAATCAAAACCTAACCCTTTTGATCTAAACAACCTTTTGATACTTAATACTAATTTTGCGCAACTATTTGACCAAGTATGTGTTGAGATGTGAGGTCCCACAACTGAATGGTGGGTGTGTGTGTGCCAACCCTTTTGTCACTTTCTCCAATTGAAGGATTTCGGGTTTGGATGTATATATGCTTGCCCTCCTTGCATAAAAGGCAACATAATTTTAGCTTGGTAATTTAATATGTAGTGTATGGAGCTTCTCTCTGCAAAAAAAATAAAATACAACCACAACTTCAAGTAAGAAGAAAGGAGTAACTATCTGGTATTCAAAACCCATCTGAAGAAAACATCTGGAATACCAATAGAGATTGTTGTTTAGTTGTCTTCTAAGCCAAAAATAACTCACTCCATTACCATCAGCCAGTAATCTACTGTCTCTCCGAAACCCATTCACTGCATTCCCATGATAATGATCATTGGGACTTTCATTCTATGAAAGATGGTTTGCTGCAAATATCATAGATTGAATTGTTTGAAATTCTTGAAATATCTGGGGAATTAGTGGTGCAGGCTTTTCTTACACTGAATCAGAAGGCTGATGATGGCCGTGGCACATATGAAGCTGTTGAGCATATGGGGGATGAGAGATTGCACCAATTTCTCAGCTGCTGAGCTTGATGGAGGGGATAAGATACCAGTTCCAGGTGGGGGTGGAGACTGAGAACCACCTCCACCTCCACCTCCAGAACTTGATGGGGATCCTGGGTTTGCAAACAAACAAATAGTTCATTAGTGTTGATCTTCTAAATGCATAAAATGGCAATTAACCATCATGAAAACATTGTGCTCAAAATGGCTGGTTCCAGACTGTTGATCCACATCAGGTTTAGTTTGGGTCTAGTGTGTAATTTTTAGTGCATGCTTGACTCCAGAGCTTGGCAGCAATCTCACTACCAGTGACAACTCTCAGGTGGTTGCAAAGAGAAAAAAATTAATTCATTGTTCCTTTAAAATCTCGTGAATTGATCCAAACAACAATGACCTTGGTGAACATTTGTGCTAAATGGGCAGTTCCAAACTGTCTGTTTCTATCAAATCTTACTATTGGATGAACTATTCTCAAATACATGAACGGTTTTAGAGAATTCTCAAATGCAAAATTGTTGCCTAACTTGTCTGCTTCACCAAGTCCTTTGATGGTAAGGACAAAGCACATGTGCTTTACAGACAGAAATCACACTCAGAACTAAGTATTGTCAGCAAAACAAAAACGGATGGAGTCTATGGAGGAATTGAAAAGGTTACCACTTGTGCAGAAGCTAATTTTGTACTCAGCTCCTGTGCATGTGAAGGTGCTACTGGCATCATCATATGCATAACTGTATGCAGTCGGGCATGCGGATTTGAAAGCTTTCGAGTATGTTGTTGGAGGACAAGTGGTGGGCGAGCCATATGCATCTGTGCAACAGTATTGTGGACTTCCAAAAGCTGCACAGGCACTCTTGCATGCTACCACTGTGCCTCCACTCAACACCTGGGATGGGCCATAGAACAGAACAAACACCCAGACTTAGATCTATAAAAAGATCTCAGGATTTCTGAGACAATGAAGAAAGAGAAAACAAAGATCAATCCCTCCCAGGATTATTTCTTTTACACCAAGGAAAGACATACCGTCCATAGAGCAAATCCCAGAATTCCTGTGTCAATCCATTTGGTAAAGAAGATCACTAGAGCCCAAGTGTATTCAGTCAACACCACTTCTTCTTCTGACATGAAATCTGGTTCTGGCATGTTCTTTGGGACTACCCATGATGCAAAAAACTTCAATAAGATCTTTTAGGGTTTAAGGCTCTTTGCAGGACCTGGTTGGGTTTTGCCCAAAACTGGATTCAAAAAACTGCCTCTGAGGTACTATATAAGTGTCACACCATTTTTTTCTCTCCCAGAAAGATACCCAACTCCTCAGAACCAGAGAATGAAAGCAAGGAGAGAAAAAATCCTCAATCTGCTAACTACCCAGACTGCATTTGGCAAAAGAAGTGAAGAAGAACAAGAACAAGGAGAATCAGAAGAACAAGAACAAGAACAAGGAGAACAAGAACTACTACAAACCTGGAGGGCTTCCGGGCACTGGGGATTGAGGTTACTAGTGCATCCAGGGCTGCCGCAAGTGCCATTGCCGCCACTGGGAATGATTCTGATCTCCATGTTGTAGCCATCCACCAAGCTCACGTCATAGAAGTCGTCTCCATTGGCGCCGTTGAGGGTGAACTCCGCCAAAGAGGCAGGAGGATCGCCTCCTGCACCCGCACACCTGAGAAGACCGCCACAATCGCCAGTCTCGCAGCTGCCGATTCCATCGGCATCGAAAGTGCAGCCAGTGCGACCCCAGAAGCGGCCTCCCCATCCTTCTTCCGCCACCAACGACATCGTCTCTCCTGCTGCCAATGCAAATCCTCCTTCCGCCAAGATCGGAATTCCGCCATTCGGTTGCGTCCCCACCCACACATCGCTGCTACAACCATTCGAAAACGTGAAAGTTCTCGCTGCTCCAATTCCTGCAGGAAAGAAAGAAATCCCACCACAGTCGATAATGCAAACCTACCTGCAAAGCTGAATGCATCAGCAGCAGCAGCTGAAAGCATTTCTGATGAAGCTCATCAAGCTCATCTCTGTCTGTCTGTCTGTCTGTCTCTTTGTGTATGCGTCTCTCTGTGCTGCAAGTCCAGTAGCAAATCTTTCAGAGACAAAGGACAGGAGGAGAATTGTCTTTACCTGGAATGAAGCTCTGGAGAGTGCGAATCACCAGCACAAGGCACACTGTAACAGTTGTTGGGATTGAGGGGATAGAACCAAGCTGCCTTCTGTCCATGGGTGAGCTCAAATTTGTTATAAGAAAGCAACAACAGCTGCAGCTGGGCAATGAGCCAAGTGATGAGCTTCTTCTTCTTCACTAGTGTTTTCTTTTTGGTCCGGAGAGAAGAAACCACTACTACAAAACCAAGTTCACTGATGAGTTGCATCACAATTCACTGACACAAGCAATCACAGCTTCTTGTTGGTTTTACTGGCTAGCAAGCCCCAGAACACACACACACACACACACACACACACAGACAAACCACAGATACTAAAGCTACTCAGAAATCACTGCTTGTTTAAGAAAGGAGTGTGCAATAGGACCAGGAGGAGGACGATGTTTTCTGGCGCTTGCTTCAGCTGCAAGTTGTTTCGTGCTTCCGGTTAGACAGACACTTGCGCTGGTGTTTGTCTCTGTTTGTGTGTGCGTGTGGTTTTTTTTTTGGTGGGTTTTCTGTTGCAACTGTGTTTGTTTGTGCTTGCAGGTTTTACTGCGCATCGGGAAAGCATGATTGAGAGAGAGAAAGAGAGGGGGGAAAAAAACAAGAGTGGGGTCCCCAAAAGATTTGTCACAACTCGCAAGCAATGGGTTGTTTTTCTTCTTCTTTTTTGGGTTCTCCTGAAGAATGGGCATTCATGGTTGGCCTCCTGGCGGCTACAGTGCGTGTGTGAATCTGATCCAGCGTCATTCCTGGTGAATTCTACTAAGTTTAGTCTGGAGCTGCTTTCAACTCAATCTGCCATGTTTTTTGTTGCGGCTGGTTCCCTGCTTTTCCCATCACGTTGGTTGCAGCTCCAGATCTTCGTGGCGGTGGGGCCTCAAGCAACCAATCTCCCATTCTTTTTCTTCCCAGTTTCGGCTGCTTCTTCTTCTTCTTCTTCTCCTTAATCGTTGCCATCTTTTTCTTTTTCACCATCATCTACTTCTTCTTCATCACCATCATCATCTTGTTCTTCATCACCACCATTATCATGATCACCTCCTTCCTCTTCCTCATCACCATCAGCATCTTGTTCTTCATCACCACCATCATCTATGTCTTCTCCATCATCACCATCATCATCATGAATCTTCTTCTTCTTCTTCATCACCACCCATCATCCTTGTCTTCTCCATCATCATCATTTCATCATCTTCTTCATCACCACCTTTCCTTCATCATCATTGTCATGTTGTAGACCTAAGTAACCTATTTGAGTCAAGCTTTGATTTTGTTTTCTATATAAGAAAAACCATGTATGTATATATATATATATATAAGAAAAAAAGAAAAAAAAGAAAAAAGTCAAAGAATCGCCATCAACACTAGTTGAGACCATTACTATTAATTACACTATTCATTTTTGTGGTACTCAAAAAAAAACTCAGATTATAAATTTCTAGGTGAACCCTAAACCCTAAACCCTAATAATAATAATAATGATGATGATGATGATGATGAAAAACTCATTCATAGACAAAAGAATGGAGAGTTGGAAGGAGTTCTATGTGAATTGAAAAACACCCATCTAGTAAATCTTTTGTTCGGTTGGGGATTGACACTACCAAACAAACAAGGTTTCCAGCAAGTGCGGTTACAAGGTCCCACCCTAAAGTTGAAAGTGGGCGGTGTTTGGCCACGGAAATCTAGGAACCAAGTTGAGCCTTCCATGAGGGGAAAAAAAACAAAAGGGGATTTCCAAACATGAAAGTATCATGATGATGGCTTCTTTGGATTTTATCAACAATTTGTTGTTTCCCCCCAAAAAATTTCTCCATTTTGGATATGTCAAAGTATAATTGTTGTTGATGGGTTCTTGGATTTGAAGCCGAATGAATGTGAAAGTATCATGTTGTTGATGGGTTCTTGGATTTGAAGCCAAATGAATGTGAAAGTATCATGTTGTTGATGGGTTCTTGGATTTGAAGCCGAATGAATGTGAAAGTATCATGTTGATGGGTTCTTTGGATTTGAAGCTGAATGAATGTGAAAGTATCATGTTGTTGATGGGTTCTTGGATTTGAAGCTGAATGAATGTGAAAGTATCATGTTGATGGGTTCTTGGATTGGAAGCCGAATGAATGTGAAAGTATCATGTTGTTGATAGGTTCTTGGATTTGAAGCCAAATGAATGTGAAATTATCATGTTGATGGGTTCTTGGATTGGAAGCCGAATGAATGTGAAAGGTTATTTGAAGCCGAATGAATGTGAAAGGTTATTTGAAGCCAAATGAATGTGAAAGTGTCATGTTGATGGGTTCTTGGATTGGAAGCCGAATGAATGTGAAAGTATGATGTTGTTGATGGGTTCTTGGATTTGAAGCCGAATGAATGTGAAAGTATCATGTTGATGGGTTCTTGGATTGGAAGCCGAATGAAGGTGAAAGTATCATGTTATTTGAAGCCGAATGAATGTGAAAGTGTCATGTTGATGGGTTCTTGGATTGGAAGCCGAATGAATGTGAAAGTATGATGTTGTTGATGGGTTCTTGGATTTGAAGCTGAATGAATGTGAAAGTATCATGTTGATAGGTTCTTGGAATTGAATCCGAATGAGCAAATGACGTAATGTAATCTTTGGGGATTAGGAAAAAAGGTTATTAGTTTCATGATCCGAAAGGAAAGGAAAGGACTTTTTGAGGTTCTTTGGCCCTGCCTTCGTGTCCAAGAATGAGTTTGTTTTTGATTGTGCAAAAACAAATTACAAGTGAGTAAGAAGTCCATAATTAAGAATAATTTTAGAACTTTGAGAATTTAAGTTGTTCTAAATTATTCTCAAAGTGTTATATATATTTATTTATTATTTACCAAAGTTGTTCTTGAGAATTCCAAAGCAGCAAAGGTGGAAAGGTCGTCCTTGCGAGAGTCTATGGTCTTGTAGAAGAGTTATGTTAGAGCCAGAGTTCAAGTGTATGTATTTTCTACACTATTTTTACTTTTGTTTTGGAGAAGTACTATACAAAAATGAATGCATGCATAACAATTCAAATAAGATGAAATTCAGATTTTTTAAATCCACTTTTTGCAGCAGCATTTTTATTTGTGGGGAATTTTTTTTTTCATTTGACTAAGATCTTTTTTTAAAAAAAACCAGAAACATCAACAAAGGATTTTTTTATTTTTTGGGGTGGAAAAATATGACCTAGGTTTTACAAACTTAGAAAAAATAAATAAAAATTGCTAAGTCAAACATGGGCATTGGGCATATTTTAGTAGCCCAAATTAGGTTTACACTACTTGACTACAATCTTTCATCCAAATATCATCCAAAATATCATCCAATCTTGACAGATTCAGCACACACATGTCAAATAGTTAATTTAACTTTAAATTTAATTTAGTTTCCTGGTTCGATGCTTGAGTTTTTAATCCTGAAAAAAATTTGACAATAAAAAATAAATCTATTTTGTTTCAAAAAAATTGAATTGTTTTAGTGATCAAGTTAACCTCTATTCATTATAGAGTATATAGTAGCTTAAGGGATTTTGGCCCCCAGGTAATAATAATAATAATAATAATAATAATAATAGGTCTATTTATTTTTATATGAGGATTTTTGAAATATGATATATTTTGGCTTGTGTTGAAACTTGAGATTAGTTATATAGAGTTCTATGATATATCTTGAAGGATTTTGGTTCCTTGTAGAGGGTTTTTAGATCAATTTCGATGATGTTTTAATTATCTTTGCTTACAACATCTTGATTCTCCATATGTAGCAATATAGTGAAACTATACATAGCACTTCATATGAATGCATATAGCCTTTTTTAAATCATAAAATTGAGTTTGGACAAGAACCATGAAAAAAACATTTTTGAACATAGGTCAGTTGTTTAGGTTAGACAAGTTGATTTTTTTTTTAAAAAGTTGACAAGTAGGCTGAATTTTATAATTAGATTTTAATTTTAATTAGTTGTTGAACTCCACACCTATACAAACCTTAGTTTTTAATCATTTAAAAACTTTTTGTTGTAAAACTTTGTACCTATACAATCTTTTAGCTTTGGGACTGTGCAGTGTGTACATGGATTGGTGCCAATTTTTGAACCAAGCCCAAAGGTTCTTCAATTTGAAAAAAAAATTGTGTCAAAATCAAAACCAAGTAAGGGGTGTGAGTGTAGGTACCATCATTTTTTTTTTCCCCCTTTGTATCTATGTCTTTTGACTTGTCATTTTGAAATTTCTACCTTTCAAAAGAAATGGTCAAAAAAAATTTTAAAAATCCCAAACATGACAAAAATAAATTTTAAAACTAAACGCTAAACCCTAAAACATGAGCTCATCACACACACACAACTTGTCAGAGTTCTTGTCAAAAATCAACACTGCAAAATGGACTCTTTAGGTTTGTATTTGAAGAAGGCTAGGTAGTAGTAGTAGTAAGAGTGGAGGAAAGCAAAAAACACACCAAAAAAAAAGGAGCAAACCCACTTGGGTCCACCAGTTCTCAAGGTTTCTCTTTTTTGTCTGCTTCACAAGGCTAATAAAGTTACAAGTTACAACTTGGACAAGTTCTTACTTCTTGTACTATAATAAAAGAAAAGATGCTTCACACAACACACATCTGGAGACAAGCTTATTAGACTTTGAATCATTCAAAAGATCCCCTCCCCAAAGCCA
>Ga0116230_10008124_pt1 | contig 10372 bp, 14 predicted proteins | sample S1TSphfallax_3_FD_88678 | JGI IMG/M metagenome (GOLD analysis project Ga0116230, IMG submission 88678) | Host-associated microbial communities from peat moss isolated from Minnesota, USA - S1T2_Fd - Sphagnum fallax MG | ecosystem: Host-associated > Plants > Peat moss > Unclassified | place...
AAATAAAAAGAAAATCCATCACCAAACCTAAAGGGGGACCCTTGATGTTCACTTTTTCTTTACATTTTTAAACCCCACACCCATTTCCAAAAGGTGGGAGAGTCATATGTGAAGAGGCTATTTCAAAAAGTGAACCAAAAAAAGAACTCATCACCAAATACAGGCCCCTCCTCTTATGTTCACTTTTGTTTACATTCACACCCATGACCAAGGATGAGTTTGAGGGAGAAGTGTGAACAGCCTTTTCTTTTTGGAAAGTGTGTAGAAGAAAACCCCTCACCAAACAAACAAGATGCACTACCATCCATGGTTTTTTTTCTTTTTCCAAGTATCCAAACCCATGTCCATCACCAATCATGGGAGAGACATCCATGTTCATTTTCTCTCTTACTTTTGACACAGCCCAATTCTATTCATCTCTCCTATTAATTAGATGAGGTGCCTTTCAAGTTCTTTTTTTTTTTGGCAACAAGCTAATTTGATTGGCCCATTACTCAAAAAAATGAAACTATGGAGGCTCCCCAAAATAGAAGGTTCTATTTTGAAGTTTACCCATACCACATGAGGGCTTTTAGTAGACAATCAAACCCATACAAGGTTGATGATAGTAGCATGGGTTATGTTTTGGTTATGGCTGGTTCTAGCTTTAGAAGAGAACCTACTATACTGGTTTCAGCTTTTTATTTATTAATTAATTACAAAAACAATTGATACAAGCTCTGGTTGTGGTTCAAGCTTTAAGTAAGATTTTTTACTTTATTTTATTTTGGGGGGAGGGGGGAGGGTATTGATAAGTTTGGCAACAAGCCTCAAACCCTAACTACTGACTAGGGTAGCTTATTGTCCTCACAGAGCATGAGGAGAAGGGTCCAGTTGGTATTGAAGGATTAAGTCTTATTATTGCAAAATCTAAATGGCTCAGGTAGTAAATTACATCATAAACATCAAGTGCTAAAATTCAGTATTTATCATAAATGTTTTAATTGAAATTATGTGTTGATGATGTTTGTGATGCAAATCAAATAGAAGAATTTACCTCAAACTTTGTAAATGTTTTAATTGAAATTATGTTTGATGACGTTTATGATGCAAATCAAATAGAAGCATTTGCCTCAAACTTTGCTTTGGCATTTATTTTGCAAACATCAGACCAACAGATCATCGGCATGATGAATGTGCAAATGAGGTCATCTGGTGTGGGAATTCAGCCAGCACCTCAAGCACATGTAAATGTGAATAATGAAAAACCACGGGATCAATACATATCACTTGGATATTGAACAGATCATGCATGAGTCATTTGAAAATGGAGTTGCTAGTAATTACTGTAGTTGGATTGATCATGTTGCTGCAGCTTGTTGTTGTAAGTTTTGCCATTTTCAATTAGAGCCTTGACAGTTGGTAGGGCATAAGGGTCACCCTCCTCCAATACTTTGAGCACACTCCCACCTCCTGTGAAGAGGTAATACTTGGAGCTCTCCAGTGCAGCATGATACAATCCTGGATGCAAACTATTCCCCAATCACAATTGTCCCACACCCACAATTCCAATTCATCAGTTCATGGACTCTCTACATTGTCCTAACAAGCCTTCTCTACTATTCAATGTACTCATGGACTGATTTGAAATCAAAGCACCTGAAAGGTAGGATTTAGGTATTATCCTACAGTTTTCAATTGGGTCACCAGAGTGTCCGAAGTTGTAATAATTGTGTAAAGATAACTTGGGTAGTCTGCTATTTCACAACATTCAAGATATGGACCTTGTTCAAGGATGTTGATTAATGTTAATTACCTTTTAAACTCCTGTAGAGTATCTCCACCACCAAAGAACTTTAGGGCAGAGCGGTTACGGTCAATGGTAGCATCCATTTGGCTGGTGCCATGCCAGAATGTTGGCATGAAACCCATCACAGCATTCACAAATATGGTGCTGGCTGAGTCCAGCGCATCTAAGACTTCTTTTGTTTCAAACGAAGCTGGGTGTATATCCACAACATACTTATACTGTTGCCCTGCTGCAAAATCCTGCATCACCCCAACTCCAGAGTGTTTTGTTTATGATACTAAATAGCCAAAGAATTTTTAGATTTGCTTAGCCTATCAAACTTCTCAAGGAAAGACCCTTGTCTCACCACTACGGAGAGCCACATACATGCCAACATTTTAACTGGCAATCTGTAATCCATCCCTGATATGCAACCAGCTGCCATGGACTATTCTTCCACTTCCCCGGGCTGATTAACAACCAGAATGGTCTGAGTGGGCAGATTATAATCTTGTAACGGCTCAACTGTCTGTGTCAGAATTGGAACATTCCAGAACAGTCCACACCAGCTAGGTTACTTTCTGGTATGGGCCAGGTCTTGGCCTATTCCAGAGTAGATAACAGTGTGGCTTACAAACACTTTCATCTTCCAAGTTGCATTGCCATTGATTTCAACTCTGAATGAAGAAAAGAGACGAACCATTTGGCCTCCATGAAAATAACTTCAGGCAGGAGTTTGAAAACAATTATTTGGTTCAAAGAAACCATTATCTTAGTTCCCAAATAGAGGACAAGTGAAAAGAACAAAGTTTTGATTGACAATTTACCTTTGTGTTTATTGTCCGGAAGCGCCCTTCAAAGCGCCCTTCCAGTGTCTCAGTTTCAACCAGTAAAGGAAGCTCCACAATTTTCTGGTCAGTTTTATCCTGCTCAACCAGGCCCCTTGCCAACTCTATATCTGAATCCTGCATCAAAAGAAAACAACAATCAATATCAATTGTCAACAATTTTGGTGATCCTCAGCCAAGTATGACAGCTAAGGTGCTTGTCTGTGCAGAATCAGCCCTACCCATTCTCTAGCATGAAGTGCACTGGCTGAATCAGCTGGGCCTCACCCACATAGGGCCCACTCTCCTAGGTTAAGAGCTAACATACAAGAATTGGCCAAAGTTTGCCCGCTCAGCTTGGTGTATCAATTCTGTATGGGCAAGTGGTGAGGCCTATTTAGTCCCCCAAAAAAAGTCTCTACAAAAAAAGAATAACACACAAGTGATCTGAAAAGGTTTGGAAATTTAGTACCCACTTGAGAATATAGTGTTCATGATCAGTCAAAGTTTCCTTGTACACAAGGTTACAGAAAACGCTTGGAGAAATTTCCTGAGTGTATTCAGGCAGCTCCTTATATTACTGAATAATCCCCCTTAAAAATAGAGGGTATCTTAGACCTACTCCTTAGTTAGTGGGAGTGATCTTATGCCTACAAATAGGCATAAGATCCCTTCTACTCCTAAACAATAAGATAAAATCCCTAGCACTCCTCGTGATCTTCTTATCTTTAAACTTTAGGCTTATGATAAGGTTTAGGGTTTAGGTATCAATAAGAACTTGTTCCAACATTTATTTTGCAAAAGAAAATTTAGAGTGCACACACACTACGGTACCTCCACACCCTGGATTTTGATGTTGTACTTGGCACAGAGAAACGTGTTGTAAATGATTCCACCCAGAAGTAGCTTGTCCACTTTCTTGTAAATTTCTGCCAGAGGCCCAATTTTGGTGTCATACTTAGCACCCGCCACCACTGCCACGAAAGGTCTCTTTGGACTCAAGATCTCCTTCACATGGAACAGCTCATCCTGCACCGAAAAAAAAAAAATGGCAAAGCTCAGGCTCTCATGTGATGCCTCCTGAATCATGCCGGAAATTACATAATATTTTTCAAACCCTCTCATGTATCCCAAGAAACTCAGAAATTATAGAGCTACGTGATAATTCAATTCAAGAACCTGGAAAGAATCTTAACATTCCAGGAAAAAGATTGATCATCATGAACCCACAAGAAGAAGGTCTCCTAAAGATTATCATTCAGGAACTCACAACAAGAAGCTCTGCCTAAGATCAGCATTCATGAACTCACAAGAAGCTCCTCTGCCCAAGATCATGATTCATGAACCCACAAGAAAGCTCTGGTAAAGATTAGCTGCCATGAACCCACAAGAAGAAGAAGCTCTGAGCTATGTAAAATAGAGGACCTGAAGGCAAAGACCGGCATACGACGGCAGATATCTGGTGATGTGGGTAGTGGAAGCATGAGCTTGCCATGAGCCGAATGCATCGTTCACAAACACGTCCGCTAAACCTGCCAATTGCACCACAAATCTCTCCATCTTCTCCCCTTTGTCCTCCTCCCCCTGCACATTCAAAGCTCACTCCAGCACCCATTGATTGCATCAGCTGATGAGTACACAGACAGAGACAGAGAGACAGAGATTTGTGTGGAGCTGCAGGAGATAGGGATCTAGTACTGTACCGCAAACCAACGAGTGTTGGGCAAGTAGATGCCGGCGATTTTGCGGCTGCGCAAGTCTTGGATGAGCCAGTTGATGGACGTGTCGATGTCTAAGATCCCTTCCTTCTCCGTTGCATGGAACTGCGGCACCGCGAACTTGATCCGCAGCTTGCGTTGCATGTATGCCACCACAGCATCCACCGAGTCCTCGTCTTTCTTGATCGTCAGCGTCTTCGTCTTCTTATCGAATGGACGCCCAATATGCGTCATTATGATCGGCCTGCAAGCAACCCACCCACCCAACACACAAGGAAAAACTTGTCAGCTGCATTCAGTTCTCAGTACAACACAAAAGCTTTCAAGAGGATTCTTCTACGACGGACGTGATCAATCACACAGCAACCTAATGGAAAGAGACCCTTAGTACGTGTTGTACCTTCCACCGCGCTCAATGATGTTGTACATGGTCGCCAGAGTTACGTCGATCCGGTACTGGTCCAAAATCTTTCCTGCAAGAACAAAGAAGATCATGCAAAGCTTAAATATATCCTCAGAATGCAAAATTGCATCACAATCCCACAATAGGTAGAGTGATCCGATCGACGCGGTCATCGGTCCCTGAAACGAGTGGTACCTTTCTTGACGACGTTATGATCAACTCGGAGAAGAACCACTTTGTCTCGCAGGTCAGCATGTTGCAGAAGAGGAAGACGCTCATCTAGTAGCGCGGGATCCCTGCAACCTTCTTCCACACTATAGCCCACCTTCATCCCTATCTGATCCCCTGGAATGTAAGGCGCCATGATTATGATGATGATTTTGATGACGGTGTCCTGCGGATGTTGCACGACGTAGCTGCTACAGTTATGAACTCTTCCTCCTCACAGTGCTCCACTCCCAAATGCTTGTTCTCTCACACCACCACACTAAACTCAGAGCTCTCTCTCTCTCTCTCTCTCTCTCTCTCTCTCTCTCCGACACTCTCTCTTACTCAAATCTCTCACAAGACTTCTCCTCAAACACACACACACACACACACACAAACTGACGATTGCAGCAAAAGCACAAAATACAGTTAAACCTGAAACCTGACAAAAATTCCCCTTGAATGCTAAAGATTTCTCAGACAACCCATCTTCTTCTTCTTCTTCTTCTTCGTCTTGTGTGTGTGTTTGTGTTTTTGTCTGTGTGAGAAGAGCTGGAGCAAGTCTAGTGCTATGAGCTGCTAGCAACTGTAGAAACTATGCACAAGGAGATTTTTGCGCTCTGAAAATGAGAACTGAACATGTGAGATCTTGTGGTAGCACCGTTTTTGTATTCCAAATTTGGGCATGCTCAACAACATCCAGTGTGCTAATCCAATGCAAATCCTTACCCAAATCCAGCACACTCTCAACAGTTAACATGTGCTGTGCTAAATTCCAATTCATAAATTTCTTGACCCACAATGTTCAGCACTTCCAACTTGGTGTGATACCTAACCCAATTCAAATTCTCACCCAAATTCAGCACTCCTTGAGCAGTTACATTTGTGTGCTAATCCCAATTTCTGACCCAAATTCATAGTGCACTCTCAGCACGGTATAATGCTACCTAGTCCAATTACAAAATTTGAACCAAACTCAGCACTCTCAGCATGGTGTGTAGCTACTCCAAATTTTGACCAAACCTCTTCTTGTGTGAAGGGAATTCCCAGTCAAATCCTTCACTAGGTAGGTACTTTCACTAATGTCTAGTAAGCCTTCCTCCCACGCCAACCCACCCTCCCCCACAATAAATTAAATTAAATTAAATTTATTTAGTAAAAAAATCACAGTTTGATCACCTAGTGACCATAGAAAGAAACTTCCAAATCAAAGTACAAGCGTTACCATACTAAAGAAATCCTTGAAGGACTAAGAGTGTGATATCTCAAATGTTCCCAATTTTGGATGAATTTGATGTGCTACTTTTTTCAAGGACCAAAAATGAGAAATTATGGCTTTGAGGTGAATATTTCTTGGATTTCATTCACTTTTTAATGGTGAGAAAATTTGTTAAGTTCCCCTAATTAATGTCCAAGCTTGAGAATCAGCTTGGAAACAAAAACTTTAGAAGAATTTGAGAGACCCAAAGTAAGAGCTTGGAAATTTTTATTAGAGAACTTTTTAAGATGGTGAAATTATAAACAAAAGAGCTTGAAATATTAAGCCATGAGTGGAGTAGGAGAAGAATTGGACAATTTGGAGTAAATCCAATCACCAGCTCACCAGAAGGAGTTGCACCATCTAATTTTGGATGTTGAACTGAACTTCAGTTCAACATCCAAAATTAGATGGTGCAACTCCTTTTGGTGAGCTGGTGATTGGATTTAAAGTTGTTTAGCACCCCCAGAACTAACTAGGGAGAAGGTGGAGATGTGGCACTAGAAGAGAGGTAGGAGCTATGGTTAATAACTTTGTAATGAAAACAAATTATTAGTCCACCAATGGGTTTAGGGTTGGGGGGGCAGCAAATAAAGTTTTTCACATTAATATTTTACCAATCTATTAACCTCTAGGAGATGAAAATGGTATTAAAAGAGCCTTGGGTGAACCAGCACCTACATTGGTACCTTGGTAAAAACCTAAAAACCCCTAATGCTTTTGAGGTTAGTACTAAACTCAACCCAACTTTTGAACTTTTAGACCTTTCTAACACTCCACTTTCTAAAAAGCTTTACTTTTTTGGGGGGGTCAAAATGGAGGCACCCAAAGTAGTGAAAACTATTGATAATATTCATTATTCAATATTCTGAACTCAATATTTTACCACCCAAAAGTACAGCGTAAGCAAAGTAGTCAAATATGTCCTACAAGCTTCCAAAAACACATGATATAGGAATTCACCATTTTGTGAGAGACACCGTCAAGAAGCTCTGCTTCCATCTCTATGCCATTTCTTCTGGTCATGGAACTTATTGTGAACCTTCCGAGTTTCAACCTTTATTCGGCTGGCACTCATGTACACGACTCCTCTATGCATCTAGTCTTAAAAGGTGGGTGGGAGATGTTTAGTTTGTTGGATGAGTACCTAGTATGCCGTGGATGGAAGGATTTGGAACCAAAATCTCATAACAATTGATGTTGAATTTGCACTTGTTGAGTGCACGGAAGTACAACCATTTTCCTTGTGTCCTTACACAAATTTAAGGTGTTTTTCAGATCTACTTATGCTGGTCCCTGTTTTTTTATTTCTTTTGTAATTGGGAATAGGAGATGATGCTTACACCAAAGCATGACATTAGTCCCATGTGATTCCAAGTTTTGTTTTTTAATGGGGAAGAGAGGCAAGGTTTGTTTTTTAAATTAATATGGACACCATAACTAAGTAGGGTGGGTTATAGGGTTTTTAGTTTTTAATTTTCTCTACTTTCAATCATAAAACATGTTTAGGGATTTAGGATTCATAACCTACCTGAATGAAATTCCAAACATCTGGGCAGGTTATTAAAATTTGAAAACTCAATGCTCAACTGGTAGATTTTATTTTTTTTAATGAAAAATCACTAACCAGCTGGTAGGTTATAATAACCAGGTTGATAACCAGGTGTTTTCTCGAGATCAACACTGGTTTAACCTGTACACCAGAAAAACCTATGTTGGCCTCCTATACAGGCCTGTGCCCAGTGTAAAGGGTCCTTTATACCGGGCATGGAACATGGAAGGACTTACATGCAATACTAGTCGGGTACAATTTCACAAAATATCAAAATTTGTCACCAAAAATATCATTGGATGGAAGTTGGAACTAGTTAGGTAATGTGAATGCAAATTTCTCCATTTGATCAAAGAAGCAACTTAGAGAAAAGGACTACAGCTAGTTCTCTTGGCAAAATTTATTCTTCAAGTGAAATTTCACAAGTTTGTGAAATTTTTAATGGATAACAATGAGAGAGAGAGAGAGAGAAAAAAAAGCAGCTTTGGCGAAGTCACATCCAGGTACAAGCCAGAATCAACCATACCTTGCCTGCTCTAGTACCTTAAGATCAGCCTTCGTTGGCCAAGGCAAGGATATTGTGTATAGATTCATTATGGAGTATAGTAGCTTAAGGGATTCTGGCCCCTACTAAGTAGTATATCTATTTTGATTCGAGGATTTTTGAAAGACGATATTTTGGCTTGTGTTGAATTTTCATAATTCTTCTTTTGTATTAAGATACTTTTTAATGTAAATGGCAAGGCCACCGTGTGACACACCCCGCTCTTTTCATTGGTGGAAGTTCATAAAACGACAAGATTAAAGTTTTAAAACTTGAAAACAAAGTGATTTTGGAGGTTTTCAATTGTGATAAGTGAGGGAAAAATATGAAATTTTTGTCAGATTTCCATATTTGGATTTTAGTTTGTAGCCAAAAAGATAGTTTAAGATTATTAAAGATTTGGTTCTTCATATGCAGTTTACAGCCAGATTTGGCTAAATCTTCTTAAGGATGATTACCACTTTTTTTTTTACATCTTCCTACGGATGGATGACCGTCAATTTGGCTACAAACAAAAATTCCTTTTGAAAAAATACTGCTTCACATCAGTCATCATCCAAGGTAGTAAAGCCAAGGTGGAAGTGGGAGCCAGAGAGTCTGTTCACATGCACAGGAAAATGTCCGCTCAACCGCAAAAGTTATCTGACAGCTGAGCTTCTACTCCACTCATAGGTCGAAGTGCAAGTCAATTTGCATATCCCCTCCGCTCACCAAGTCCACTCAGCTCTATCAAGAACTATCGGTTGGAGGGGCAGTAAACAAGCTGTTGGAGGATGAAAATGAGATGGCTGAATGGTGAAGGAACAAAGTGCAACCTTGTGTGCCAGCCCTATCACTCATCCTCCACATCAGTCACTAGCTGGTAAGCTTTGCGGCCCAGTCTGGCTAACTTGTGTGTATCCGAATCAACAACCCCTCTTTGGAAGAATCAACCAAACCCTTCCCCACTCCCTAGTGCCTTACCCTAAGGTCAATTTCGTCATTAAATAATCCTCAAAATAGTGAAATGAAATTTTGTGAAAATATGAAGTTGACATGTTGAAAATCATCATAATTATCATAAGCTACACTCTGAATAATTTCACTACTCATATCACAATATTATAGTACATGATGGAAAATGTATATAATTTCAAAATTAGAAAAAAAAATCATTTTCTGAAAAATAATAATTATTTGTTTTTTCAATGTGGAAACTGAGCCTAGGCTACAGTACCTCAAGACCACCATAGCCTAGGCTCAGTTTTCATGTTGACAAAACGAATAATTATTTTTTTCCAAAAATAAAATTCTTTTTTAATTTTGAAATGACATATTTTTCCATCATCTACTATAATATTGTGATATGAGTGTTGAAATTATTGAGAGTGTAGCCTATGATAATTATGATGATGTTCAACATATCAACTTCATATTTTCACAAATTTTCATTTCACTGTTTTTAGGATTATTTAATAATGAAACTGACCTCAGGGTAAGGCAGTCAACTTAGGTTCTGGTAAAGCTAGGGAAAACTGAATTTGTTGACCTTGCCTACCAAGGCAAGGAGATTGTGTTTAGATTCATTATAGAGTATAGTAGCTTAAGGGATTTTGGCCCCTGGGTAATAATAATAGGTCTATTTTGATATGAGGATTTTTGAAAGATGATATTTTGGCTTGTGTTGAAAGTTGAGATTGGTTATAGAGTGACTAGTTTGAACCCCATGCCTAATGCACAAGTGTGTGTGTATTTGACGGTACATATTACAAAATTACAACTACAAACTACATTTTCAAAACCTCTCTATATATCACATTCCGCATGTATTCATTGGGACCCTGGCCGCTGAAAATCTTGATGTTTGCATTGCTTGTGACCCGTGAGATAGCAACATATAGCTGACCATGGTAAAAGACCAGAGATGGCAAATATACCCAATGTTGTTCAGTGTCTGACCTTGACTATTGTTGATTGTTGTGCACAATCTTTATAAAGTACTATGGACCAAGGGAGGCCCAAAAAGGAAATATATATACCATGGGATATAAGTGAATTGCTAATTTTTAATAAATGATTAAAATATTTCAATGAATAGCTTATGACACTTGTAGCA
>Ga0116230_10008125_pt1 | contig 10372 bp, 9 predicted proteins | sample S1TSphfallax_3_FD_88678 | JGI IMG/M metagenome (GOLD analysis project Ga0116230, IMG submission 88678) | Host-associated microbial communities from peat moss isolated from Minnesota, USA - S1T2_Fd - Sphagnum fallax MG | ecosystem: Host-associated > Plants > Peat moss > Unclassified | place: USA...
GGGCACGCTGCGCTGCATCGGCTCCACGACCTATAAGGAGTTCCGCAACTATTTCGAGAAGGACCGCGCTTTGGTCCGACGGTTCCAGAAGATCGACGTGAATGAACCGTCCGTGGAAGACGCGGTAAAAATCCTTCGCGGCCTCAAATCCGCCTATGAAAAGCACCATAAGGTCCGCTACACGGATGACGCGATCCGCGGCGCCGTGGAGCTTTCCGCCAAGTATATCAATGACCGCAAGCTGCCGGACAAGGCGATCGACGTGATCGACGAGGCCGGCGCGGCGCGGATGCTGATGCCGGAAGGCAAGCGCCGCAAAACCGTGACGCTGAAGGATGTCGAGGACATGGTGTCCAAAATCGCCCGGATTCCGCCCAAATCGGTCTCCGCGGACGACAAGGAAGTACTTCGGACCTTGGAACGCGACCTCAAATCCATGGTGTTCGGCCAGAACGCCGCCATCGAGGCGCTGTCCGCCGCGATAAAACTGTCGCGCGCCGGTTTGCGGGACGCGGAAAAGCCGATCGGCAATTATCTGTTCTCCGGCCCGACCGGTGTCGGCAAGACCGAGGTGGCGCGCCAGCTGGCCGCGACCTTGGGGATCGAGCTGACACGGTTCGACATGTCCGAATATATGGAGCGGCATTCGGTGTCCCGCCTGATCGGCGCGCCGCCGGGCTATGTCGGCTTCGACCAGGGCGGGTTGCTGACGGACGCGATCGACCAGCATCCGCATTGCGTGCTGCTGCTGGACGAAATCGAGAAGGCGCATCCGGATCTGTACAATATTTTGCTGCAGATCATGGATCATGGGAAACTGACGGATCACAACGGCAAGAAGATCGACTTCCGGAACGTGATCCTGATCATGACCACCAATGCGGGGGCGGCGGACATGGCGAAATCCGGCATCGGCTTCGGCCGCCAGGTGCGGGTGGGCGAGGATGAGGATGCGATCAAGCGCATGTTCACCCCGGAATTCCGCAACCGGCTGGACGCGGTGATCCCGTTTGCCGCGCTGACGCCGGAAATCGTCGGCCGCGTGGTGGAGAAATTCGTCATGCAGCTGGAGGCGCAGCTGGCCGACCGGAACGTGACCATCGAGCTGTCATCGGCCGCCAAGGAGTTTTTGGCGGAGCGTGGCTACGAGCCGCTCTATGGCGCGCGGCCTTTGGGCCGGGTGATCCAGGAGCTGATCAAGAAGCCGCTGGCGGAAGAGCTGCTGTTCGGCAAGCTGGTCAAAGGCGGCGCGGTGAAAGTAACGCTGAAGGACGGGAAACTCGCCTTCGACGTGACCGAGGCGACGCTGCCGGCGCTGCCGAAACCGGAAGCCGAAGGCGACGATGGCACCGGCGAGAAGCTGCCGGAGGAAGTGCAGTAACAGGCTTTATCATCGTCAAGTCGTTGCTTCTGGCACTGCCGCCGGAAGCAACGACGAAACGGTGAAATAGGTAACGGAGCGAAAATGTCTCTCTCAAATTCCGAAGCTTTTGACCAGCTTGTGGCGACAGCCAACGGTGACCCGTACATCGTGTACGAAGCGATGGCGAAGACACCGGAAGAGCCGGTGCGTTGGCCGTGGAGTTGGTTATTTGGCCCAAAGGCCAAAAGCGTGTCGAGACTGAAAGAAGAGATCGGTAAGCTGCTGGCAAAAGACGAAACCGATCGTTAACACGAACCCCGATCGGGCGATTGACATGTCTCTTTAATCGCCGCCGGCAATGTCATCGTTCGGGCTTTCTATCATTGCCCTCGCCGCGATGGTGGCTCCCGGCGTCCTGTTCATCGTATCTTTCTTCTCGGCCAGCCTGATCAAAAGAACTTCAATCAGCTTCGGGCCCGCCATAGATATAGCGGTCTTCTCTTCATTATCCCTCGTGATCAACGGCGTGTATGGCGGTTGCGTGGGATGGCTAATCGCGATCCCGTTCGGTAGGCTCAATCAGCCGCGGCTCCTTCCCTCGTTGACTGACACCCTATACCAGTTCGGATCGTCGACCGGCATGCTCGACAAATCCTCGATCCTGTCAGCTTCGCTGTTCTGTTACGTGTACCTCGTCGCGATCTCCATCGCGTCGGTGTGTCTTGGAATCTGCTGTTCTATTCTCTATGACCTGTCGGGTGTTAGATTTGCGAACAGCGTCCTCACCAGAACCGCGCAAATCGCCCGACGCCGTGGCGTAACAATCTGTTCAGCCTTGTGCAAATTTGGCGGTGACGGCACGTTTGTGATTTATATCGGTGAGATCAAGGAAATTGTTCTCAACGAGAAAAATGAGATTGGCTATATATTGATCCGGCAAGTGCGCCGTTCCGTTCTTCACATCGAAGCCACCGCGATGACGGTCCACCACTCATTGCCGGAGCAGATACCCGGCATCGAAGATCCGCGCGATGAGTTCAAGATACCCGGCGCTTCGATCGAAAACATCGCATTCAGGCATTTCGACATGTGGCCGGTTCTGGGCGCGGGAAAGAGATTTCGGTTCCTGCTAAAACTCGCGATCTGCGGTCTGTTCGTGGTCGTGCCGCCGCTGATCTCACTGTACAAATATCATGGCCTGATCACGCAGAGCCTGTCGCCCGCCGCCGGTTGCGCGCCCGCCCATGGTTGACCAGACCGCTTGCCCCTGCGGCAGCGGTTTGCGGCGCATCCGGTGCTGCGCGCTGGATTTTGCCACGCTCAGTCCCGCGGAGGCGACGAACGCCTTGATGCCGTTGCTGGAACAGGCGGGGACGGCGTTAAAAGCGGGAGATGAGCCAATGGCCGAGCGGCTCACCCGGCAGGCTCTGGAACTGGCGCCCGGCCGTGAGGACGCGCTGATTTTTCTATACCGGTTGCTCCGCCAGCAAAACCGGCCGATCCCGGCGGAGGCGCTGATCCGCCGGGTGGTGGCGTTGAACCCCAATAATTTCTGGGCCACCAATGAGCTGACCCTGATGCTGCTGAACAAGGGCGCGCTAGGCGAGGCGGAGGTGCACGCCCGCAACGCCATCCGCATCGCGCCGCAGAACGCCCAGGCGCATAATCTGATGGGCCTGGTGCTGACCGAGGCGAACCGGCCGCTGATCGGTGAATACCATTATCGCCGCGTGCTGGAACTGGCGGAAGGCGAAGAGCCGATCACCCTGGCGAACCTCGCCTGGAACCTGAAAAACCAGGGCAGGATGGCGGAGGCGCGGGTGCTGTATCAGCGCTCGATGGCGCTGAAGCCGGACGTGCTGCAGACCATCCTGGGCTGGGCCAAAATGGAGGAAGCGGACCGGAATTTTGCCCCGGCGCTGGCGCTACTGGACCAGGCGGAGCAAAAATTTCCGGACAATCCCAGCGTCCATCTGACCCGCGCCACGGTGTTGGCGCGGCAACAGAAGACAGCGGCGGCGCTGGCGATTCTGGACGAGCCGGAGGGCACCAAAATCCGGCTCGGGCCGAGCGAATTGTCCGAAAAGGGCCGGCTGCTGGACCAGCTGGGGCAGTATGACGACGCCTTCGCGTTGTTCGACACCGCCAAGAAGCGCGCGCAGGAGCTGGGCGCCCGGCAGTACATGGCGGACACGGCGGCCGATCTGGCGGCGCGCCTGCAAGGATTTTTCATCCAGCGCCGGCTGCAAACGCTTCCCGTTGCAGAGCTTCGGCCGGGGGTCCCGCAGCCGGTGTTCATCGTCGGCTTTCCGCGCTCCGGCACCACGCTGATCGAGCAGACGCTGACGGTGCATCCGCGCATCGCCGCCGGCGATGAGCTGCCTTATATCAATGACATCACGCAGATCATGCCGCGGTTGCTCGCCAGCCCGCTCGCCTATCCGGAGGCGCTGGCGGAATTATGGATGGGCGATCAGCGCGACGGGCTGAACGAATTGCGCGACTATTATCTGAACCGCGCCGCGAAGGCCGGGATTTTCCGCAGCGGCGCGGATTTTTTCACCGACAAGATGCCCCTGAACGAGACCCATCTGGGACTGATCTCGCTGCTGTTTCCAAACGCGCCGATCATCCACGTGATCCGGCATCCGCTGGATGTTCTGCTCTCCGTCTACTCCAACCATCTGACCCACGGGTTCTATTGCGCCGGGCAGTTGGAGACGATCGCCCAGCATTACGCGCTGATCGCGGATCTGGTGCGGCATTACCGGCAGCATCTCACGATGCGCTATCTGGCGGTGAAATACGAGGACATGGTGGTCGAGCAGGAGACCAATGTGCGGAAAATCCTGGGTTTCATCGGCGTGGATTTTGACGAAAGATGCCTGCGGTTCGAACAGAACACGCGCTATGCGCGCACCGCGAGCTACGCCCAGGTGACGGAAAAGCTCTATGATCGGTCGCGCTACCGTTATCGGCCGTATCTGGCCCATCTGGCGCCGGTGCTGGAGCGGCTGGCGCCGGTGATCGCGCGGCTGGGCTACACGATCGACCGGCCGGAGGATAAGGTCGCGGCGGTCGCGGATTAGGAGCCAACATGTTTCGCCAGCCTTTCACCATTGCCGTCGCGCTTAGTCTGGCGGGGTTGATCCCGTTTCTCGGCCTAGGTGCCGCGGTGATGCTGGACCCGGTCGCCTCCGAGACGGCGATCCAGATCCTGGTCTGCTACGGCGCGGTGATCCTGTCTTTCATCGGCGCGGTGCATTGGGGCTTCGCGCTGCGTGACACGGCCCATCCGGTGAACGGCGTCCCGCTGACGCCGGCGGTGCTGGGGGCCGAGCGGCAATTGCTGACCTTCGGGATCGTTCCCGCGATCATCGGCTGGATCGCGCTGCTGGCGATGCTGCATTTTGGCGCGCCCGGCGTGGCGCTGTTCCTTTTGCTGGCGGGGTTTTTCATCACGGTGGTGGTGGAAACGATTGGCCGCGGCCGCGGTGTGGTGGCCGGCAACTGGCTGGCGCTGCGCTGGGGCGTGTCGATCGTGGTGCTGATCGTGCTGCTGATCGTCCTGTTCGCGGTGCTGACCGGAATGCGGATGGGTTGAGCATGATCCTCGGCGCGACGATGAGGGTTTTGCGGCCCTATCCGCATCTTTTTGCTTTCTATGATGGCCGCATTGCAGGGGTGAGGGCTTATTCGCCGGAACCCAACTGGTTGGATGATGGTGCTTACACGCTCGGTATCTGTTCGTACGCGATCGTCGATGGTGACGAAGCGCTGGTCTATGACACGCATATTTCGCTCGACCACGCGCGGCTGATCCGGAGCGCGCTGGCGGCCCACGGTGTTTCATCCATTCGCGTGCTGCTTAGCCATTGGCATGACGATCATGTCGCAGGCAACGAGGTCTTTCAGGATTGTGAAATCATGGCCAGCGCGCGGACCTTCGCGGCACTGTCCGCGCATCGGGAAAAGATGGAAAATGCCGCGCCACCCATCAAGCCGCTGATTATGCCCAACCGAATCCTCGACGGCGACATCACACTCCAGATTGGCAAGATCGCGGCCGATATTCGTCTTGTCGACATCCATAGTTTTGATGCCGCCATCTTGTTATTGCCTGGTAGCGGTCTGTTGATGGCCGGCGATACCCTGGAAGACCCGATCACCTATGTCGATGAACCAGCGCGGTTGAAACATCACCTCCGGGACCTTGAACGCATGGCCAGCTGGAATATCCGTCGCATTCTGCCCAATCACGGCAGCGCGGACATCATTGCTGCCGGCGGCTATGATGCTTCGCTCATCGATGCCACGAGGCTCTATGTTGAGAAATTACTATCCTTGACGGCTGAGCCGCGGCTTGCGGTTCAAGACCTGCGACGTTTCGCGGCGGATATATTCACAACTGGCGCCGTTTCCTACTTCGCGCCGTACGAACATGTGCATGAACGAAATGTTCAGGCTGTATTGACGCCGGTCCGCTTGGGGCAGGTTTAACCGGACTGCTTGCCGATCACGCCGCCGCCTGCACGTCAAAACCGGCATTCTGGATGGCACGGATGAAATCATGCGGTTCGCCGTCACCGCCGATGACCACGCGCTTGGTCGCCAGATCCGCGGAGACGGAAGCTTCGGGGTCAATCTTATGGACCGCTTTCGTGATCGATTCGATACACGACTCGCAATCCATCGAGGGCACGTCAAACTGCAAGGGCGTTGATTTGGGCATGGACTAGAATAAGGCGCCGACCGCGCCGAATTCAAGCCGCCCTTGACCTTCCCATCATGGGAAGCCCATCTATCCCGCATGGATCAGCTGGTCGCGCCGGAGCAAAGCATTGACCTCGCCATCGGCGGGATGACCTGCGCGAGCTGCGTGGGCCGTGTCGAAAAGACCCTCGGGCGGGTCGCCGGGGTGCGCAGCGTGGCGGTGAACCTGGCGACCGAGACCGCGCATCTGCAAGCCGGCGGCGAAACCAGTGTGACGGCGCTGATCGCGGCGGTGGAGCAGGCCGGCTATACGGCGACGCGCAAGACGGATACGCCGCCGGCGCCGCACCGGCGAGAGTTTTGGGAACTGATCGCCGCCGCCGCGCTTTCGGCGCCCTTATTGCTCGGCATGTTTTTCGCCCTGCCAGGCTGGCTGGCGCTCGCACTGGCGACACCGGTGCAGTTCTGGCTGGGCGCGCGGTTCTACCGGGCCGGCTGGAACGCCGTGAGAGCCGGCACCGGGAACATGGATCTGCTGGTCGCCCTCGGCACCTCGGCGGCGTATTTTCTGTCGCTGGACGATTTCTTTACCAGTGGCCCGCTCTATTTCGAGTCCTCGGCGGTGGTGATCACGCTGATCCGGCTGGGCAAGTTTCTGGAAGGCCGGGCCAAGCGGGATGCCGCGCGGGCGGTCGCGGGTCTGGCAAAATTGCGGCCCGCCGTCGCCCATGTGCCCGGCAGGGGCGATGTCGCGCTAAACTTGCTGCGGGCTGGCGACGTCGTGGAAATCCGCCCCGGCGAGCGCGTGCCGGTGGACGGCACCGTCAACGCGGGCAGTGGCAGCCTGGATGAGAGCCATATCACCGGCGAAAGCCTGCCGGTGTTCCGGGAGGTTGGTGGCGTCGTGCTGGCCGGATCGTTGAATCTGGACGGATTGCTGCGCGTCACCGCCACGTCCGCCGGCGGCGAGACGCTCCTGGACCGGATGGGCCGGCTGATCGACGCCGCGCAAAGCTCCAAGCCGGCGGTGCAAAAACTGGCGGACCGGGTGGCGGCGGTGTTCGTCCCCGTGGTGCTGGTGCTGGCGGTGCTGACATTCGGCGGCTGGCTGCTGGCCGGTGCCGCGCCCGCGCACGCGGTCATCCACGCCGTGTCCGTGCTGGTGATCGCATGTCCCTGCGCGCTGGGTCTCGCGACCCCCGCGGCGATCCTGGCCGGTACGGGTGCGGCGGCCAAGCACGGCATTCTGGTGCGTGACGCGGATGCGCTGGAGCGGGCCAGGAACGTCGATTTCGTGGTGTTCGACAAGACCGGCACGCTGACCGAGGGCAAGCCTCGGCTGATCGACGTGCAGGTCATGCCCGGCGTGGTCCGCGACGAGGTGCTGGTGATCGCCGCGGCGCTGGCGGCTGGAAACACGCATCCGCTCGCCGCGGCTTTGCGCCGGGACGGCGTGGCGGCCGCCCCCGCGATGCGGGCCTTGCCGGGACGCGGCGTGGAAGGGGTGGTCAATGGGCAGCGCTATCTGCTGGGCTCGGCCCGGCTGGTGGCGGATGCCGGGGGCCTGGCACCGGAATTTTCGCGCGCGGATGGGGCGACGATGTCCTATCTCGCCACCGCGTCCGGCAAAATGCTGGCGAGTTTCGCGTTCGCCGATACCATCCGCCCTGGCGCGAAGGACGCGATCGACCGGCTGCGGCGGCGCAAGATCGGCGTGATGCTGCTGACCGGCGACAACGCCGCCGCCGCGGCTTCGGTCGGCGCGGCGCTCGGCATCACCGACATCGTCGCGGCAGCCTCGCCCGAACAGAAGCTGGCGGCGATCCAGGCGAAACGCGCGGCCGGGTCCGTGGTCGCCATGGTGGGGGACGGCGTGAATGATGCCCCTGCCCTCGCCGCCGCCGATCTCGGCATCGCCATCGGTACCGGCGCGGATGTCGCGATCGAGACCGCCGATATGTCGCTCCTGCGCCCCGAGCCCGGTCTGGTCCCGGACGCGCTCGCCTTGTCCCGCCTGACCTCCGCGGTGCTGCGGGAGGGGCTGTTCTGGGCGGTGATCTACAACGTCATCGGCATCCCGCTGGCCGCCTGCGGCGTGCTCTCGCCGATGGTCGCGGGCGCCGCGATGGCGGCGTCCTCGCTCTGCGTGCTGGCCAATGCGCTGCGCCTGCGCAACTGGCGGCCGGCATGAGCCTGGTCACCATCAAGGAGGCGTCCGATGCCACCGGAGTCTCACCGAAAATGATCCGGCACTATGAAAGCATTGGCCTGATCGCGGCGCCGGCGCGGACCGAAAGCCGCTACCGCCATTTTTCCGAGACAGATTTGCACGAATTGGGCTTCATCCGCCGCGCCCGCGACCTCGGCTTCACCATCGAGGATATCCGCCATCTGCTGACGCTGTGGCGGGACCGCGGAAGGCCGTCCGCCGAGGTCAAAGCCATCGCTTTGCGCCATATCGCGGCGCTGGACGAGAAAGCCGCGGCGCTAGCGGCGATGAGCCGGACGCTGAAACATCTGGCCGCCAACTGCCACGGTGACAACCGCCCCGACTGCCCGATCCTGGACGCGCTCGACCCGCCGGGGTGATCTACCGCGCCTTATTCGAAACCTGCTGGCGCGCAAACTTCGTCCAGATGAACGTATCGTGCATCAACTTTGCCATTGATGACCAATTCAGCAAGCCCGTCAGGCATCTCCTGGATGGACAAAACCTTCTTGGCTTGGATGGCTTTCGTCAACGTCTCCGGCTGGAGCAACATCCGATCAAATGGAATCATTTGATCGGATAAAATTACTCGCCAAAGCAAGGAGTTAGAGCATTTTCCGTGAGCCAATGCGAACGGAAAATGCGCTAACGTAACAGCCTGCGCCATTCGGTATTACCCGACCGGCGCGGCGGCGTTCAGGACCAAGGTCGCCAAGGCGGCGTCGAGGGTGTTGACCAGTTTTTCCAAATCCTGGGCGCGGGCGGGCTGCAGCTGCCGGTTGGTCTCGACGACATGTTTCAGCAATTCCAGGCCGGCCATGAAGGCGGCGCGTTCGGCCTGGAGCTCGGCGCGCTGAGCGTCCATTTCCGTCTCGAAACGGGCTCTTGCCGCATTGAACGCAGCGCGTTCGGCTTGCAGCTCACCGCGCAATGCCGCGATTTCCGTTTGCAACGGCGCCAGCAACTGGGCCTGGCGAGACAGGACGCGTTCGACGCTCCTGTCCATCCAGCCTTCAAGCATAGCGGCGCAAATCGAGCGTGCGGGGGTACTCCGGCCCCTGCACGGGTTTCGGCGGCGCCATTGGCCCCGGCGTATGGCCGAAAGCGAAGAAGCGCGACCGGCGGCGGGCCTCCGCGGCATTGGCGTTGACCGGAAAATCGTCATAGGCGCGGCCGCCCGGATGCACGACGTGATGGGTCAGCCCGCCGATGCTGCGGCCGGACCAATTGTCATACACGTCGAACACCAAAGGCACCTGAGCGTGGATGGTGGGGTGCAGCGCCGAATAAGGGTTCCAGGCTTTAAAACGCACGCCGGCGACGTATTCGCCGGCGGTTTCGGTGGCCTGCATCGGCAGCGCGGCACCATTGACCGCGAGCGTGTAGCGTTCATCCACCCAGCCGCTCACCTTCGCCTGCACGCGCTCCGCCGAGCTGTCCACGTAGCGGGCGGTACCGCCGGTGACCTGCTCCTCCCCCAGCACATGCCAGGGTTCCAAGGCGTGGCGCAGATCGATCTTCATGTCACGCACCGAAATCTCGCCGATCTGCGGGAAGCGGAATTCCAGGTGCGGCGCGAACCATTCGCGCTCCAGCGGGAAGCCGAGCGCGGCCAGTTCCTGCAGCGCGTCATAAAAATCCGCCTCGGCGTAGTGCGGGAGCAGAAATTCGTCATGCAGGCGCGTGCCCCAGCGAATCAGCCGGCGCTCATAGGGTTTTTCCCAGAACGCCGCCAGCGCGGAGCGCATCAGCAGCACCTGCGCCGCCGACATTTCCGCGTGCGGCGGCATTTCGAAGGCGCGGAATTCCACCAGGCCGCGGCGGCCGGAGGCGGTGGCGGGATCGTACATCTTGTCGATACAGAATTCGGTGCGGTGGCCGTTGCCGGTCATGTCGGTGAGGATATTGCGGAACAGGCGGTCCACCATCCAGGGCGGCGTCTCGGTCTGGCGGCTGACCTGCTGGAAAGCGATTTCCAATTCGTTCAGCGAATCCTGGCGCGCTTCGTCGATGCGCGGATGCTGGCTGGACGGGCCGATGAACAGCCCGCTGAACAGGAAGGATAAGGATGGGTGATTATGCCAGAA
>Ga0116230_10008126_pt1 | contig 10370 bp, 8 predicted proteins | sample S1TSphfallax_3_FD_88678 | JGI IMG/M metagenome (GOLD analysis project Ga0116230, IMG submission 88678) | Host-associated microbial communities from peat moss isolated from Minnesota, USA - S1T2_Fd - Sphagnum fallax MG | ecosystem: Host-associated > Plants > Peat moss > Unclassified | place: USA...
AAGGCGGCGGCCTGCGCCAGGGATACGCAGCCGAGCGCCAGTGCCGAGCCGTGGCTCAGATCGAGCACGAGCAGCGCCTGGGCGACGATTTGCATCCAGGTGCCGACCGCGGATACGACCAAGCCGCTCCACAACAGGCGGAAATTTCGGTAGCGCAGCACCGCGAAGGTACCGGACCTCGATTCCGCCATGGATGGAACGCTCTGGTTACCGAAACGTCTACCTTACCATCCCGGCCTCGCGGTTCCCGGGCGTCGACGCGGCGGCGAGCGTCAATTCACCGCTGCGTCGACGCCGAGTCAACGCCGGCGAGCGTCAGCTCGCCCGACGAATCGACGGCGGGGTATCGGCCGCGCTCAGTTTGGCGGTCTGCAGAAAGTTGAGGACATCCTCGGCGACTTTCTGCTTGTGGGTGGCGATCAGGCCGTGCGGTGCGCCGTCATACTCGAGCAGCGTTGAACCCGCAATGCCGGCGGCAGCGGCGCGGCCAGCGGCATCGATGGGCACGGTCTTGTCCTTGGTGCCGTGGATGATGAGCGTCGGCACCTTGAAGGCGGCGAGATCAGCACGGAAATCGGTGGTTGCGAATGACTGGGCGCAGGCGAGCGTTGCCTTGAGGCTGGCTTGCATGGCGAGGTTCGACGACCACGTCAGCAGCTCATCGCTCACCGGATGGGAGACCATGCCGACGCCGTAGAACTGCTTGAAGAACGCGGTCCAGAAGTGCGCACGATCGTTGACCATGCCTTCGGTCATTGCCTCGAAGGTCGATTGGTCGACACCCTCCGGATTGTTGTCGGTCTTCAGCATGTAGGGCACGACAGAGGAAATCAGAATGGCTTGCTGCACATTCTTGCCCTGATGCCGTGACAGGTAGCGGGCGACTTCGCCGCCGCCCATGGAGAAACCCAAGATCGTGGCGTCACGGGCGCCGGTCTGTTCGATGACGGCGGCGAGATCGTCGGCAAGCGTGTCATAGTCGTAGCCGCTCCACGGTTGGTCGGAACGGCCGAAGCCACGCCGATCGTAGGCAATGGCGCGCATGCCGGCATTGGCGATGGCCGAGGAGAGATCGTCGAAGGTGTCGGCCGACAGAGGCCAGCCGTGCAGCAGAATCACCGGGCGTCCCTGGCCCCAATCCTTCACATAGAGTTTGACATCGTCGCGGGTCTTGACGTAGCTCATGGTGCTCTCCGGTTATGGATCGAGCGGCACTATAGGCGCCTCGTGCCCGCAGGGGCTGCGCGTGCCCGGAGGCATCACGCGTCGGATAAGGACTATGGCTCCGGGCGTGGTAGTGTTTGCAAGTGCAGCATGAACCCATCATCTTCGTCGGGACGAGCGATTTGTCCGGCCATTTTCGCGGCAAGAGTTTTCCGGCGGCGGATCTGCCGGCGCGCTTGGTGCGTGGCGTGGGATTGGCGCCGACGAACCTTTTCATCTCGGCCTTCGGTCCCATCCACTCGACCCCCTTTGGCACGCGGGGGGAAGTGTTCCTGATCCCGGATCCGGCGACCCGCGTGGCGGTTCCTTTTGCGGGCGAGGGCGGCGAAGATTTCTTCATCGGCGACATCGTCACGCTCGAGGGGGAGCCGTGGAGTCATTGCCCCCGCCGGGTGCTGCGCCGGGCGCTGGCGCAGCTCCATGCCCTGACGGGCCTGCGAGTGCTCGCGGCGTTCGAACAGGAGTTCACCTACAGTGGTGTGCCGGCGCACCCGGCACAGCCCTACGAACTCCAGGCGTACCGGCAGCAGGGGCTGTTCGGTGAGCGCTTGTTGGCGACTCTGCGGCAGGCGGGCGTGGTCCCCGACTCCTTCCTCGCCGAGTATGGTCCACGGCAATTCGAGGTGACGGTGGCGCCGGCCATCGGCCTGCGGGCCGCCGACGATGCCGTCATCACCCGGGAACTGACGTCGGCGGTGGCATACCGGCATGGCGCGCGCGCATGTTTCGCACCCCTCCCGGAGATTGATGCCGCCAGTAACGGTACGCATGTGCACCTGAGCTTTCTCGATGACCAGGATCGACCGGCGCTGTACGACGCCGCGGAGGAGTGGAATTTGTCGCCGGTCGGCGCTCAATTCGTCGCCGGTGTGCTCCATCACCTGCCGAGCCTCTGCGCCGTCACGGCACCATCGCTGGCCTCGTACTATCGCCTGCGCCCGAACCGCTGGGCGCCGGTGCGGGCCGACTTGGGGCTGCTCGACCGGGGTACTTCGATTCGCCTCTGTCCCGCGACGGGGGTGGACGCCGAGGAGCGGGCGCGCCACTTCAATCTGGAGTTTCGGGTCGCCGATGCGACGGCCAGCCCCTATCTCGCGCTCGCGGTGTTGATCCAGGCGGGTCTCGACGGCATTCGTCAACGGCGCCGCCTCGGCGGCGAGCAGACTCCGGCGCGGGCCTTGCCGTCGAGCTTGGCGGAGGCCCTTGGCGAACTCGCGGCGAACGAGGCAGCAGCCGACTGGCTGGGTGCCGACCTGCTCGCGCACTATGTGGCGTTCAAGCGGGCCGAGATCGACAGTCTGGAGGGTCTGGACGAGAGGGAGGTGTGTCGCCGATATGCCGAAGTCTACTGAAACGAGCGATGCCGGCGAGAGCGGCGGTGCGGGGCAGCGGGGCGGTGCGGGGCAGCGGGCCGGGGCGCGGGAGCGGGCCGGGGCGGAGGAGCGCGGCGCGGCGGGTGCGAGCTACCGCCTCCTCGAAGCCGACGAGCCGGCGCCGGTCATCGAACTCAATTTAAGCGGTGAATCGCCGTTCGTCATCTTGGTGGACCATGCGGGGCGGGCGATCCCGCGGCGGCTCGGGGACTTGGGGTTGCCGGCCGGCGAACTCGTGCGCCACATCGCCTGGGACATCGGCGTGCTGGAGGTGGCGAAGCGGATGGCGCTGGCCTTGGATGCGCCGCTCTTGGCGCAGCATTATTCGCGTCTGGTGATCGACTGTAACCGCGACCCCTCGGTGCCGTCGTCGATTCCGAGCGTTGGCGAGTTCACCGAGATACCCGGCAATCAACACCTGAGCGCGGCGGAAATCGAGGCGCGCCGGGCGGAGATTTTCGAGCCCTATCACCAGCGGGTGCGGGCGCTGCTCGATGCGCGCGAGGCGGCAGGTCGACGGACCCTGTTGGTGGCTCAGCACAGCATGACCGATGTGTTCAAAGGCGTACGCCGGCCGATGCAGGCGGCCGTGCTTTATAACCGCGACCGGCGCTTGGCCGGGCGGGTGCTGGATGCGCTGCGCGCCGAACCCGGTTTGGTGATCGGCGACAACGAGCCTTATTTCGTGAGCGATGACACCGACTACAGTGTACCGCGGCATGCCGAGGCGCGCGGACTCTTGCACGTGGAGATCGAGATTCGCCAGGATCTCATCAGCGATGTCTGCGGTCAGGAAGAATGGGCGCGGCGCATGGTGCGGGTGCTGCGCGAGGCGGAGCGAGGGGTATGAACGAGGGACAGACATGCCGGCGATATTGAGTCGTGACGTACCGATCGAGCCGGCCACCGCGGCGCTGCTGTTCGTCGATGTGCAAAAATTCAATTGTTCCTGGGAGGGCGGCGAGTATTCGCAGTTCAGCGCGGCGGAGAAGGAGTCGCGATACGGATATTTTTTTCGGACGCTACGCGAGGTGGGGTTGCCCAACATGGTGAAGCTGCAGCAGGCCTGCCGGCGCGGCGGCATCGAAGTGCTGTACACGGTGGTGGAGAATCTCACCCTGGACGGCCGTGATCGCTCGCTCGATTACAAGATCTCGGGTTTCAGTGTGCCCAAGGGTTCGCCGGATGCGGAGATGCTGGACGAGCTCGCGCCGGTTGGTGATGAGATCGTCTTTCCGAAGACCTCCTCGTCGGTCTTCATCTCCACCAATATCGACTACGTGCTGCGCAACTTGGGCGTCAAGTATCTCATCATCGCCGGCTGCCTCACCGATCAATGCGTCGACTCGGCGGTGCGCGATGCCTGCGATTTGGGCTATCTCGTCACCGTGCCCACCGATGCGGTGGTGACGCAGTCGGCAGAGCGGCACGAGTGGGCGCTGAAGAACAACCGGGGGTATTGCCGGCAGGTGACAACCGCGGCATTGCTCGAGGAAATCGTCCGGCTGACGGCGAATCGCGCGCGATGAGCCCGTTGGTGAAGCGCTTGAGTCTGCCGGAAGCCGTCGGCATGTCGGTGTCCATCATATGTCCGACGGTCACCGCGGCGTTCAACGTCACACTCGTGGTGCAGGCGGCCGGCGCCGCCGCGCCGCTGGCCTTCTTGGTCGGCACGGTGGCCATGGTGCTGGTGGCGCTCTCCTTCATCGCCTTTACGCGTCGGGTCGCGCACGCGGGCTCGGCCTATGCGTACATCACGCATGCGTTCGGCAGCCGCGCGGGGTTCATCGCCGGGTGGAGCCTGTTGCTCACCTATGTGGGATTCGCCACCGGTCAGGCGGCGTTGGTGGGGAGCTTCACCGCGGCCGCGTTCGAGGGATTCTCGATCGATCTCGGCGCGGGATGGATGGTTGTTGGCGGCTTCGCCATCCTCATCGCGTGGTGGCTGGCCTTTCGCGACATGCGTTTGGCGGGACGACTGATGTTGGCCCTCGAAGTGGTATCGATGAGCGGCATTCTGCTGTTGTGTCTCGCCATTCTCTCGCAGGTGCATCCCGGACTCGCCGAGACGGCGGCGAGTTTCCAACCGTCGACTCACTTCGGCGGCTGGTCCGGGTTGGGCTTCGCCATGGTGTTTTGCATTCTCTCGTTCGGCGGTTTCGAGGGCGCGGCGACGCTCGGCGAGGAGACGCGCGATCCGCGGCGGGCCATTCCCATTGCGTTGTTGTGCACGGTGCTCGGCTCCGGGGTATTTTTCATCTTCGTGGCCTACTGCGAGGTGGTGGGTTTCGGTCCCGACGGTCTGCAGGCTTTGGGCAAGTCGCAGGCGCCGCTCAACGACTTGGCGCTGCGCTACGTGTCACCGCGGTTGGCGATTGCACTCGACGTGGCTGCGGCGCTCAGTTGTTTTTCGGGACTCTTGGGGCCCCTGTCCGCCGCGGCGCGGGTGGCCTTCGCCCTGGGTCGAGGCGGTTTGGCGCCGTCGTTGGGTGCGGTGCATCGATTGCACGGCACGCCGGTGACCGCGGTCGCGCTCTCGACTCTGATGATCGCTGCGCCATTTATCTTGTGGGCGCCGTTCGCCGGCGCCGGCAACTTCTACAGCTACACTGCGACCATCGGCACGCTGTTGCTGATCCTGGTGTACATCAGCGTGGGCATGGCCGAGACGGTGGAAGCCTGGGGTGAACGTCAGCGGGGATGGGCGAGTCTGTGCTTCTTGGGGCCTGTGCTGTTGCTCTGGGTGTTGTATCGCAATGTCTCGCCGGTGCCGGATTATCCCAATAATCTCTGGCCCTATGTGGCACTCGCCTGGGTCGCGCTGGCGTTCGTCGTCATTAAATGGCGGCCGGCCGTTACCCGCGAGCCGTTGCCGGATTTGCTTTGACGCGCGGCAGACGCGGCGCGTAGCGATGTCGGCCGAATACACTCCCGCCGTGGTCGCCGAGATCGAAACCCGGGTGCGACGAGACTTGAATCGCTGGGGGCTCGATGAAGACACGTCGATCGAGCTGCTCAATCTGTCAGAGAATGCCACCTTCGGTCTCAGCGATCTCAAGGGCCGGGAGCTGGTGCTGCGGGTGCATCGCGTCGGCTACTCGTCGGCCGAGGAGATTCGCGCAGAGCTCGACTGGATCGACGCCCTGCGCGCAAACCAAGTCGTCGCGACGGCGGTACCGCTCGCGGGTGTCGATGGTGAGCGGTGGTGAGGCGAAGGGCTTTGCCGCCGATGTTCGCCAAGTTGCGGACATGCAGGCGATATGGGTGAGGTCTATCCGCTCAAGCGGCTGGGATCGGTGGCGACTGTTGCGTGAAGAAGGAGGCGCCTTTCGGCTTCTGCGGCAGCCGAATGTCGAATGGTGTGGAGCGCACGCGGCCGGTCGTCTCGCCGTGCACGATCAGGCCCTCATAGCGGCTGGGTAGTGGATTGTCGGCCAGCGGCCAGGCGTCCTCCGCTGAATACACGGCGATGAACAGGGTTCTGGGGTCCGCGCTCAAGTTGGGCGCCGATCCGTGCAGCAGTCGGGTATGCATCAAACAGACCGAACCCGCGGATCCGGTGCAGCGAACGGCGTGCTGCTGACAAGTCCGAGCAAAGGCCTCATCCACCGCGCCGGTGAAACGATCGCCGTGCCATAGGTCGTGGATGACCCCGCGGTGGGTGCCGGGCCAGACTTCCAAGGGTCCGTTCTCATCGGTCACCTCGTCGACCATGAGGAGAGCCGTGACGAGATCGTCATTGGTGTGCGGCGTGAAGGGAAAATCTTGATGCCACTTCACGGCCGTCGCGGTGCCGGGCAGCTTCGAATTGATCTTGCAATGATGCAGCTTGACGTTGGGTCCGATCAGGGCGGCGACGGCCTCCACCAGCGCGGGTGCGCGCACGGCTTCTAGATACGCTGCCGATACCTCGATCGGCGAGGCGACGCGACGCAGCGCGGGCCGCTCGGCGCTATGGTCGGGTTCCAGGTCGAAGCGCGGCCGTCCGTCGAGCGTTTCGCCGTAGGCTGCCGTGTGGCGGCGGCTCTCGTCGACCCAGGCGTTGAAATCGGTCCGCAGCCCCTCGAGCAATGCAGGGCTCACCACGTGTTCAACGACGAGGTAGCCACTGTCCCTGAAGAAGCTGATCTCATCTTGTCGAAGCATTTGCTGGCCCATGGAAACAGCCGCTCACCCAAAACGATGGTAACCCAGTCTTCCATCGCCTTGCGAGGCGGACAGAGGCTACGGCATACTCGCCTGCTGGCTTAAGGCCACCCTTAATAATGAACCAAGCCCTGCTCACCAGTTTGGACGACGACGCCTGGGAAGACTTGCTGAGCTTCATCGAAGAGCGGCGGGTGATTCCCATCATCGGTCCGGAACTGCTGCAGGTGAAGACCTCGGGCGGCCCGCGACTCCTCTACGATTGGCTGGCGGAGAGGCTCGCCGCACGCCTGAACGTCGACACGAGCGCGCTGCCGCGGCCCTACACCTTGAACGATGTGGTGTGCTGGTTCCTATCCGCGCGCGGCCGGCGGGAAGAGGCTTATGTGCGGTTGCGCACCATTGTCCGGGAGGCGAACTTCGAGCCGCCCGAGGCGCTGCGCAAGCTCGCGTCGATCACCGATTTCGATTTGTTCGTCAGCACCACGTTCGATCCGCTGCTCGAGACAGCGGTGAACTTGGAACGCTTCGACGGTGCGCCGTCGACCGACGTGATCTCGTACTCGCCCAACAGGGTCGCCGATCTGCCTTCGGAGCGCGACCGGTTGTCGCGCCCGGTGGTCTATCACCTCCTCGGGCGGCTGTCGGCGTCGCCGACTTATGTCATCTCGGATGAGGACTTGCTGGAGTTTATCTGCGCTCTGCAATCGGAGCACCTGGCGCCGGAAAAGCTGTTTCACGAGCTCGAGCACAATCATCTTCTGTTCATTGGCAGTAATTTCACCAATTGGCTGGCGCGTTTGTTCTTGCGTATGGCCAAACGGCAGCGGCTGTCGGATCCGCGTGATGTCGGCGAGATCATGGCCGATGACACGACCGGCCAGGACGAGCGGTTGATGGCCTTCCTGCAGCAGGTGAGCGTGCGCACGCGCATCTACATGGGTGCCGAGCGCTTCGTCGAGGAGCTGCATGGCCGATGGCAGGCGCGACGCGGCTCGGTGGCGGCGGGCAGCGGTGCCGCGGAACCGGCACGCTTTCTGCCGCCTCAGCGCGAGATGCCGGACAATGCGGTGTTCCTGAGCTATGCGCGTGAGGATCTCGCCGCCGTCCAGAAAATCAAAGCGGGCCTCGAAGCGGCCGGTATCACCACCTGGTTCGACATGGACCGACTCGAGGTGGGCGATGACTATGACCGCAAGATCCAGCGCAACATCGCCCGCTGTTCCTATTTCATTCCGGTGATTTCGGCGACGACCCAGCGGCGCCATGAAGCGTTCTTCCGGCGGGAGTGGAGCTATGCCATCGATCGCGTGCGTAACATGGCGGATGGGGCTCTGTTCATCATGCCGGTGACCATCGATGCCACGACGGCTGCCGAGGCGTTGGTACCCGATAAGTTCAAGGCGCTGCATTTCACCCAGTTGCCGGGCGGCAGTGTGCCGCCCGACGTGGCGGAGCGGCTGCGCAGCATCTTGAAGAGCCGATCCGAGAGCCGATCTTCATGAGCCAATCAAATAGCCGAATCACCGACGAGTCGATGGCTGAGGGTTCGATTGCCCGCGGGTCGATCGGCGATGCGTCGATGGTCGACGACAAGAATCCCTGGCTGGGGCTCGCCTCCTTCACCGAGGAGACGCGTGCGTATTTCTATGGGCGTGACGAAGAGGTTTCGGAACTCGCGCGGCGGGTGCAGCGTAAGTTATTGACCGTGCTGTTCGGGCAGTCGGGCCTGGGCAAAACGTCCATTCTCCGCGCCGGGTTGGTGCCGAAGCTGCGCGGCCAAGGCTATTGTCCGGTGTACGTGCGCATCGACTATGCGCCCGGAACGCCGGAGCCGGCAGATCAGATCAAGCTCGCGATCGCCGCCACCGCGCGGCGCGCGGGCGAGTGGACGGCGCCCGGCGTGGCGGTGGCCGGCGAGTCGCTATGGGAATTTTTACACCATCGCGACGACGTATTGCAGGACAAATCGGGCACCACGCTCATACCGCTATTGATCTTCGATCAGTTCGAGGAAATTTTCACGCTGGCGCAAACCGATGATTTTGGCCGCGCCCGTGCGCAGCGCTTCATCACCGATCTCGCCGACCTGGTCGAGAACCGGCCGCCGCGGGAACTCGAAGCGCGACTGGATGAGGACGAGTCCACCGCGGAGCGCTTCGATTTTTCGCGCAATGATTACCGCGTGCTGATCTCGCTGCGCGAGGATTATCTGGCGCCTCTCGAGGGCCTGAAGTCGGCCATGCCGAGCATCACGCAGAATCGGCTGCGCCTCGCGCCGATGACCGGCAAACAGGCGCTGGCCGCCGTGCAGCAGCCGGGTGGCCGACTCGTCACCGATGAAGTGGCCGCGGCCATCGTACGATTCGTCGCGGGCGGCGCGGAAATCGCCAACGCCGAGGTCGAACCTTCCCTGCTGTCCCTCATCTGCCGTGAGCTCAACGACACCCGCCTCGCGCAGGGTCGCGCCGAAATCTCCCTCGATCTGCTCGAGGGCTCCCATGCCAGCATCCTGAGCACGTTCTACGAGCGTTCGCTCGCCGACCAGGATCCGGCGGTGCGCCGGATCATCGAGGACGAACTGCTGACGAGTTCGGGCTTTCGCGAAAACATCGCCGAAGAGCGGCTGCTGACGAGCTTCAAGGCGGTGGGCGCGACCGCGGCCACGCTGGCGACGCTGGTCAATCGCCGGTTGCTGCGCATCGAGGAACGACTCGACGTGCGCCGTGTCGAGCTCACCCACGACGTGCTCTGTGGGGTGGTCAAGGCAAGCCGTGATCTTCGCCGTGAGCGCGAGGCGCGGGATGCCACCGAACGACTGCTAACCGAACAGCGCGAGCGCGAGGTCGCCGCACGCAAGGCGCTGGTGCGCGCCCGGCAAATCGCCACGGGGTGTATCGCGCTGGCGCTCGCCGCCGTGCTCGCCGCCGTGCTCGCCATCGTCAGCACCCGGCGGGCGCACCGGGCAGAAGCGGCCGCTCAGGAAACGCGCGCCAACGCCGAGCAGGCGCGAAATCAGGCCGAGCATCTCATCAACTACCTTACCGACGATTTCGCCCGCGAGCTCGAGACCTTCGGGCGCTTGGACTTCGTCGCCGACGTGACCAAGCGCGAGATCGATTACTTCGACGCACTGCCTGCCTCGCTGAAGGGTCCGGAGACCGTGCGCAACGGGGCGCTGGCGATGGTCGACTATGCCCGGGCGAAACGCTCCCTCGGCGACATCCCGACGGCGGGCGCGATGAGCGCCCGCGCCGTGCAGCTGCTCGAGGGGCTGCGTAAGGCCGGAGACACGTCGGATGCGACGACGATCGCTCTGGCGCGAGCCTATGACATGCAGGGCCGGGTGTTCAGTAATCAGCAGAACCCCGCGACCCTGCCGACGCTGCGCCATGCGCTCGAACTCATCCAGCCGCTCGCCACGGCGCCCGCTGCGTCGGTCGCTGCGCGCCGCGCCTATGCCGCGACCTTGACCCAAATCGGCTTCGAGATGCAGGGCATTGCCACGGCGCATGAGGAGACACTCCGTAATCTCGAACTCGCGATGCAGACCGCCGCCGATCTCGGCGCGAAGGACGGCAAGGACCTCGAAGTGACCGTCGACTATACCGAGGCCGCCGCCTGGCG
>Ga0116230_10008128_pt1 | contig 10367 bp, 7 predicted proteins | sample S1TSphfallax_3_FD_88678 | JGI IMG/M metagenome (GOLD analysis project Ga0116230, IMG submission 88678) | Host-associated microbial communities from peat moss isolated from Minnesota, USA - S1T2_Fd - Sphagnum fallax MG | ecosystem: Host-associated > Plants > Peat moss > Unclassified | place: USA...
CAGACGAGGCCAATATCATCAATGATAATGACATCATTCTAGATGTAGCTAGCTATTACAATGGTGATGAGTTGGAATGAATAATAAGATTGTTCATGAACATTTTGTTTTATTTTATGAAGGAGGCAACTTTGCCATGAATATGATTCCAACAATGTTAGTTATGGTTACTATTTTTACCTTTTTCAATTGTAAGGATCTAAATTGTTGGACCAAACATTCCAGCATTGTGTAGAAACTTGACATGTTGCTGGTTCTATGCTCAAACTGCTGGAACATTTTGGTTTTGAAATTTTTGGAACATCTTGATTCTGAAATTTTTATTATAGTATTGTCTTAAATGTATTTTGGGGTTTATTAAATCTAATATCACAATCTAAACTTTATGTTGAATGCATGTGATTCATTAAATTCATGCATTGCTACCTACAAAATTATAGAAGTTGGGAGCAACTAGTTTGCGCATTCACTTTTTTCATATCATTTACCTTTTTTATTTCTAATGCCTTGTTGTCCACTTGGGCTGTTGTGAATCTTGGCATTATTGAATGTACTACAAATTTGCATTTTTGGTGCAGGGAGCACTTTGAATGAACAAACTTGGAGCTTAGGAATTATTGTAGTAACTATGCAAAGTGTTGATCTTCAATAGGGACCTATACTTGTAACTGATTGGGGTCACAATCATAAAGCCCTAAACTAATTAATCTTCATATTCAACATAAATCTAAGGTAAGAATCTTAAACCGATCTTGAAATCCCAATTGATTATATATAGATTTTGTTTGAACTCAAGCTATGTAGCCATTAAAAAAAAAGTCTAACTTGTGAAAAGTTTAGAGAAAGCCCCCTCCATCCCACAACTATACAACAAAAATTGTGGATATAAATAACAAACATTGTGTGGGTCATTGATAGGAGGTATGACAAGATTGGGAAAATTGGCAAAGGTGGCAACAGTGAGGAATTTGTACATGACAAACTATCAAGGTGATATCCTAGCTTAAAAAAGAAGCTCACAATTTGGCGTAAACAATATGATAACCTGATCCATCATGTTAATCCAAATATGTGAAGTAGTAATAAAGGAAGGAAATAAGAAAGTTTGTTTATTGCTTTCACTCAATATACCCCAGTTTGTCTTGAGTCTTCACATTTTTCTTTATACGGAAAGCATTCTAGTTCACTTTGCACATCAAATCAAACGAATAAAAATGATATAAAATTTTCAACTTAATAACCTACCCAAAACCTTCCAATATTGGCCGGTTCTCAAACGGATTATTGCAAGAATTGACCCTTATAGGTACCAGGCAATTCTTGCTCCCACAAAATTAAGTAATACTGATAACCGAATTGACTGACTTTGCCACAATATTGATACCCGATAGGTGTCAGAAATTTGAATTTTCTCTTTCAATACCCTGTGTGTAAGTCAGAAATTAAAATTTATAAATAACCAGCTTGCTGGATATTGAAAAAAATCAATAACCGGCCAACACTGGTACCAACGGCTTGTCAGGTTGGGTCTGCCGTTGTGCTTCCCTAATAAAAAGAAAATATAAAGTGCATTGAGAGACACATCATGTGGTCCAAGGAGATGCCACATTGAGATGAATGCCACTTGACTCAGTTTGAAGTAAAAGATGGTTTAATACTGTTTTGGGCCCTTTTTTACTTGGTCCTTCCTGTCGTCTCTTGGTGTCTTAATTTTATCTCAAATAATTTGCCACTTTTCCCTTCTCACTCATATAGTTGAGCTAAATGGGAGTGATTACACCTTCACATAGAAACTTCTATTTTGACTAGTGTTTATATACATATATATATATATATATATAACACATATAGGGTGATGGGCAAAGTTCCTTGCAAAAGGGAAAAAAAACAGGAACTTCGGAGGCACCCATTGAATTATTAGAAGCAACAATAGATACCCATTAGTGTTGTTCAGATATATATAAAACCATATCTAGGAAGTTTTTTGATCCGGAGAAGGAATTTTTTTTTTCTGTCTGTTCCCATTGTGTTCCCATCAAGTTCACAACAGGTTCCCCAAGACATTCCTGATATCACCTCAATTTTATCCCATATTGTTTGGACAGAGTTCAACTTTCATGTAAATTGTAAAAATGGAAGCATAACAAAGCTTCTATTCTCTGGAGTGGGGGCCAAAGGGGTGCTACTATTGGGGACTGCCCATTACTCCAGAAAAATTGGTGATGGGCGAAATCAATGTGGCTTATAAGAAAAGAAAGAAAAACTATGGGGCACCTTTGAATGTGATTCATTGGAACACATGATAATTTTTACACAACAATACCTTCATGGAAATAGTTCTTCTTTTGCCTTGGCATACTTGATCAAAGAGACTTGGGAATAGGTAAAGAAATATTGCAAGCAATCATGTTTGTGTCACCAAATTTTGATACAACATCAAATTCATTGAAGCAGGTTTTTTGCTTTTTGGAAATTGGGCAACAGGACCATTGTTTTAGTTCTTCTGGATACCTATGTTTATAAGATTGCTTTATCCTAAATAACATGGGTCTATAAAACCTCATTCATTCACATATTTACACAAGTGGCAACATAAGTTGGATTACAAAGCTGTATAATCCTGACATACCTGGGTATACAGTAACGGTGTGTATATGAGCATGGAAGAACAGACGAGCCTGGTATCACCTGAGGCAAATATCAGCCTTATACCTTATACCTTATACCAGTGCCAAACTGGTAGGGACTTGAGATGATAATGCCAGTTTTATATCAGTTCTTGATACCAGGTTTATATGTTCATACCTACTTCATACCAGGCAAAATTTACCCTTAGGCCCAATACCAGTACCAGGCTGGTATGAAAGTGCTCAATACCAGAACCCCACAGGTATGTGAAAAGGGACATACCAGTACAACACTGGTTATAACGGTTTACTAATGCGTTTCCATTGTAAGATTTTCTGCGACACCTTAAGCTTGACCGTGAGCTTATACCACAGGTGAAAGCAGCTTCTCTTTACCCGCATCCAACTATTCACATATTGTGGTGCTTTTTTATTCCCCTCTCTCTTTTTCTTCTCTTTCTCTTCACACAGGAACTTACGCCTTGTGAGAAAAGATTCAATGCAACCCATGTACTGTCTACATAACCATCTTGTGTTGGTTGACATTAAATCACATTTGGCCATTGGCTTTTAAACCCATGCTCTAAAAACACCATTCTTGTTGATTTTTTCCTCTGTGGACAAAATGCCTAGCGCTCTCGCTTTCTAGGTTCTTAAACTACTGGTACAAAAAAATATCTAGTTGCCAACGTACTGGAATACATGTGAGTGGGAAAAGGGTTCACCACAAAGTAGTTGTTACAAGTCTGAACAGGCTAAACCACAATGACCCAATACATGTGTGCTCATTAAAGCCAAATAAAAAAAGATACATAGATGTGAAAATCTAGCCCCAATAGCTGAAATTGATGACAAACACATAGGGATAGATTTTTATGCACATGGCCAAGTTACAATTGGATTGCTAGTTGGGAATAAGGGCTATCAGTACATGGTACAAGAGACAAGGGTGATAGGTTTTTGGGATTTGGAAATAAGGGCTTTTAAAAGATCGAATCTTACTAGCTTTCTTTTCATAGATGTTAAGCATAGAGTGGTGATCTTGATTTGGTTTACACAGAAACCCTATAAAGAAGTCTCACTGAACATATGAAAGTCCAAAACCCGCCAACAGACTAAATTATCTGAAACGCATTATGAAAACCGCAAAGTTGAAAACCAACCCATGTTTTTAACTATCTTAAAGAAGGCCAGAATCCAGACAGCTATTCTGATCTAAATCCATGCAATCAAGGCTGTCATTAGCATATGGTCTTCTTGCGAGAAAGAATGCCAATGTTGTTGATGTGGCCCAAAGGTCCCTCATTGTGTTGAATAAGTATTGTGCTTCCAGAGGAGTTAATGCACATGTGGAGTTCAAAGAGCCCCTCATTGAGTGGGGACAACTTTGGGCTTTTGGAAGAGTTAATGCGCATGTGGACTAAGAGTCTTAGTAGATTTCACTCCAATAAGTTAACCCACTTTAAAATTCCATATTGAACAGGTTTCATGAATTTTTTAAGTCTATTAAAACACATATTTTGGTCAAGCCTGGAGCAAGGAAGAAGCAGAACTACCAAGAAATGAAGGAAGCACTAAAACTGCAAAATATGAACCAATAAGTACCCCCAGTTTATAATGGGGGTGTTAGCCCAGGTGACGAACAGTTTTGGAAACAGAAATTTCATGCAGCCAATGGGAAGGCTCAGCATGCACTCAAAGTGCCTTGATTTTTTTTCCTTTAAGTTTTGAGTGGGATTCTATTTTGGGGATCCTTCAAAGTTTCAACTTTTTCTTGTGATGGGCCAATCACAACTATTTTGGAAATGGTGATGAAACAACCAACTAATTAATACGAAACAGAAAAATAAGTACCCCAAGTTTATGATGGGGGTTATTAGCCCAGGCCAAAAATGGTGATGAACAATTTTGGAAATATAAATTTCATGCAGCCAATGGGAAGGCTCAGCATGCATTTGCAGTGCCTTGATTTTATTTTCTTTTAAGTTTTAGGGAGGGGGGGATTTTTTTCATTTTTCAATTGCGGGGCTAGGAGGAAGGTAAGATTTTTTTTGCGGAGCAGAAGAAAAAAAAATTTCCGTAACATGCAAAGTGATTGTCCACTATCAACATGGAGAGTGGACAATCACTTTTTACATGCATAGATGAGAAGGCTAGAGGGTGGGGGTTGCAACTTTGTTTTGGGTTGTTTGTTTTGTAAAAGTTGAAATGTTTAAAAGATGCTACAAGAGAAGCAAGAGCTTCTTTAATGAAAGATTCAAAAAAAATGTTGGAAGCTTCTATGACTATTGCTGTGGCAGGGTCTGATGCAGATCTTAATTTATTGTCTAGGTGGAATTGTTCATAAAAAAAGAATGTGTAGTCAAGCTTTATACATTAGATAAGGGTGGCACTCTTTCACATCTTCATATGCAAATGGTTGTTAAGCTCCATATTTCAAGTTTGAAAATGTTAAATAAGGTTTTCAAACTGTAGTTGGGTTGGGATGATCCAAATTAAGTACCCGATGAGGATGTCGTGCACTGCAAGCACATATGAAACATTGACCTTCATATATTTGTTGATATGCTTGGCTATTGTATGAAAAATATTGATAAAGATCATTTTCAATTTGTTTATCCTAATGTTAATGAGATAATGATGGAAGTTGGCATGTTAGAGTTTGTCAAATATAGAACCATAGTGGTGAAAAATCAAGTGTCTCACACATCAAAATGTTTTGAAACGTGCAAAAATGTTTCATAAACACAAGATGAAAAAAATAATGAATTCATATCTTGCAGGGGTGTTACGCCAAATGATTCAAACTATTCAATTTCATCCCATAGCTAGTTGGGTGGTTTCGTTTCATAATGTTGGAATGGATTATCAAAGATCATAGGTTTTATGGAAATGCATGGTTGCACCACATTTGGGAGATATTCATGACATAGCTCAAAGTTTTTTGAGCATTCCTCACCTTTCAAAAAGCTACAAGTGAAGAATTGTATAATTATCTCTGCAAAGAAAATATCAAAATAAATTGCAGTTGTTCACCATTATAAGAGCCTAGTGATTTTGATGGATCTTATCAAGATGTCCATTCAAAATTTGTACTTTACATGCAAATAATGCCCATGCGTTTTGAAAAATTGTTGCAATGTGTATAGTGTTACCATGAATAAAACTTTTCACTCACACTTCAAAAGGTTTGTCCATTTTTTTTTGACAATTTTTGAGGAAGTTTTTTTCCTCTTCGGCCAATCAATGTATTTATTACATTTTGAAGTTGGCATTTGAACCCCATGACCCCCACTAATCTAATACAAAGATGAATAACAAATAGTTGGACTTTTGAGGCACCCGAAATGAAACAGAATAAGTACCCCAAAATATGACATATCCAAAAGCTCTCACATCTCGTGGCCAAAATGGGGGGTTTTGGTGACCGCTGTCCAGTCAACCTCTGGCTGCACCCATTGGTCCATCGAAGTAACCACCTCTCATGAGCTTCCAAGTGTACTTATTCCACCATCCCTTTCGGACAAATGCACGTGAGGGAGAGCCCCGAGAGCTGTACGCTAGCAGCCGAGTCTCTTGCGGCTTGCATGCCGTTATCTGCGGGAGCCCACTCCCATTTCTTGTCGTTTGGCGTTGCAAATCTCACAGGCAAATATTTCTGGGGAAGAGCGGACAAGAGCAAACGAATCCGTGAAAAGAATAACCAATCCAGAGTGTTTTCGAGAAGGTGAAACTTTGAAGGTGTCGAAGTTACGTGTGTGTTTTTTTGGGGGTTCTATAGCACTTGTCCGGCCCCCATTCCCACCCTCAGGCAAAATCTTGACACCGTTCCTTTTTTCGTTCTCAATCCGACTTATAAGTAAGATTCACCATGTTGTTGCCGTGATTTTAAGAAATTACAATTTAATTTGTGTTGGATCTGATCTTGTAGGATTTAGTGTTTTAGTGTCTGTATTTTTTTAAAAGAAAAATTCAGATCCTTATTTTATTTTTTTGGATCTGATATTTGAGATTTTTAGTTTTGGTGTCATGTTTTGACATTTGTTGCGAAGAGAATGAATCTCTGTGAAAGGATTTGAAGGCCAAGCGCACCTGAAAAAGAAAACAAACTTCGTCGGTAAAGTGGCTTCTAGGTGGGGGAATGATGAACTCGGCTGTTGGAACATCCTCTCCTCCTGTGGCTGTAAAACTGCAGCTGGTGATTTTCCATAAACTGCCGCTCCTAACCATAGTAGATGCACATTTTCAGTTCCGCTATGTAAAATATCTTCTAGGTTGTTGACAGCTTCATCAAAAGTAGGAATTTTGATTTTTGCTGAGATGGTAAAAAAAATTCCTGACACGATCCTCTGGGGCGAGTTGTACCGCTCCATGATGGAGCATCTTTCTTGTTCGACTTGAATCATCAGCCATCTTTTGTCCCAAAAAGCATTTATGAATTTTGTGCTAAAAGCAGAAAACAAGCAGAGAAATAGAAAGCATCCTTGTGAATTAACAGGAAGCTCATCATCAAGAAGAACATCGAGGAGGAACTCAGGCAGGTTCTGCGTTTCTCTCTTCTCTAAAGCCTTGAAGAGTTTTATGTATTAAGATCTCCTAAAGCACTGGAGAAAATTTGTAGTGTATGTGGAGGGCACCTTATATCCATGAATTTCCCTCCTAGAAATTGGGAGGGACATTATGCCTACTCCAGGGTGGGATGGAAATTATGGCTTCTTATAGGTGTAAGAACTGTCCCTCTATTGAGGAGTAGGCATAAGAACCATCCCACTCATATGCCTCCTCATGATCTATGTAGGTTTGGTTCATGATAAATTTTGCCTTGTGCTTTATGATAGGTAAAGCCCATGGGTGGGGGACATTCCCAAAATGTGCCTTGTCCTAGGCCCCTTATTTTGAGAATGCCCCCCACCTTAGGGCCTTACCCTACACCGACCCTTCATGAGGATCTTCAAGAAGTTCCACATGGCAGAAGGACTTTTTGCCGCAGTTACTAAAGTGCGTAAGCTTTGATCTTCTTCGTCCGTTTCTATACCATTCCGAGAAATACAAATCTGTGAGAAAATATCTACTTCCTGACGTCATGGAAAGTAGTGAGAGTTCTACAATGAACAGTTTTTACGTACTTCTTTCTCCTAGTGTACGTGTCTTGTTGCGAAGCTCCCACCGTATCCGGAAGAGGAAAATCACGCCGTACAAACTCCTATATTCGGTGTCTGCAGCAGCGGGTCCCTCTTTTTTTCTTCGTTGCATAAACAATGTGCCATGGCGACCGAATCTAGAGATAAGAAGGCATGGCCCTTGGCAGTTTGTCCTCTTGCCCGTGCGTCACCCTGCAGGACATCGCATTGACCCGGTTCGTTCGATCGTCACTCACTTTGGCTTGCTTGGTCTCAGTGTAAAATGAATGCCCTATCCAATCACTGCATGATACTTCTCTGTCGATCCTTCCGCTTTTGGCTCCATTCATACTGTCTTGAGAGGCTAGATTGAACACGAGCATGTTACTCTTCTGCTACGATTTGCAACGTTTCACTGGTGCTGTTCGTTCTGGCATACCTATAATTCCCCAGGAATACCTACTCTTTTTGTTCAGACAGAATTGTTTGCGAGCCTCCAGGTGTTAGGTTTTATTCTTCTTCTGACGAGAGCTTAGACAGTGGTGGCTTTTCGTTGCATTGATAAGCCAAATTTTGTAGATGGCCTTGATTGCTAATATTAGGTTTGGATTGTTCATCTAGCAGAATTACAATGTTATTTGTATTTCTCTTGTTTTTTCAGGGACTCACGGATGGAAGAACCTGCAGTTATAGGTAACTCTGGCAGCAAAGAGCCACATTATAATGAGGTACACGAGCATGAGAAGCACTGAGAGCATAATTCACAATTTCACTCCTATGAAACACAATTGTTTGCACATGTTGTTGCTTCAATTGGCAATTCCTGTGCAAAACTGTAGTGGTGAAACTCGAATATTGTCATCTGAATGCATTAGAGGCCTTCAACACGAGTTCCAGCAATTTACAACCGAAAGAAGTCTGGAGCATTTGATCTAAGCAAAATGTTTTCTCCACCTCTCAGGGATGGTAAATGCTTCCTGTTCAAATGATTGCTTTCAATCCAAATCAGCTGCTTGGGACCTTTCCTAGCAACATTAGCAGCAAATATAAAGCACCCGGTTCTCTCTGGCTACTGGAGAAACACAAGGAAAAGTTGGAATAGTTGGACAAGAGATATAGGGTTTCTACAGCTAGCACTCTCTCTACAGACCTGCAAACACTAGGTACAAGACAATAGTCACAAGACCAAGGCCAAGTGGGTATCTAAACATCAGGATAGTAGGTCTTCTGACCAAAGATGGCCGAACTCTCTTCAGGCTTGAATTTGGCAATTCTGCATTTGTTGTAGATGGGTTGAAGCCTCGTTTGGATGACACGGGAAGTTTGATGATAAGATTCTTTGGCATTCAGTCACAGTTAGAGAGAAATGATTTGCCAGCTTCATAAGTTGACCAGCAAATGGCAGCAGCTGGTGTGTGGAAGAGAACACGAGGTCGAAGCCCACGCAGCAACGCTGAAAGCCCTTCCTCTGCTACTATTCTACGCACAGCATCTACAACTGAGCAGCTCATGAACCGCTGTGCCCCTGACACCCCCTGCCACTCCCTCACCAAGGTTCAAAACCCCTTCAGCCCTTCCATCCAATCTAGAAGCAGGTACAAAATGAAACTGAAAACACATGCATCGAGTAATCGTTTGGATCCCTGTGGAGCTCTTAATCATAGACATGGTTCCTTCAGAGCTTCACATTGCTCCAATTTGACACAATTGAAGAAAATCTCCCTCCCTTTCTCTCTCTGTCTCAAATTTTCCATTCAGTTAGTGATTTGGTTCTTAATGAAAATTGCAATAGAATCACAACTTGCAATGACTCGGAAAATATTCAAGCTCGACGTTCATCTACTCGAAGGACAAACTCCTTTGACAATGAAGAGTGCAATTTTCCTGATCTGGCGGTTCTATCAGGCATACTGATTGCATGCTTTGTGCACTTTTTTCTCCATGACTGATAAGTAAGAAATTCATAATGTCAATCAACTGTTGTTTACATTGCAGTGGCAAGGGCACTGCGATGTAAACAGAGCTTGCAATAATGCTCTTGCTGTCCTTCCCACGCCAGAAGGTTGTTTCTGAAGAGCTGAAATTACTAAGAGAGAGATTTCAGCCAAGAAATTGCCCCCTAAAGTCCTTTGGATCGGATCCACCGGGACGGTGTACCTGGCACTGAAGGCGGGTCTTAACAACGTCCAGAGGCGTGGTCACAGCGCTAGCGAGTGCTCCCGCAGCTCCACCTGCAGTCACGTGCACCAGCAAGTGCTCCTCGTCCACTTTGTCTGGCGATACCTCCATCAGCAGCTGGCATCACAAATGCGTTTTGCACAATTGAGAGGAGAATGATTGGGAAAACATCCTTGCTGCTGGTGATTTAAACACTTACACAATCCCTCCTAAGGAAAGTATAACTAAACACTTGCAAAGTGAGAATGGAATGGAAATCTACCTTTTTTGCAGCTTCATAGGATGCAAAATGTACAGCTGTGAAGGGAACATTCATGACGACAGTAGTAGGGTACGAAGTATAGAAAGCTCCAAATCCTTCTACTCGAAGCATAGTCGCGATGCAATGCGTCAAACCCCTGTAGGGAGTGTGCTTCAGCTGCAATCTTTGCTTCACAACGTC
>Ga0116230_10008130_pt1 | contig 10366 bp, 10 predicted proteins | sample S1TSphfallax_3_FD_88678 | JGI IMG/M metagenome (GOLD analysis project Ga0116230, IMG submission 88678) | Host-associated microbial communities from peat moss isolated from Minnesota, USA - S1T2_Fd - Sphagnum fallax MG | ecosystem: Host-associated > Plants > Peat moss > Unclassified | place...
AAACATATTTTTAACTGGAATTTATCTTGTGTTGTTGGTACAGAATTGGGTCCTTCCCAGATTTTCCATGCACAACTGATGGTGATTCCAAACAAGAAAATCAATTTTCAACAATCGGAATAAGTGACACAACACAAAGTGGCTTTCAACCTGGGCTTCAAGAAATTCTTACTAAGGGAAGAAAGGGAAAATTTGAAAGGGCTGATTCAATAGAATTCCTTTTCAAACAGGCTGAAGATATGTCAAAAGTTGTAGGGGTGGGCCTGTTGTGGTCCAAGGTTGTGGTGACAAAGCAATTTGGGGTAGTGGTCAAGCACATTGGTGAGCACTCGTGGTCTGACTTGTGGAAGGAAATAAGTTTTTCACCAATGAGCATTCGCAGTTGGAAGCCCCCATCTGAACTTTCAACGTGCAATTTGACACCAGAACAATCATCCAAAATTTTTGGGGTTGGCATGGTGGGATCGAGACTTGAAAACAATGGCGTGTATGTGAAGGATAACCAAAACCAAACTGGTGAAATGTTTCCATTTATATTTGAGCTTGCTGAAAAGATGGGGCTTAGTGAAAATGCAAATGATTCAAATTTCCAACAGCCATCAAGTATTTCAAGTGAAGCTATGGAAGGTGAAAAAAATGATCATGGGGGTCCTTTACTCGAAACCATGGAAGGTGGAGGAGAGATTAACCGAGGTACATCAAGTCAACCTATGGATCCTATAGATGTTGGAGAAAGCTCACAAGGAGGTAACTCAGATGAACCTATGGAAGGTGTTGAAAGTGGTCAAGGGGGTCCCTCAAGTGGACCTACGGAAGTTGGTGGACAAAGAGATCAGCAATCAAGTCCATTCAAACAGCGTCTTGAGTCTCTACAAGCAAAAAGACCACAAGATTCAAATGAGAATAAGACTTTGACTGTGATTGTTATACCGGAACCTGGGGGTGTTTTCTATGAAGCAGATGGAAAGTAGCTAGCTCAAGCAGACAACCAGATAGAAGATGCAACAATTGCCCCTTGGCTTAAGTTCAAGTTTGAAATTCTTGGAGGAGAACGCAAGATAACCACCACGACACATACTATATGTGATTTGGGTGAGGGAGGAGCACTCCAATTACATGAAGATTGAAATTTGGTGTATTGTCATGATAATATCATAGTTTCTCTAACTTGTGGGGTTCGTCAAGTTGTTCGACTGTCACATAGAACTATGGATGCAATGAATGTTACTCAAAGAACAATGACAAATACATCCGCAGGTTCAAGATCTTGTGCAAATCAATTATTAAGTCAAATTGGTGCGCAAGCCCAAATTCCAGTGGTGCACATTAGAATTCAAGCTCAAGGGATTTCGAGGGTGACAAATACAGTTGGACATAATCGTGCCCTTGCAATGACTATTGACAATTCATATACTAAGTTTGTCAGTTTTGGTGTAATTGATCGTGCATGTGCATATTCTTTGACTTTTACTTTTTTTTACCCTGAAAATATTGTTGATGTAAAAGCTAGAGAGGGGCGAAAAGAGTTTAGGCTTATTGGCATAAACAAAACTCTTCAGTCGGTTATTATTGGCACATGGGAACCATTGGATACAGAGGAGGCTCGTCCTTACTCATTTCAAACTGACCGAACTATCTATTCCATTGGAAGTTTGAGCACGGAAAATGAAAAGCCTAAGTACGTTCAAAGTTATGTAATGCAATTTCTCATCAACTATGCCCTAAGCCACATACATTCCAAGGTAGACATAAAACTCCGAGGATATGATAAGAAATCAATAGACAATTCTATGTCTACCTTGGAATGTATGTGACTTAGGGCATGGTTGACGAGAAATTACACTACATAGCTTTGAACGTACTTAGACTTTTCATTTTTCATGCTCACACTTCCAATGGAATAGATAGTTCGATCAGTTTGAAATGAGTAAGGACAAGCCTCCTCTGTATCCAATGGTTCCCATGTGCCAATAATAACCGGCTGAAGAGTTTTGCTTATGCCAACAAGCCTAAACTCTTTTCGCCCCCCTTCAGCTTTTACATCAACAATATTTTCAGGGTAGAGAAAAGTAAAAGCCAGAGAATGTACATGTGCACGATCAATTACACCAAAACCAACAAACTCAATATATGAACTGTTAATAGTCATCACAAGGGCACGACTATGTCCAACTGTGTTTGTCACCCCCAAAATCCCTTGAGCTTGAATTCCAATGTGCACCACTGGAATTTGGGCTTGCGCACCAATTTGACTTTATAGTTGATTTGCACAAGATCTTGAACCTGTGGATGTATCTGTCATTGTTCTTTGAGTAAGGACAAAATTTCCAGAACTTAACTAGAATTCCAGAACTTCAACATTTTGAGTCGTCTATTTGTGTGAAGCTTTCATCAAAATTGGGACTCTGCTCTGATTCAATGTTGATGCACCTCCTCACGAATGCAAGTGTTGGTTAATTGTAGGCTGAAAAATGTTTGGAAAGGGAGAAGGAGAGGGTTGGCCATTATCTGTATGCAAGTAGTGAACATAATTTATTGGAGGTAAAGAATTTCATACTTCTTTAATGGAAGTCATGCAAGCCTTTGCAATCCTGCAGGCATTCAACATGGGTTTTTTATGCATGAGTAGGGGTTTGAAACTTTTGAGGCAATCCATTAAGTCAAATGTTTGCAACTTCGACCTCTATTAACCCCCAACCTGATTTCAATGGTTATCCACAAGTGAGTTCTCATGAAATAGAACCCCTGTACTTGTGAGGTCAGGACTGCAAGAAAGTCTTAGCTCCTTTGGGGAGAACAAGTTCCTTAGTCAGTAGATTCAGCTAATATCATGCATGTGTCATTGAAGGCTGCATCTCATGATCAATCATGGCAATATTGTAGTGTTCCTAGCAACTGCTATGTTTCCATTTGGTAATGACTTGACTATCTTGCTGAAATCATTTTTGCAATCAGTTTTAGTAGTGCTACTAAGGGGCTCCTGGCTGTGGTTTGGGGAACAGGTGTAGTATTATCATCTAGCATTACGACTACCAGGTCAATTTGGGATGTTGAAATGAGGAACATTAACACTACAAAAGAATGGAATGCTAGGAAATAGCTTTGCAAATTTTATGAACATCTTCATGACTGATATGATGTGCTGTTATTCCACTTCGCTCTGTGTGCAGAAAGTCTAGCACGAGTTGCTTACACAATATGAGAACCAACATCTTTAAAAGTGGCATCGAAGCTGCCATGCTCTGTTGAGAGATGACAAGGTGAATAAGTGGATTTTTGTCTTGTGGGACAGGGAAGAGAACATGATGTGCTTCTCAACTAGAGAATGTCCTATTACTATTATAATCAAACTTGATGGGGAGTCAGTTGGGCTGCATCCAGAAGAACTGATGTGGACCTAAGTATTATTGAATGTCCACAGCAAGCAATGTGACTTCATATGCATAAGGTTGTCACAATTGCAGTACTTCCATAGTACACATTTGTAGACTAATAGGGTTGCTTCTTTACAGGTGGAGGACCTTTCTCGGATGTACTGTTTGTTCTGCAGGATTTCAAACGGCTTGGAACTTGTAGCTGCCATTTTTCGTCAGGTAGCTAGTAATCCAAATCCTTGAAGATGATGCCAATTGAGGTTTTGCTATTTGGGAAACCAAGAACTCACTAGTAATCATGAAGGAATTTCAATAAAAGACATATGTGCTCCTTCAGTATGAACTCCTGAGGGATTTTTGGTGACATGTTCTGCAACATGTCATTGATGAGGGGACAACGTTAGTCAAGCAAGCAGAGGATGCTGCCAGCAACAAAAAGGTAGCCATGTCAAACTTTGTGCAATCATAGTTTGAACAAACTATGGAAGTGATTGATTTGCTTTTAACAAACATCTGGTGGAATGAGAAGACATGTCCAATGCTAGCTTATCTTAGGTTGTATTGGGTCTGTGCATGTATTCATAAAGTGCATGACTGTTGTTGTGGACTTTTCTCTCCTATTTTATAGGTCTTGCGTTCCAGTGGCTTTAACGGATATTCTGAATCAAAGTAGTCACCAGTGGTTCTGATCTTTTGCATCTGTTGTACAGGCTGAAAAGAAAGGTAGTGTTGGAATACATGAACAGGTATGCTGATGGGAGTCACTCATTTGGGAAGGCAACCGGGGACCGCCACTTGCAGGGTTTTCTGCATTGTGTTTCCAAATTTTTTGCCTTATAGGAGATGTGTCATGTGGGTGTTTGAAATAGGCTTCCAAATTCCTTATGTAAACTGGAGGTTTGAGAAATGCCTTATATATGAGGTGGTGATGCCTCAACAGATGTTATGGACCATGTGATATATTGGGGTGTATGTCTATGATGGGCTGACCCATTTTTGTCCTTGCAAGCATTTGTGTGCAATGTGATTGAGCTCCATGACAAGTATCTACAATATGTCAGTGAATGCTTCCTGAATGATTCTTTATTTCACAAGGTCAACTAGGTACCTTCATGCTTATATATTTCAAGGGACTTGAAGCTGTTACGTTGAACTGTTGAAATTTGCTTTATATAGCTCAGAACACTAGATTTAATAATCTCAGGTTCTTTTCTACTCCTTGTGCAGTGATTGTACTTTGGATAGCATGCACTATAAGCAGCTTGTGGTTTGTTGTCATTTAGTTTGTCTAGATTTTAATGTTATGCCAATGTGTCTTTAATTCTAGAACTTGGTTTCCTTTAAGCATCCAGTTCAGGAGTATGTTGTCCTTTCTGTTGTTAGGCACCCAACAGCAGATACATGGGTATATCGTATAGTTTGTGTTGTGAAACACTTCTACTCTTGAGTTTTTTGTCGTATTCATGTATCTAGTTTTGCTAACAGAGGTGGAATATCACCAGATTCCACAAGAACTCTGAAGTGAAGCACTTGGCATGCAAAAGGTACTAGGATTGGTGGAAAGCTAGCAAGCCCAGTACTTCAGCACTAGGGAGCCCATTTCTAAGAGGATTTGAGGTGTAGGGAAGAGGCTGGTAGTTACAATAGCTTTGGCTATCATGTAAGCTTCTTAGTTGTTAAAATCAAACCTCCTGTTGTTGACAAATGTTCATGGGCGTTGGACATACAGGCATTAAAGGAAGCTTTTGAGGTATTTTGCAACAAGGGTGTTGCAGGGAGCACCAGTGCAGAACTGCTGGCCACATTTGGTGATAATTTGTTGAAGAAGGGGGGTAGTGAAAAATTGAGTGACGAAGCAATTAAAGACACCGTTGAGAAGGTAGGTGATGATTTAAAAGTTTTGAGTATGAGGGTGAAACATGATGCATTATTGTGGCTTATGGGCCTTACAAATCTTTTTCTGATTGGTACATGTCTAATCAAAGACTGAGGTTGCAAGGACTGACCAGAGAGGTTTGTTTGCCAAAGAAAGGAAAGGTTTGAACTTCTTCAGAACCTAATCAATTTGTAATTTGCAAGTGGTGAAACTTCTTGCATACATCAGCGATAAAGAGTTGTTTGCAGGGTTCTACAGGTATTATGTGTAAATTGTTGTTGTGTGATAATTGTTGGTGGATGTGTTCATGCTTGCCTTAGTTTGTCTCCCTTGTTTGACCATCTGCTAATGGCACATGATACAGAATTGTTGGAATTTGTATTATTTTGGTACTTTAGCAAGTGATGTGCATGTTAAAGCAAACTTTGCAAAAAGATCTTTAAAAGTGGCATCGAGGCTGCCATGCTCTGTTGAGAGATGACAAGGTGAATAAGTGGATTTTGTCCTATGGGACAGGGAAGAGAACACGATGTGCTTCTCAACTAGAGAATGTCTTATTGCTATTATAATCAAACTTGATGTGGAGTCAGTTGGGCTACATCTAGTAAAACTGTCGTGAAAAATAAATATTATTGTTAATTTTACTTCTTGTTTTAGCTACTGAAATGTTTTTGTTTTGAAAAAGTAAAATTGTATGTTAGCAACAAATTGTTGACAAGAACAATAATATGGTTAGAGGAAGGGAGGAAAAGTAACGATCATCGTCATTGGTACACATCTAGTCATTCATCAATTGTCTAACTTGAAATACTGATATATTTTTATTGGCATTTATTGTCATTAAGCTATCGTCAATTACTGTACATACCTGGTGTCTCAGACTTTGGTGAGTGAAAAGTTGATGACAAAACCTTCCGGATGACAAACGAATCAGCTCACCACTCAAGTAGTGTATTCAAAGATCACCTTTTTTTTAATAAGGATGTTATACAAATCGTGTGGATTCTCTTTTCTGAGGTTCTTTTGGCCATTCTTCGAAAGAAATTTGAAAACATTCACTAGAAATATAGAAGGTTGCCTCCCTAAAATCTACAATTTGTACAGTTGTCGCCAATTGATGTTAGATTCTTTGGGGATGGTCACCCATAATGCTGCAGCAGGACCGAAAAAATAGTGGATTGCACTTTCATCCATCTCTAACTTGAATTGCAGACACATTTTTTTCACCGCAGAGCGGAGCATGCACCCTCTACTTTGCTTTCATGTACCACGAAATGCAAATTTATGAATCTACACAACTATATCAGCTTCTTCATCCACTTTGCACCTGGAGCTTTCTTAGTAAATTGAAGATGCTTGAGTGACTCCATTTCGAGAGTTTTCTCATATCTTCAATTCTTGCAATCTCCTAGTTTGCTAAACTTCTATTTCACCTCAATTTATTATCGATCAATCCACGAGTTCTATCTACACTCCAAACTTGACTGTTAAAAAAAGCGGGTTAGTGTTACCAGAATAACTAGCACTGTAGTTTTTACCAGTTATGTTATTCTTAACTACAGAGAATGTCATGACTGTGTTGTGATCGCAAATGCTCATGCAACTTCAATTTTGACTTGTGATAGGATAGCTTCAAAGAATTCCCCAGGAATTAGTAGACCATACAACAAAAAGATGTGTTGGCTTCACGACCCGTAGTAGTATTGTCTGAGGTGCATTCCTTTCAGGGGCCCATTGATTCAAAAAGATTGAAATTGACTTCAACACGTCATTTTCTATTGAAATTAGACGTTCGAAGGAGTGACTCACATAAACATTCACATTTTACCGAGGTGGGAAAGAGCCAACAACAAATCAAAGTTCTCGTTCAAGGTGAGAGCATTACATTGTCAAGTCAAATGGTAGGCAAGGCAATCTCTGAATTGATGCACCAAGAAGATGCAACTTGTGATCTCATTTCTCGTAGCCCCAGTCAACGTGACTTACTCCTTTAATGTGTGCGGTCCCCTCAGCTACCGTACCTGCAAGTTCTGGAGCAACTGCTGCTCTCAAATCTGCAGCCAATATTGGTGCTCCATACAGTGAACTTACACCCAACGAAATGCAATAAACTCACCGAGTGTCCTTTGGAATTTGTTACATCCTCTCAGGACCTGGTTCGATGCTCACTTTGGCAACATTAATAATATTCTGAAGACAATCAGGACATGTTAGATGGTAACAGGCTGCTACATCATGAAGAGAATAAATTCAAATCCAATATTAAGTTTTTAGAGCCTCTAATCTTTATTCAAACGTCAATCAGTTGTGGACGTGAATTCCACCCTCCAGAGTTACCCACTGAATACACTTTGATTTCCATTCACCAAGTGGCATTAAGTATGCAAAGAGCCCAATTTGTACAAGACTGAGTTTTGGCGTAGACTTTCCCCCATATCACTGCAATCTGACCACCTTCCCACTTATGAAAATAGCCTCTGTGGTGATCCTAGAGGATATGCGTCTGGCAAGAATAGCCATTTGTTGCCCAAGTTCGTGCAACCCGTAGCATTGCTGATCTGCAGTCGAATGGATCACTCGATTGACTTTTTGTCGCTCATGTTCCGTCGAGCTCAACCTAGTGTCTCTATGGGGTCCATCGTGTTGGAGGTCCAATGGTCTCTGCGCCACTGTACGCCAAAACGTTGCGCTCTTGAACCGGCTCCCCTGTTGCAAGTGCTTCCGCTCGGTATGTACTCCTCTTGCCTTTTTTTTCTATCTGTTCGTTTTGCTGCGTTGACCGGAATGCGCCTCGAGAATTGGTGGTTTTCCTTTGGGGCTATGTTGGTGTGGTGCGCGACAGGTTCGTCGTCCCTCCACCCACAGCAAAAACCCGTGTGGATGTGTGTCCCGCCTCCCGTGCCCGATCCAGCCGGCAGAGTGCAACGCCTATGTGTTCCTGGCATATGCTATATGCGAGGCTGTGACCACCCTCTCTTTTGTTTTTTTGTGTCCATTTGTGGCTCGGGCCCGTGCAACCTGTAGCATTGCCTTTCAAGGTCTTTGTCTTAAGTCAATTAGGCCTTCAAAGGTTGGTGATTTGAGGACAAGCGAATGTACTTGTGGTCAAGAACATGGACCCCCCATTTTTCTTGCTTCGCCACAGACAAGCAAATCACAGAGGAAGGGGTTCATGGGTACAACCACTCGGAGAGCTCGATCTGATGGGCAACAATGCAATGGAGGGGAGAGAAGAAGAAGCTCATTTCTATCAAGATATGGGCTCATTTTGGCACAATTAGATGCCGATCGAAATGGAACTTTGTTTTCTGCACCTTCCAAATCTCAGCCTTCACGGAGGCTTATGTCTCCTGGCTCACCTTATGCTACTGCTCCCTTGATATGGCAAAATCCTCAGAACGAGAAATTGTTGAAACCAGGTTGTTCCATGACACCAGCTCCCTTGAGGAGGGTTTCGGCATCTCCATCAAAGGCCTCTTCTGGTGGTATGTAGGATGTTCACAAGCAGAGGCTTGCACCGATGGCAGAAAACAAATGACTCCTTGTAGAAGCTTTGCCTCTTCATTACAGGACTATACCCCATGGCAAGGCACACAGAGGGAGAGAACCGAACCCTCTTCCAAAGCTCCACCCACTTTGAGAATCTCGAGAAGTAGGGGAGTTCCCTCATGTCAAAGTCTGGTGCTGTCAGTGAAAATTGTTTATGTGCACCCAAAATACACAAGGGAGAGTGCCCACACACCATCAACAAATGAACCTTCAACACCAATTCTGTCAAATCCACCTCTCGTTCACTGTACCCGGGACAAGGTAATCCAGGAGACAAAACTCCATCTCCCTTGAATGTTAAGACTTATCGTCGCTGGCAATTCCCATTTCCCTTGAGACCTCTGGCTTCTCCATCAATCGCTCTTTCTTCCCAACAAGGTGTTTCTTGTACCCTCTTCTTGAATAGAATAACATTATGTATAGTTCGGTGTAGTGGTATTATATAACTCATGCATAATTGTTGTTTTGCCTTAAACTAGCAACCCAATAGCCTAGTGGTGGGCTCGTAGCTACCCTGCAAGCAACTAAATTGGCCTTGTTAATGGCTTAAAAAAGACCTCTTCTCAAAGAGACTACAGCTCCTTTCGAAGTCAAGAGACACTGAAACTTACAATCTGTCAATAGACACAATGAACCTTTTTTTGTTTCTTTCAGCATGAACCTCTTTCCTAACATGATCCTATTACTTCCGATGGGATATACATACCTACACTGGTTTATCCAGAAGGTGGAAAAAAACATGGGGGTGAAGGAACTTAAAGCACTGTTCATTCAGGGAGAGAACTGGATGATCTCCATACAAGGAACAAATCTAATGTTCCTACTGTTGGTGTATGGGCATTTTTATAGGATATTATGAGCAAGAAGCTGATGAATCAACCAGACAGATGTTGCATCTACCGAGCTCGTAACCGTCCCTGCAAAATCAGCAAGACAAGGGAAGCCCAATTGTTACAAATGGAGCTGTTGTTCCCCAAAGAGGGGGTGCTCTTGGTACTAAAATTCACTGCATCTTCTTCACTGATTTTCTCCCTGCAAGCACATAATGTTGGTAAATGCATTTCTCTTGTACTCCTAGTTTTGGTAACTCTGAAAGAGTTGTACATGTGATGGAGAGGTATGAAACAGAGTCCTCTTGGCCCATTGTGATCCGAATTCTTCTGCAACAATCTTGGGTATTAGTAGGACATCCACTGAACTTGTGCTGTACATATTTAATGCTGCAAGACGTCTGTAGGAATTAGAAACTCTATGTTACAACAAGTTAAAATGAAAGACTTTGCATGAAATTATAGTTCTCTTTCTAGTGTCTTACCCTGGTTGGTATGTGGGTGGTTTCAAACTGGTGTGCACAAAAGATATGTGGGAGCAAGAAAAAGACGCAAGGAAAAAGAGGCAAGTATCATATGATCCCAAAGACAAGGCTATCTTGGATCCAATCTTTGCAGAAGCAGCAGCAACTCACAACCCCAATCGAAACCCAAGTCAGAACTTCAACGGATCAGATTATTTTGAAGCTTTGGTGAGAGATGTTCCTTTGCATACTACGTTCATAGTACCTGCTTTC
>Ga0116230_10008131_pt1 | contig 10364 bp, 4 predicted proteins | sample S1TSphfallax_3_FD_88678 | JGI IMG/M metagenome (GOLD analysis project Ga0116230, IMG submission 88678) | Host-associated microbial communities from peat moss isolated from Minnesota, USA - S1T2_Fd - Sphagnum fallax MG | ecosystem: Host-associated > Plants > Peat moss > Unclassified | place: USA...
AACACATAAGAATTGAGTGACTTGAGAAATAACAATTTTATTGCTGTTGGCCTACCAGGGACGGAAATTATGAAACGCATGATTTCATGGTGATGAGCTAGATTGTACTCTAGTCATCTACAATCTAAACGGCGGGTCCTCCAGTTACTTGCCCACAACAAGGGTCCACTTCTGCACGTTCACCTGGGCACCGTTAGTGCCGTACAACTTCTGCGATACAGTATGGGCCACTGCGTATCCATGCTGGCCTAAAAAGAAGCCGGTTCCTGCCACCACTGCAAGCGTCCTGTCGTCTGTCGAGTTGAACGATGTGCGCTGCCCCAAAATCTGCAGTCCCGACCATGATCATCAGTTCATTAAAATCTGTCGTCGAAAGAGGATCAGCGTTCTCCAAGAGCAGACAAGAAAACAGAAAGGTGGCCGACGTCTTCGAAAAAACGCTAACATCTTGATCCGCAGTGCAGAACAGCGGTTCAACCACTATAAAGAATGTGCAGCTCTCGAGCGATAGCTAGTAGGTATAAACTGAGAACTCGTCATGATCGGAGGTTGAAATCTTGGATTTACATACCTCATAAGTGGTTTCAACTAGATCTCCCGGAAAGTCGATGATAACAGTGGCCTGTACGCGGTACTTGATGCTTCCGTCCAGCACGTACTGTGCTTGGAACTTGCCGAGTGGTTTGGAGTTAGGGTCAGCTGTCTCTGTGATAACATTGTCCACCACAACGATCACACCTTGCTGGAGTTTGGTCAGGTCACCTCCAGGTCCGGCCACCACCAAACCGGTGGGATTAGGTACCAAGATAGACTCCTGAAAGAAAAACGTCACGTTGTGGGTCTTGTGCGTGTGCGCACTAACTGATCCGCTCATGCAAATGAGTAGAATGCTGACAACCGCCACCACCGTTGTCATCATCACAGTTTTCGCCGCCATTGTAAATAAAAACTATATTGATCAGCTGGTAAGACAGATAAGTAATGTTATGCAGTTCAACTTAACGTCCAAAAGAGCAAGCGAATTTCGAATGAGTTCGAAATCCAAAGCAGACTACTGCAAATGTAAACACTCCTGATGAGCTAGAACTCCTGAGCTAGAACAGCAGTCTAACTGAGACTACAGAAAGAGAAACTCGAGAACTGTAGAGTAAGAGGGATCAGTCGAAACGTCGCCGGGAAACGCAACCGTCTAGACTGGAGTTGGATTGCAAATTGTACAGAGAAGGGGTGGTTTTATGGGGGAAAGGGAAGGGGAGTGGGGGGATCGGGATCTATACGACTTTAGACGAGATTTGGCACATCGTTGTTATCCAGCCCTACAAAAATAGGGTGCGTGGACTTAGTAGCCTTTTGACACAGCATTGCCGCACCACAAATCGTGACAAATTCTTTCTTTAGCAGCTGGGCTGCTGCAGGAGCGCTTGAAGGCCGTGACCTGGTAAAATCCAAGTTGGGCAGGGCTGGCTCATTGCGTACAAAACGGCTCTCCCCTCACGGCAAGTTCAAATTAGCAACCGTTCAAAATAGGACATGTACCTAGTCCCATTTGGGTCCAATGCCACAAACACTGCATTTCTCCACTCACTAGTAAAAATGGCCACCCGCTCTGAAGAGGTAGATGCATTGTACAATGTTGCCACCCCCTCTAACGGAGTGCATATTCTATTTTTTTCAGACAATAATATTACTACAAGGAAATTGTAGTCAGCTCATTGGAAAGAATGTACACCAATATGGGATATACCAAATGCTCAGGTACTTTGCCAAGTTGACTTTGTATGCTTGCCAAAGCCATTCTACCAAATTGCCAGGCCTACTTTGCCCCACCTCCAGTCAACGTTTCCAGGTCCATATGGCCAAGTCGTGAACTCCACATTGCTATTTTGCCAAATTGCCAAATTCACATTGCCCAAGTTGGCCTTTTCTCTTTGTCAACCCCACTCTACCAAATTGCAAGGCTGACATTGCCCAAGTTGACCTTTTCTCTTTGCAAACGCCACTCTAGCAAGCTGCAAGGCTGACATTGCCCAAGTTGACGTTGTTCTCTTTTGTCAATGTCACTCTACCATATCGCAATGCCTCATATCAACATTGGTGAACCTCAAGGCAACATCGCCAGGTCTGTATTCCCAAATTGCCAACCTCACATTGCTATTTTGCCAACTTGCCAAGTCTAGTTTACCCTATGGAATTAATGCCTGAATGAGCTTCAAGTTGGCCACAAATTTTACTACTTCTTGGACGTCCAAGGTGTGAATGTTTTGTTTGGTCTGCCCAAACTTTTGCCCCAGAAAATTGGACTGCCCTTGTTATTTTTGTTTTTTTCACAGGCAACTTCGGGCTCTGCCCCAGCTTCTTCCATTTTCACTACCTTCTCTCTCTTTTCATTGCTTTTGTGACTTGATGGGTCTTTGAAGCTTGCAAGGCGCCCTTTCAAAATTCAAACTACCTTCTAAATTATTTTTTGAATGCATATTGAGAGCAAATTGAATTTTTTTGATTTCAAATTTCATGTATTTTAAAAATTCACTTTTGTGAATGATGTGGATTTGAAAGCATCGTAGTAGGATGGAAGTCTATCCATGAAAGTTCATGAAATCCCTGGATGAAATAAAATTCATCCAAGAAATACAATCTATAATTTTATTTCATCCATTAAGTTTAGACACCACATGTGAATTCAAATGTTGAACTTGATTGCCATGTGCTATTTACCTCAAGTAGCAAAACCCATATTTTCTTTTCCAAGGAATATGTCAATGGATGTCTAGTTCATTGTTGGAGGTTGTGACACCCAAAAATGTTTCTAGGATGTCCATAGCCAAGGGATTTTTGTCATGACTCTAATCTTGAGCTCACAACCAAGGCTAAAGCATGAGAATGGGAGTAGGTTAAAAAATTGTTTTGAAACTCAATCACACTTTTACAACTGTGAGAAAATGCAAGGAAGATTTTAGAAGCACTTTGGTATTGACAATTGTTTGTGGTTCATCCATGCACCATTTTGTTTTAACTTGCACTAAAGTTGACTTCTTTTTTTTATCTATGTAACATTAAAAGAAAATTTCAAATATATGATTGAGTTTTTTACGAATATTTTAATCATAAAAGACAAAAATGATTAATAACACTAAAGTCATTACGAACAAGTTGTTCAAAATGATAGTCGTTTATGACATGATTTGGCACAATAATGTAGCACATTTGATCCATTAATTATAAAGGACATATGTGAAATCATTAATGATAGTTTAATCATTGTTTAATTTTTTATTATTATTACAAATTGGACCCAAAACCTTGGGGAACTTTTTTTTAATTTATAATATTTATTACTATAGATGTATTAATATAATAAATAATTTTTTTAGTAATTTTCATTATTTTTTATTTTATCAATTGTTGACATGTGTCACCACCCAACCTAGGTTAATCTATAAAATATTATATCAATATTCCAATGTTGAGCACAATGAAATGTCACATATGTAAAGTTTGATCCTTGGACCCCAAGGGTGGACTTCAACTTTTTTATCACCAAACCACCCGACTTTGTTGTGTAAATAATATAATATTTATTTTACTTACATCATACTTCATTTAAACATTACATAAAACCCAAATTTGATAATTCATATCTTATTGATAATTTGTCCAAATGAAAAATGAAATTTTTATTCATAAATTCCTTCAATAATGTATAATTTCATATATATATATATATATATATATATATTTCTAAATATAAATTCATTTCGAAAGAAAAATGAATTATTTATTATTGCATTTCAATAATCATTTCTTGGAAAATTAAATTCAAACACATGATTTATAAATGGAAAAAACTTTGTGGCTAATATAAGAATCAATAAAAATATATCTTTTATATGTTAAACCTTCATTTGATTTAGGAATTTATATTATACAATTTTTTTTCCAATATATCATAACTTTACTAAAAACTTTTAATTTAAATGTATGAGTCCATATACTTTATCCACATAATATATTTATAAATGGATTATAAATCAATTATGTCTTATATATATAATATTTCTATATTATTTATATTTAGTATGAATTAATTTTAATTTAAATATTTCAATTTAATTTTTAAAATATTAATTAATATTAAAATATTAACTAAAATTCTGAAATTATAAAATTTATTCATTTTACACATTAAAAATAAATTTATTTGTTTCAATAAAATATATTATATATATTTAACTTAAGTTTATGACAAAATTTTAATGTACAAATAAATTATGTATTGATCAAATCTTACATTTTTATTTTATTTCAAATTTACAATATGAAATTTTATTTATAATATATCATACTTTTACCATTCAAATTATGTCAATGTATAGTATTTAATTTATTTACATTGAATATTTAAAATGGATCATCTATCAAGTATATTTTTAAATATATAATTTTTTTTTATATTACCTATATGTATATTATTAAGCAAAATTGGTTCCATACATGTCATAGTTTCTTATGTCTATTCATATTCATATTCAATTAATGATAGTCATTTTTTAACATATTTGAAATGACTTTATCCCAATCGCATTTTCAAATACTATTTTAAACATCCACATCACATTGTCATTAATCATTGATGTCATATGGATGAAAACTTGCAATGAAAAAATGATGTCATCCTTCTTGTTACCATGTCATCATATATCTACTTATCAAATGCACCAATAATATATGACAACTTTTTCCACATAGGATTTAGTAATATCCTATGACTATAGGCAATTATGTAGTCATTTAAGATATTTAGTCATTGATTTCCTGGTTGCAAAATATGGAATTCCTTTTCATGTATGTTGGTATCACCTTGGGCTCCCAATTGTGATATTTTCGTAATCCTATATTAAAGCTCCCCACTATATTCTATTTTGGGATTTTGGGAGCACATGACCTAGAGTTTAGAGAATCATTACAAAACTTGGGTATCGACAAGATTATTTTTCCCCCATATGGCTTGACAAACCTAAAGGTGCATCAATGTCCCTTCTAATAACACCAATTTCATGAATAAAATTTCATCCACCCCCCCCATAAAAAATCCACAAATGACTTTTATGCATGTTTATTGAACATCCATGGAATTTATATGACTTTTAATGCAAAAAATAAAATTGTGAATAAAATCCACTTCATGGATGAAATAAAAATAAAAATAATATTTATTGGACATGAATTTGATTTCATCTTTAAAATTTCATAAAATTTCATGGATGGACATTCATCACATTAAAATGGTTTCAAATTTCCACATCACTCACAATTTTTTTTTTAATCATGAAATTTGGAAACAAAAATTTTCAAAAAATGATTCAAAGGGTAGTTTGGATTTTGGAAAAGGTCCTCTCAAGCTTCACATACCCATCAAGTCAAAAACCAATCAAGAGAAAAAGAAGGAAAGCAAAAAAAGGGGAAACCTACCAACCTACAGAGAAAAAATAAAGAAAAACAAGATCATTTTAATTTTTTAGTGCGGAAGTTTAGGCAAATAAAAAATAAAATAAATCCTTGGACAACCTAACTTTCTAAAATTTATGGGCAAGTTGAAGTTCATGGACAATCCACAAGGTGAAATATATTTGGCATCTTGGCAAAAGCAAAACATAAAAAAACACAAGCAAAGCTCAAGCTACATTTTTCTTTTAGTTTTTTTTTATGTGTGTGTAAGAGGATGAAATTATGACAAAACAAGCATAATGTAAACATAAAGGTGTGAACTTTTCAAAAAATGTTTGTGAATGTGAGGGGACCATGAGTGTGAATACTCAAAAGAACTTCCATGGTAACAAACATGGAATGTGAATGTGAGCTAAAATTACCTAAGATTATTCAATGAAAATAGTCAAAGGATATCACCTTTTTCGTTGTCATCTTGTGAACTTACATTTGTTTTGGGGCTATTGGTTTTTGAGATAAAGTTTCTTCTATCTTGCAAATGTTGTTCAATGTTAATTGTTGATGCATTACCTTTCTTTCTCTCTTCAAACTTTCTCCCCATTCCTTGATTCCCAAGTGCATTGCATTTTCCCTTGTCATCATAGACAAATCCCTTTTCTCCTTTTCTCTCTCTTTGTAACAATGTCAAAACAAACACCCATCATTTGCATTTCCTACTACATATTTCCATGTGTCTTTTCGTCTTTTTTTTCAAGTGTCTTTGACAATGTAGCTTCTTTTGTAAACAATTTGAATTTGTATAACAAATTGTGTAGACATTTGGTCTTGTTGTTTTTGCTTTCATTTTAATGAGATCTTTTGAGGATGGTTTTTAGGTCTAGTTTTCTTGGCAAGAAATCTTTCCCATTTTAGGTGGTGATTTGGATTTTAATGTGTTTTTTGGTCATTGTTATGTGGAGTGTTGTAGTAATTTTGTCTAGGTGCATATTTAAGCACTAATGGGATGAGGTCATGTTGTGTACTTAACATATTTGGGCAAAATGAATGAACATTAAAAGATGTAACATTGGTTGTCATTAAAGCTAATCAATACTCAATTGTAGTCTATGCCACTAGTCTTTTGAAAAGGTCACATTCAACTTATATTGAAGGCTATTATTAATGCAACAAATAAGTTTGATCTTGATAATATCATAAGGGATGGTGGATTGGTTTTATGTACAAAGCAACATTGAAATCCACCATGCAAGTGATGGTAAAAACAACTTTTCAAACATATATAGGTTCAGTGTGGATAAGGAATTTCTATGATAAGTGCATATGCATTACACAATGTTTTGTAATGTTGTATGCATAATACACATCCAACATTACAAAATTTCACAAGTTCCTCAAGGTTACCCTTTGGATTGGTCCTTAGTTTTCAAATCTTCTCCCCAAATTTGATGACTATACAAATAACCAAAAGTTAGGAATGGAATTCAAATAAGGGACTATTGGATAAGTACTTCAATGCAATAAAGATTGGGGTTATTTGCAAAGACCTTCTAATGTTTAAGCTCAAAACATGATGGCACTTGACATTCCAAATCCCATGGTTTTTTGTTGAATATTCAATATGAAGTGCCCACCTTTAATAATTTTTATAAATAATTAAATCCCAACAAAATCATATCATTTGTATGGACCCTTGGTGGGGCTTTTTGAGATTCATGAATTGCATCAAACAACATAACATTTGAACGCAAATTGTAGTTGATTCATGGGTTAACCATTTTTAATGTTGGTTTCAATATAAACTTTTATTCAAAATGGTTTTTCAACAACAAGATGAGGTATTTGGCCCACCATGAAGGCATGCCTTACAACCTTTTGTGACACAACTTGCCATAATGCCATGTTAATTAAAAAAGTCATGTATGCACGACACTAGAATTGTTTTTAATGTCAAGTGTGTCAATCCATTATATTAGCTAACATGATCATGAACATTTATTCCTTCATGCCATAAAATTTAAAGTTTCTTCAATAAAGGCTTCAAATAGATGCCAATGTTAAATCCTCAATAGTAGACTTTTCAATAGGAATTAATAATGTAATAATGACAACATGACAAGATGTTTATTGATTGTCAACCAAGGAATAACATTGTAATTCGATATTTAACTGTAGACCACATATTTCAAATATATCATTTATCTTTGAAAGGGTTCATGCCATTGGTCGTTGAACCCCAAACAAACATTTTAAAGTTCATGTGTAAATGTTTTGGGGCACTTTTTATGTATGAAGTGCACAATGAAATTGCTCTGAATTTCTTATATGACCCACTTTAATCCACCACAACCTTTATTTTCCACATGCCAAGTCATCAAAGATGTTTGGCTTTGTGTGTTGTACATCTTTTTTTAATTTAGGTATAATTGGAAAATGTCTAGATAAAACCTTTTAAGGAACAAGACTTTCCAACCATGTTAAATCAATTGTTTCACATGTTTGACAATTTTGTTCATTTTATTATGGATCATGGAACATCATGTGCCCCTTTGGGCTTGCCATCACAAACTTATTAACTTCATTTGTTCATTTGAAATTTGCATGAAATGTATTATTTCACGGGTTCATGGTTTTTGCACATGATATTGTGCATCTAAAACACACGTGGTGCATGTATAAGTAAGATGAAATATTTTCAACCACTTATACATGTTTTATAGACATGACATCCATGTGTAAAAATCATGAATTTATAAAAGAAATTCTTTCATATGATTTCCATTATCAAATCATGGGATGGGAAGTTTGTGATAACATGTATTCATCATATTTTAAACAAAATTTCTTTAACCTTCATATCTGTTCAACATAGATTGTTTGGGTTGGGTAAGATTTCTTTCTCAAAGAAACTAATAATTTGTTGTTGAAATCATTATTGGTTTCATGGGTACAACAAGTATGGGTAGGATGGCTACTAAACAAGAAAATGTTGCACATCTTTCATATAAAGGCATTTATGATGCATCCCCAAACACATACTAATCAAGTTCAAATTGTGGTAAATTTTTTGGTTTTCCCTCCATGGCTACTAAGTCTTCATCTTGGTCATTAAACTGATTTTTAAAATCACTTTCGCCAACTTCTACTTCTACTAATATATAAAAAAATTGGTGATTTTTAAAAAAACCCTTAGGACAAAAACACAATCAAAGGAGCCACCCAAATGAATGGACATTCCTTAAAACTACATTTTTGTATGTTTGAAAAATCACAAGTGCAACATAATAGTTTGGATTGTCATAATTTTTTTGGAATATTTTTCATTAATTGAAAAATGTTCAAAGCTTGACACAAATCAAATTTTTTTTTGCATGTTCAAAACATTCAAACTTTGAAAGTGGATATTCCTTATTTTTTTCAAATGTCCTTTTTTTCTACTAAATGTGCACCATTCCTTTTAAAAATTGGAAATTATTTTAACATTGATGATTAGAAGGGCAAAAAGACTTGAATTGATGAAAATTGATTTTACAACCAATTTGAGCACATTAGGTTCAAAATTGTTTTTGACCCTAAAAATTATGGATTTTGAAAATGTGCCTTTAACTAAAGTTGTTCATGTTTATGTGATAGAAATCATGAATCCATAATATACATGATATAAAATCAATTTTTAATCAAAATATATTTATATTTAAAACGGGGGTATTTGAAATACAAATTATAAAATTATAAACCAACACAAAAATGACACATGTCATGTGCAATCCTTGGAAAAGGATTTTTACCTTTGCACCTTTGGCTCCATTGACCGTGTTTTCACCCCCTAGCAAAATTAATTGAATTTGCAATCTAAAATATTAGTAAAATAAAATAAAATATGACAATATTTTCCAACAAATAACTTTTTTTTTAATTAATTGAAAACCATACACAATCTTGAATAAAATATCTTTCATTAATGTAAAATTATACGTGGAAATAGCTCCCAACAAAGGGCTTGGTAGTTACCTCCAAAATCGTAATAATTATTAAGTAGTTAACTAAATTAACTTTGAATATAATTATTTTATAACTATTCAAAAACAAAACTAAAGAATAACTCATTTAATAATAAATATGGTAACCCATAAATGATGTTATGCCACCAACAATGGGGTGTTTGTGTTTAATGTTGAATTGCTTATTTTGAAATAGGTGTTAGGTAAAAGTTAGGGACATCTTTTAACTCTAAACTCTTTTTATGTCGTAGATTGATTTGTCTCCCCATGTTCACCTTCCCACCTCCACCTTTGTCCGTCATTTAACATATTTGCAATTATGAATGCATCATTATTGGGCCATCAATGTCCACACTAATGTCCACTTGGATTGGACAAATTATTCCATTGTTGGAAACTTGCTTCTATGAGGCCCACATATTCAAAATGACACACCACTCTTCATCACTAAAGTCATATGGCTCACCTTGGAAAAGCAATTGCAATGTTATTACCATGTGATAATTATGATTTTATGTAAACAAACCCTCATTGTGGCCCATATTGAAACATATTATATAATAATTCTTGGGATTACATTGAATATACTTGGAGAGATTTACTTAGATAGGATGGACTTGTTCCAACATGATATGATGTGTCACATACCAAAGAAATAATTTTAACTAGTCAGTGAAATTACCCCAGGCCTCATAATTTTGTAGACTCCTACAAAATATACAAATTAAGCTATTTTGTAGACGTCGTTGTCAGTAATTTGTGGATGGGTCCAAATAAGGCACTTCTGACTGCACAATGGCCCGTGTTGCGACCGAATGTGTATTTGAAAGCTCATCAGGCCCATAACTGCTTGAGGATGGCGCGTTGTTTGGCCTGCATGATTCCTTCCAACGACGGGTGCATCAAGGCAGTGCGGAACGC
>Ga0116230_10008133_pt1 | contig 10362 bp, 10 predicted proteins | sample S1TSphfallax_3_FD_88678 | JGI IMG/M metagenome (GOLD analysis project Ga0116230, IMG submission 88678) | Host-associated microbial communities from peat moss isolated from Minnesota, USA - S1T2_Fd - Sphagnum fallax MG | ecosystem: Host-associated > Plants > Peat moss > Unclassified | place...
AGCGATAGCCTGAACGTGGACGTTCAGCGGGAACTGGAGAAAAATTATGCCGACGAAAAGCGGAGACAGCAGAAAATCGCCAGTAGTTCTCGGAAGAAGATTAACAACTTCGTCCAAGGGCTCATCGCAATTCCTCAAAGAGACCAGAACCAGCCGCCTGACCCCGCTGTCGAAGGAGACTCACCCCCTGCTCTCAAAGCGCCTGAAGAGTAGCCAGCCTTTGCCCACTACGCTAGTAGAGACGAAGTAGTGGTGAGAGCAAGAGCGCGGCCGTATGGGTGTGAGCTGCTCGGGAGACGGACTATTTCTGTTAGCCGAGCGAGCGGCTTGAACTTGAAATTGACAGGGGTGCCTACGGGCGGCCCCGTTGCTTTGGCACTGGGCTCTTCTCAGCTTTTCAAACAATGGTAATGTGCAGGTCGAGGATGGCGATTCGTTCAAATCCAAATCTGGACCGCTGTTGCGATTGCGATTCGCCGTTTGCGTCAATTGGGCCGCTTCGATCAGATTTTGGTTAACTTCATCGCAAGCTCCGTAATCGCGATCGCCCAAGAATCCATGAAACGGCAGGTCCTCATCTACGGCATCGTCGGCGGCATTCTGGTCGCCGTTTTGCAGTGGACGCAATATCGCTTCCTGGTCATCGAACACTCGGCGGAAATTTATGGTGCGCTGGTCGCCGAGGGCCTGAGCAATCGCGAAATCGCCTCCAGGCTCTTCGTCAGCGAAAACACGGTCAAGACCCACTGTAGCCGCGCTTTCGACAAGCTGGGAGCCAAGCGCCGCACCCAGGCCGTCCAGCTTGGCAAGGAACTGGGCCTGATCCCCTGAAAATTGCGACGGAAACGTCGCCCGAACGGATGATTTTCGCCCCGAATCGCAAAATCACCCGAAAGCATGACGACATTCCGCCCGCCAAACGCGCTACGCTGGCTCTACTTCACCGCCAAGGAGCCTCCCATGAGGAAAACCGTTCTTACCTACGGGCTGATTTCCGGCCTTCTGATCTCCGTCCTGATGGACTCGTCGCTTCTGCTCTCGAGCAAAATCGGTTCCGGTCACAGCATGCTTCTTGGGTACACCATCATGGTGGCCTCGTTCCTGATGGTCTACTTCGGCATCCGCAGCTACCGCGACCACACCCTCGCCGGCCAAATCTCCTTTGGCCGTGCCTTCGCCTGCGGCATCCTCATCGCCCTCATCACCACGGTCTGCTATGTGGGTACATGGGAGATCCTTTACTTCAACTTCATGCCACACTTTATGGACAGCTACTTCGCCGCGCAGATTCACAGCGTCCAGGCGGCGGGACTCGACCCCGCCAGGACCGCCGCGAAGGTGGCCGAAATCCGGCACTCGCAGCAGCTTTACCAGAATCCGCTCGTCAACACGGCCTACACGTTCATCGAGCCGCTGCCGGTCGGCCTGTTGGTGACGCTCGTTTCCGCCGCCATGCTCAGGAAAAAGACGCATCCGGAATCCTCGCAAACGCGCATGGCCGCCGCGAACTGAGGGCGTCTGGGGCCTAGTGGGAGTAGCGCTCTTCGCCGGCTGGTATCGAGATCGCCAGCCGGTTGCCAAAGGGCGGCAGCGGGCAGGTGGCATAGGGCGTATACGCGCACGGAGGATTCTGCAACCGGTTGAAGTCCAGCACCACCGTCCCCGGCTTGTCCAGGCCATTGCTGGGGAACTCCGCATAGAGAAACCGCGCCGACTCGTAGGTCGTCGTGCGGCTGGTCGCGTCCCGCAGGATGAAGAACAGCTCCTTGGCGTCCGGAGCCTCCAGCACCGGCTCAATCTGCACCGTCTTGCCGTCCAGCGTGAACTCGGCGAGACCGGGCGCGGGCATGTCGAGCGTGGTGCCGATGATGGTCGGAATCTTCGCCGTATGTGGCGGCGTGAAGGGAATCCACTTGGCAGTGATGCGGTATTTCGCTTCCAGCGGATACCAGTGCAGACCTTTGAAGTTGACCCGCGTGGGCGCCTGCGAATCCTTGATGCGCAGCGCGAAGCGGTCGCCGCGATGGAGGATCACCATGGTCAGGTTCTCGGTCGAAAGCACCGAAGGCTTGCCGTCGTCGGAGGTCAGCGGACCCTCCTGCGCTGGTTGGCCGTTCACATAGAGAAATTTGGGAAATCCTCCCGCGGGAGCCTTCAGTTGAAGCTGGCCGCCTTCGACATCGATCACGCCCAGATGCTCGGGGGCGTGCCCTTTGAGGCGGACGGAGTTGTCCGCCGCCAGTCCCACGGTATTTGGACCAGCCTTGAGCCACTCCAGGCCCACCAGCGTCAGCCAGCCGTCGGGCGCGGAAAGATTCTTGGCTCGCTCGGCGCGGAACTCGGCGTCTTCGCGCAGCTCTTTCGTTTGCGCGGCTGAAGCCGTCTTTGCGGCGGCGTGCGGAGCAGCGAAGCAGGGTCCGGCAGCGAGGGCTGCGGACAGCAGAAGCGCTGCGGTGCGGCGAAAGGTGCGAAGGCGGGGAAGCGGAGCCGTCATGCCTTCAAGATAGCGCATTGCCGCACCTTCGATGAGAGAACCGCATCCATTCCTCAATCCGCAGGGTGCGGCCGGGTCTTCTCGCCTGCGCAAAGCTCGCAATACACGCATTGAATTTACGATGCTCCTTCGGCAGCCCGCATGCAAGAAAGCCGGCGAAATCCGCGGACACCCGGGGGTACCCCCGTTGTATTGGCTTATCCCAAATAGAATCAAAGGGATAAGGCCATTTTTGGGTGCACTTAAGTGCACTTTAGGGCCATGGTTGCGCAACTTCTTTCTCGCTTTTCGGCCCGAACAGCGGCCTCGCGGCGAGAGGCGAACCGGAGGAACATGGCTGCCGCATTTCTGCCCGGGGAACATTCTACTCTCATTCCGGATAATTCCATGCGTACGCAGGTGGCTCGAAACAAAGGGGTTACAACAAATTTGCTTGACTGGTTCGGCTTTGCGGCAGGGTACCAGCCTCCTACTTCCTCGCATAAAACCAATTTCCTTCAAAATCCCGGCTAACGGTCTCTTGCGACTCAATACTAAAGCTGATCATCGGGACGCTTTCAGCGGGATAGCCGGAACTGAGTATAGCTTTCCTAAATTGCCGGATGAGTTCATCGTCGTGCTGGAGGGAATCCCGCTCGGCGTCTGTATTTACGTTAATACAAATGCAGAGATGGTCGGGATCGATGCGAGTTGCGCCGAAGCTTTCGACCCTAAAGGGGGTCCCGCGAGCTTTAAGTATGCGCCTTATCGCTTTACGCGAACGAAGGATGCTCGGATATAAATCCCAGCCAATCCCGTTCCCTACATAGTCCGCGACACAGGAGGCGACGACTAGCAACAAGAGACCTGCGATCACCAAGAATGCCAGCTCGACCCAATGAATCATGGCAAAAGTATAGAGGCTTCGGCTTAGCGGTCCCGGAAGGGGCCTGGGGCCTTTCGAGAAATGCCAAGATTTCAAATGTGAGCATTTCCCGCCATTCTTGACACCCCCACGGGCGCTGCCTAGAATAAGAGAGGGCAGATAGCGGTGTTTCTCGCTGTAACTCCAAGCAAAACAGAGACTTAGCCGGAAATCGGGTTGGGGACGAGCAGGATGCAGGAGTATCGCGTCAGTCCGCGGGAGCGGCTGGTGCTCACGGCCATCATCGAGATCTACATTGCTACCGGCGAGCCGGTTTCGTCGCAGGCGGTGGCGCGCCACTTCGAAAACAAGGACGGGCTCAGCTCGGCGACCATCCGCAACGTGATGGCCGCGCTTGGCGAGGCTGGGCTGCTGGACCAGCCGCATACCTCCGCCGGACGCCTTCCGACGCCGCTCGCCTTCCGCTACCATGTGGCACAGCTCCAGCAAGCGTCGCGACCGGCGCCATCGGGGCAGATGCAGCAGCTTTCGGAAAAGCGCCGCGAGCAGATCGACGAGAGTTTCTCGGGCGTGACGTCGCCGCAGCAGTATCTGGAGCGGACCTCGCATGTTCTCGCGCTGATCTCGTCCGGCCTCGGTGTCGCGGTCTCCCACTTGACCGTGCAGCAGATTCTGGAGCACATTCACTTCTCGCGCCTAGCGACGGGCCGGGTTCTTGCCGTGCTGGTCACGCGCGCCGGAGCGGTGCAGGACCGTGTGCTGACCATCGATCGCGACCTCAGTTTGAGCGATCTCGATATGGCGGGGCGCTACCTGAACGAAAACTTTCGCGGCTGGCCGCTGGATCGCATTCGCGCGGAAGTGGCCCGCCGCATCGAGGCGGAGCAGGCGGAGTACCAGAGCCGGATGCGGACACTCGAAGAACTGTGCCGGAACGGCGCTCTGGCTGCGGACGTGAGCGGCCCTGTGATCTATGTGGAAGGGATGGCCAACCTGCTTGCCGGCGAACTGGATCGCGAGCGACTGCGCCAGATGCTGGTAGCGCTCGAAGCCAAGCAGCGGCTGGTGGAGTTGCTCAACGCCTATGTGGACGCCCGCCAGCGGGAGGTGCGCGTGGTCATCGGCCTCGAAGAGGCGATGCCGGCGATGCAGGATCTGGTGCTGGTCGGCGCGCCGGCCCGTTTCAACGCGGAAAGCATGGGGACCGTGGCCGTTATCGCCCCCACCCGCATGCAGTACCAGGAGATGATTCAGGCCGTTAGCTACATTGCCCGCTTGTCGGAGCGGGTGCTCGATTCGCCCTCGCAGTAGCGACTTGCATCGCGCGGAAGCGGGGCAAATCCAAATGAGAACCGAGATGAAGTCCATCCCCAAGCCGGGATGCGTCCCATGGAGTTGCTATGAGTGAGTTGGAAAACGAATACGGAGTGACCCAGGCTGCCGAGCCTGACGTTCTGACCGTGGTGGATGATCCCGAAGCTGCGTCCGTCCTTCCCGCAACCGAGCCGGCTGGACCCACTGCGGACGAATTTGCCGCATTGAAGGCTGAGCGCGACCAGTTGCTCGACCGTCTGGCCCGTCTGCAGGCCGAGTTCGACAACGCCCGGAAGCGTCAGGAGCGCGAAAAGCAGGACTTCCGTGATTACGCCACGGGCTCAGTGGTCGAGCAGTTTCTGCCCGTGCTGGACAACTTCGCGCTGGCCCTGAACGCCAAGGGCACCGCGGAGCAGATGCGGACCGGCGTGGAGCTGATCGTCAAGCAGATGGACGAGACGCTTCGCGGCCTCTCCGTCACCGTGATCCCCACCGTGGGCCAGGAATTCGATCCACGGGTCCACGAGGCGCTCGGCTCGGTCGAGCGGGACGATCTGCCGGACCACTCGGTAGCCGAAGAGATTCGGAAAGGCTATAAGATTCGCGAGCGGATGCTGCGGCCGGCGATGGTGCGCATTGTGTCGAATCCGAAACAGACGGAAGCGTAGGACCGGGGCCGCAGTCGAGGCTTGAGAGGGCGTAGCTGGCATTGCGCCGACGGCCGAGCGAACGCGAAGCGGCTTTGGCCGCCGAGGGAATTCCGCGATAGGAATGCAGAGCTCTCGGAAGTTTGGCGGTAGAGGGAGATGCAAGAGCGAATACAATGGCAACCAGGGAAACTGTGAGTAAACGAGATTATTACGAGGTCCTCGGGGTCTCGCGCGAAGCCACCGATGCTGAGTTGAAGACTGCTTATCGCAAGCTGGCGATGCAGCACCATCCGGACCGCAATCCGGGCGACGCCAAGGCCGAGGAGCGCTTCAAGGAGGCCGGCGAGGCCTATGGGGTGCTCAGCGATGCTCAGAAGCGCGCCGCTTACGACCGGTACGGGCACGCCTCGACGGGGGCGGGTTTTGGGGGCGGCGCGGGTCCATTTACCGATGCCGCCGACCTGGGCGACATCTTCGGCGACCTATTTGGCGAGATGTTTGGCGGTGGCGGCCAGCGGCGCGGCCCATCCCGGGTGCAGCGCGGCGAAGATCTGCGCTACGACATCACGATCGAATTTGAAGACGCCGTGTTTGGGAAAGAGACGGAAATCAAAGTGCGCCGGCGCGAAAACTGCGCCACCTGCAAAGGCACCGGCACCAGCTCCGGCCGTGGACCCTCAGTCTGCGCCACCTGCCAGGGGCGCGGCCAATTGCGCTACCAGCAGGGCTTCTTTTCGGTCGCGCGCGCCTGCGGCACCTGCGGCGGATCGGGGACGGTTATCACCGACCCCTGCGCCACTTGCCGCGGTGAGACGCGCGTCGCGCGCGAGTTCAAGATGAACGTCAAGGTTCCGGCCGGCGTCGAGGACGGAACGCGAATTCGTTACTCCGGCGAGGGTGAAGCCGGGCGCTTCGGTGGCCCGCGCGGCGATCTCTATGTGGTGCTCACCGTACGCCCCCACGACTTTTTCGAGCGCGACGGCAACGACCTGCACTGCGTCGTCCCCATCTCGTTTCCACAGGCGGCGTTAGGCGCGGAGATTCAGATTCCCGCCCTCGACGGCGAAGTCACTCTGCGCGTTCCCGAAGGCACCCAAAGCGGCAAGGAGTTCCGCATCCGGAGCCACGGTGTGCCTCATTTGAACGAAAGCGGCCGCGGCGATCTGGTCGTGGAAGTGATGGTGCAGACGCCCAAGAAGCTCTCCCGTACGCAGCGCGAACTGGTGCGCCAGCTCGCCGACAGCATGGCCGTCGAAAACAAACCGGCCTCGCGCAACATGCTCAACAAGATGAAGGATTTATTCAGTTAAGAGGTAAGCCTCATCGATAATTGGGCATTGCGGCTAGAGTTCCGGTGTAGAACTCTGGCATTTATGGGTGCGTTGTCGATTGCGTAGCCTCAAACTTTCCACTTTTGCGCCTGACGAATTGGTCGCAGATGGGGTCCAAAGGGCGAGCCAGGAAAGCGGCTCAAGCGTGGCGCACCTGCGCTGCCGGGCGAGCCGATGTCCGCTGAGTGAAGAGGGCGCTCTGAACGCTTTGGGCGGGGTCGAAGGCTATTCCGTAGACGACTGGGCCAAGACGGTGCAGAAACCCTACACCGCATGGCGCCGCGTTTCTCCCGGCAATAGGCTATGGAAGAATGGTCGGGACGGGCAGATTCGAACTGCCGACCCCTCGCACCCCAAGCGAGTGCTCTACCAGGCTGAGCCACGTCCCGACACAAGGCAGCCGGCCAAGGGAAGGCCGGCGTGGGGTTCCATCTTTTGAGTTTACACGAGTGAGGCGGGCTTGTGGGCCGGGCTAGGCCTTGGGGGGGACGTATTCGGCGGGGAGGGCGGCGCCGTCGCCGAAGAAGAACTCCTGCATTTGCTCGACGAGGAAGCTCTGCGCCTGGGGGGTCCAGGGCTGGAGGCGGTACTCGTTTAGGAGCATCTTTTGGCGCTCGGCCCACTCGGCCCAGGCGGCTTTGGAGACGTTCTTGTAGATTTTGTGGCCGAACTCGGAGTCGAAGGGCGGCTCGTCTAGGCCCTCCATCTCTTTCTTGTTGCGTACGCAGAACACGGTGTGTGCCATTGGTCTTGGGCTCCTGAACTGATTGTAGGGGATGGCGCGCCAACCATGGAAAGCATCAGAGCAGGTTGCGAAACTGCTCGACGGACAGGCCGGCGTCGCGGACGATTCCGCCCATGGTGAAAGCGTTGATTGGGTTGTTGCGGGGGATAGTCAGAATCCGGACACCGTCCGTCATGACGATGTGTCCGCTCTGGCGCAGAATGCGAAATCCAGCCTTTTCCAAGGCCCGAACGGCTTGGAGGTGAGGTATTCCCGGAAGTTTCGGCATCGCATTTGCGCTCCGGAAAATTCAGGCGATTGCGACTTCTACAAGACGCGTGTCCGAACCCTCGGTCAGTTCCTTGACTGCGGCCAGGTAATCCTCGATTGCGAGGCGGATATTTGCCAACGCTTCCGCTTCGGTTTCTCCCTGAGACCAGCAGCCCGGCAAGCCGGGGCAGGAGACGGCGTAGCCTTCGTCGGAATGTTGGAGGACGACGCGATAGGTCATAGAGAGAGGCTACTCCAATTTTGCCGGGCGCGAAAGGCGCGGGATGGGCGGGGGTTATTTGCGCGGGCGACCTTTTTTGGAGAATTTGCGCTTGCCGCCGGGGCGGGTGGCTTCGCGACGGGAGGCTTTGGCTTTGCCGGCTTTGGCGGGGGCGATCTTTTTGGGGGGCTTGCCGGCGACGGTGCCGCCTTTTTTGAGTTTGAGCGGTTCGTCTTCGATGAGGGCGAATTGGAGCTTGCGTTCGAGGGCGAGGACGCGGTCGAGGATGACGTGGACCTGGTCGCCGGCGCGGTAGACGCGGCCGGAGTTGACGCCGACGATCTCGCGGGTGTTTTCGCGGTAGGTGAAGCGGTCGGTGACGAGGGTTTCGATGGGGACGAGGCCTTCGACGAAGAGGTCTTTGAGCTCGACGAAGAGGCCGTATTTGGCGGGGTTAAGAACCATGGCGTCGAATTCCTCGCCGACGCGGTCCTGCATGAAGCGGACTTTCTTCCATTCGACGAGTTCGCGCTCGGCGTCGGCGGCGCGGCGCTCGGTGATGCTGGTTTCGGTGGCGATGGCGGCGAGTTCGGCTTCGGGGATGGGCGGCGCGATGGCGGCGGTGCCGGTTGGCTTGGGTGGACGCAGGTCGCGGATGCCGAACCGTTTTCCCAGAGACGGGGAGCCGAGGCCTTCGTTGGCGTGAGTCCATGGAGAGCGATGGCGGTCTTCAGCGACGGTTCCCTTCCCGGAGATGCCCTCGCGCAGCAGTGTTTTTGCGATGCGATGGACGATGAGGTCTGGGTAGCGGCGAATGGGCGAGGTGAAGTGGGTGTAGCTGGGCGCGGCGAGGGCGAAGTGGCCCTCGTTGATCTCGGAGTAGCGGGCTTGTTTGAGCGAGCGGAGCATCAGGTAGCTGAGGATGCGCTCTTCGGGCTTGCCGGCGATGCGGGCGCTCAGTTTCTGATACATGCGCGGGGTGACAGGCATCTCTTCCGGGACTTCGTAGCTGCGGGCGTCGCGCTGGTTGCGCCCCCGGCTCTGCTGTTCGCGGCGGTCGCCTTTGAACTGGAATTTTTTCACCGGCAGAGCGCCCAGTCCGAGCGAGTGGCCGAAGGCTGCGGCGGCGTCTTCGAAGTCGACGACGCGGCGCGGGTCAGGCTTCTCGTGGATGCGGTAGATGGACGGCACATGCAGGTCTTCGAGCCAGGTGGCGACGCACTCGTTGGCGGCGAGCATGAACTCTTCGATGAGGCGGTTGGCCCAGGTGCGCTCGGCGCGGGAGACGCCCTGCATCTGGCCCTCGGCGTCGAATTCGATGATCGGCTCGGGCAGGTCGAAGTCGATGCTGCCTCGTTCGCTGCGGCGCTTGTTCAGTCGGCCAGCAAGATCGCGCATGAGTTCAAAGTTTGGGACGAGGTCGGAGTAGCGCTCATGCGTGGCTGGGTCGCCTTCGAGAATCTGGTGGACTTCCGTATAAGTCATGCGGGCGGCGGAGCGGATGAGGCCTTCGACGATCTCGTAGCTTGCCATTCGCGCGTCTTCGGTGAGGCGCATGAGGCAGCTGAGGACGAGGCGATCTTCGTTGGGGCGTAGGGAGCAGATGTCCGTCGAGAGCTCGTGGGGGAGCATGGGGATGGCGCGGTCGGGGAAGTAGACGCTGGTGCCGCGCAGGCGGGCTTCGAGGTCGAGGTCGGTGGCGGGGCGGACGTATTCGGAGACATCGGCGATGTGGACTTGCAGCTCCCAGCCGCCATCGCCTAAGCGCCGAACGAGGACGGCGTCGTCGAAGTCGCGCGCGGTCGCGCCGTCGATGGTGACGATCGGCTCGTGGCGGAAGTCGTGGCCGGCGGCGGCGCGGCGATCGACTTCGGCTGGGTCGAGATGGGCGACGGCGCGGGCCTCGGCGAGGACCTTCTCCGGGAAGACGCGCGGGAGCTGGTGCTTGCGGACGATCATTTCGACATCGACGCCGAAATCGTCCGGCGCGCCGAGCACCTCGATGACGCGGCCAAAGGGCGGCTTGGTGGGCGTGGGCCAACTGGTGATTTCGACATCCACGACTAAGCCCTCCAAGTCGAGACCTTCGAGGTCGTCGTAAGCGGCGGTTGTGCGCGCTTCGCCGCCGAGGACGCGGTGTTCGGCGGCGTCGGCGATTTCGGGGACTTCGTCGCCCTCGGGGATGAGGATGGGCTGGGTCATGCGCGAGTCGAAGGGGGCGACCGAGTTGCCGCGATATTCGCCGGGAATATAGGTGCCGCGGCGGCCTTTGCGCGCATAGTGGAAAACGCCGACGACGGTGGGGTTGTGGCGTTCCAGAACACGGACGATGCGGCCCATGCGCTTGCCGTCGCGCTTGGGTGGGCCGACCTCGACGAGCACCTGGTCGCCCTGCATGGCGCCGTTGATCTCTGGGGGCGGGATGAAGATGTCGTCGTCCTGGCCGGTCGATTTTTGCCCCGGAGCGAGGTTGGGACGGACGAAGCCGAATCCG
>Ga0116230_10008134_pt1 | contig 10362 bp, 8 predicted proteins | sample S1TSphfallax_3_FD_88678 | JGI IMG/M metagenome (GOLD analysis project Ga0116230, IMG submission 88678) | Host-associated microbial communities from peat moss isolated from Minnesota, USA - S1T2_Fd - Sphagnum fallax MG | ecosystem: Host-associated > Plants > Peat moss > Unclassified | place: USA...
CGCAAGGTCGTAGCTGCCTTCGAACTGGCCGTCAAGCTAGACCCTACCAATGGACCGGCCGTCAATGATCTCAGTGAGTTCTATATCAATGCCCCGTCCGTCATCGGGGGCGGCCAAGACAAGGCCGTCGAGCTGGCAACCCGTGTAGCACCCCAACTTCCCCAGGAGGCACACCGCGTTCAGGCCTTGGCGGCCGAGAAGCGCCATGATTACAAGACTGCTGAGCATGAGTTTCAGGCCGCAGTCGGTATTACGGGAAAGCCGAATGCCTGGGCAGACCTAGGCCACTACTACATGCGGCGTAAGCAAGATGATCAGGCAGTAGAAGCTCTCAAGCAGTGTCTTGCAGCCGACCACGCAAAAGACGACGCCTTAGTGGATGTGGCCAGTATTCTGGGGAAGATGCACCGCGAGCCACGGCTTGCGATGATCGCACTCAACCAGTACTTGGGCAGCAATGCAAAAAGCGATGCCGCACCGGTAGTAAAGGTATACGTGATGCTGGGCAAGAATCTCGCAGACGCAGGTGATAAGGCAGGAGCTAAGATTGATTTTCAGAAGGCGTTAGAGCTGGCTTCGAATTATGCCCCGGCAAAGCGTGCTATCGAGGAGCTATAGGATTATGCGAGTAAAAGGTCTTCGCAAAATAGGTTTAGCGATGGCGTTAGCCGTGTTTGGTGGCCAAGTGCATGCACAGATATCTTTAAGCTCGGCTGTAGATCTGGCGCTAAAGAACGACCCAAGGCTCAAGGCGGCCCAAGCGGATGTGGACAAAGCGCGTGCAGGTCTTTCACAGACACATGATGTTTACGTGCCCAGTATCAGTGCCAACGGCGGTATCGGTGACTCTGTAGGTGTGCCTCTGAGCCTTCCGGTCATCTTCAGTGTTTCTGCCCAGTCCCTTGTCTATAACTTCTCGCAAGAAGACTATATCCGTTCCGCGCGTGCTGCGCTGGATGCAGCAGTTCTGACCGAGCAGGAGGTCCACGATCAGGTTGCTGAAGATGCCGTACTTACTTATCTACATCTGGACAATGCAGAACACCGTCGTGATGCCATGGAGCAGGAGTATGCCGACGCGAAACGCCTCGTGACAATCGTACAAGACCGTGTCGACGCCGGTCAGGACGCACGAATTGAACTACTGAGGGCTCGCCGCTCAGCAGATGCAACCCAGCTCGATGAGTTGCAGCTCGAAGATGAGATTGCTTCCCTCTCTAACCATCTCTGCCATTTGATGGGGCTGCCAGGAAGCGCCCCAAGGACTGTAGCCAGTTCCATACCCACGTTGGCGACAGCCGATACTATTGGGAACAATACACCCGTCACCTACGGCATCTATGCTTCCCTAGCCGACGCGCACTCCAAACAGGAGAAGGCCTATGGCGATAAACACTACTGGGGCAAGCCGCAGATCAGTCTGGGTGCCAGTTATAGCCGCGTAAGCACCATTGGAACAAACTACTCTCTCTACTACCCTGGTTTTGCCCAGAGCAACATCAGCCTCAACTCTCTTTCACTCGGTATCGAAGTCAAGATACCGTTGCTGGACATGGCCCACCAGGCTGAGGCTCGCGAGTCCGCTGCCGACGCCCGCCATTCCATGTACGTTGCTGAAGGTCAGCGTGTACAGTTCCTCGAAGGCCGCATGAAGCTGGGTCGCAGCGCTGCCGAACTCTCTGCCGCAGAGAAGCTCGCTGAAGATGATCAGGCTCTCGCTCAAGACCAGCTCGATACCATACTGTTACAGCTCTCATCAAGCAGTACTGATCCGGACAAACCCCAGCTAACCCCCAAAGACGAGCAGACCGCCCGTGTGCAGGAGCGTCAGCGTTCCATCGACCTACTCAACCGCCAGTTTGAACTCGAGCAGGTGCAGGTGAACCTGCTACGCCAGACCAACCAGCTGGATGATTGGCTGCGAACTTCGGTCACAACACCGGCCTCACTGGCGAAATCGATACCCACCCCTTGAAAAGCTTTCCACAAGCTAACTCTACCGTATCCAAACGGGTACGGACGGACCTCTTTCTTCCCCGTCATCAAACGGCGTGAAGTGCTAAACTTATAGTTAGATATGACCTTAAAGACTCTGCTCCTGAACCCGCCTTCCTTTGAAAACTTTGACGGTGGTGCCAGCTCCCGCTGGCCCGCGACCCGTGAGATCGAATCCTACTGGTATCCGGTCTGGCTGGCCTATCCCGCTGGCATGTTGGAGGGGTCCAAACTGCTCGATGCGCCACCCCACCATGTATCGGCCGAAGAGACTATTGAGATCGCTAAAGACTATGAATTTCTCGTTCTGTTCACCTCGACGGTAGGCTGGTCCGGCGACCATGCACTAGCACGGGCGATCAAAAAGGCCAATCCAAAGATCAAAATTTGCTTCGTTGGGCCCCCTGTCACAACAGACCCAGAACGCGCCCTGAATGAGTGCGAAGTGCTTGACTTCATATGCCGCCGCGAGTTCGACTACACCGTAGTTGAGTACGCCAATGGCAAGCCGCTAAATGAGATTCTTGGTATCAGCTATAAGGACGAGAACGGCGTCATCCAGCACAATCCCGACCGCCCGCAGGTCGAAGACCTCGACGCTATGCCCTGGGCCACCAAGATATACAAGCGCGATATGGATGTCACACGCTACAACGTGCCCTTCCTGCTACACCCTTACATCTCGCTCTACTCAACACGAGGTTGCCCCGCGCAGTGCACCTTCTGCCTCTGGCCGCAGACACTTTCGGGCCATGCATGGCGGAAGCGGAGCACAGACGACGTTGCGGCTGAGATGAAATGGGCTAAGGAGAACTTCCCGCACGTCAAGGAGTTCTTCTTCGACGACGACACCTTCAACATCCAGCAGGGTCGCACCATCGAACTGTGCGAGAAGCTCAAGCCCCTCGGAATTACATGGTCCTGCACCAGCCGTGTCACCACCAGCCGCGACACGCTCAAGGCAATGAAGGAAGCCGGTTGCCGTTTGCTCATTGTGGGCTTTGAGTCTGGGGACCCTCAGATTCTCAAAAACATCAAGAAGGGTGCGACCATCGAGCGCGCACGCGACTTCGTCAAAGACTGCCATGACCTCGGCCTCATCATCCACGCCGACTTCATCCTCGGCCTGCCCGGTGAGACCAAGGAGTCAATCCGCAACACCATCAACTTCGCTAAGACACTTGATTGTGAGACGATTCAGGTCTCTGTCGCCCATGCTTACCCCGGCACGGAGTTCTACGATTATGCCAAGCGCAACGACTTCATCACCAACGAGAAGATGGAGGACGGAGGGGGACACCAGATGGCACATATCGAATATCCAGGCCTGCCCACCGAGTACGTCATGGAGATGGTGCATAAGTTCTACGACGAGTACTACTTCCGCCCTAAGGCCGCGTTCCGCGTGGTCTGGAAGGCTGTCGTGAACCGCGACGTGCCGCGTCTATACGTCGAAGCCAAGGCCTTCATGAAGCTCCGCTCGCAGCGCAACAAAGCAGCCCGTGCTAAGAAGGAAGAGAACGCACTGAAGGCACAGGAATCGGTAAGTATGAACGCGTAAAGCAGCCAAAAACAGGAAAGGCGGAGCTTGCTGCTCCGCCTTTCTTTTTGTTGCATCCAACGAAAAGATTCTTGATATGAAGCACGCCCTCAAACCATCGCAATATGCCGTCCTAGTCGCCATCATGCTCACAGCATCGGTGGGTGACTCACTGCTCGCGCGCGGTATGGGGCAGGTAGGGCAAGTGGACATGCACCATCTCGGGCTGCTCTGGCAAGCATTGTTCAACCCCTTTGTTGACGCGGGGATCGTGCTGTTGATCGGCTTCTTCGCCTGTTATACGACCGCCTTGAGCTGGGCAGATCTCACCTTCGTAATGCCCGCAACGGCGTTTGGATACGTCGTCATTGCGCTGCTCGGTAGGTTCTGGCTGCATGAGCAGTTGTCGCCGTCGCGATGGGCTGGGATTGCTTTAATCGTCTGTGCCGTGGGGTTTGTGGCCGGTGGGCCTTCGCGGACGGAACATCCTGAACTCGACCAGATGGACGCAGGAGTTGGACGATGATGCTCTCTGTACAAATGCTGCGGGTTTGGGGATCGATAAGCTTTGTATCGGTGCTGGCCGTGGCCGGTGAGGTGCTGATTGCGAGTGGAATGCAGCAGTTAGGTGACCTTGACGATCTTCGCGCCAGCAAAGGAACCGTGGGAACGGTACTGGCTGTGATTGGCAACGGCAAGTTTTTCTCAGGCGCACTTTGTATGGCGTTCAACTTCTTCGCAATGCTGTTTGCGCTTAGCATCGCAGATTTGTCATTGGCCGCGCCTGCCATCGCCTCGCTCACTTATATCGGCAATGCTTTTGCTGCGCAGTGGTTTTTGCATGAGAAGGTAGACCAACGGCGTTGGCTTGCCACAGGCTTTGTTGCTGTGGGCGTAGCTTTGATTGCGCGTTAAATGAACCCCAAATTGTTTGTGGGAAACGTCCCAATGTTCGGAAACACGGTAGCCAGTTGATTGGCGGGCACACCGAACCATGTCGCCAAAGTAGCTGCGTACTGGACGCTGCCAGTGCTGGGTACCCAGCGACCGTTAGATCCGGAGTCGTCCGGGCCGCCGAGCGCGAGCGTTGGGAATGTGCCATACATCTTTCCGCCTTTTACCGCACCGCCCATTACGATGTGATGCGATCCCCAGGCATGGTCACTCCCAGTATTGGAGTTTGGCTGGAAAGTACGCGCGAAGTCCGACATAGTAAAGGTCGTTACGTTGCTCGTAACACCCAACTCCTGCGTGGCTGCGTAAAAAGCCGAGATTGCGGGGCTGATGCCGGAGAGCAGATTGGCCTGTAACGTGAGCTGGTCGGAGTGGGTGTCGAAGTTGCCGATGCCGCAGAAAAATATCTGCCGCTGGACCCCGAGCGCTGCACGCACCTGGATGATCTCTGCGACCTGCTTCAACTGCGCGGCGAGTCCGTTGTTGGCAGGAAAGACGGTCTTGATAGGTGTCACCGACGCCGTAGCAGCAGTCAGCACGGACGAATAAGTATAGGCATTCGAGGAAATATGGTCGTCGGCGGTGATGAGCGAGACGCCACTGTTGAAGGTGATAAGCGATTGTGCCGCGGTCTGTCGGGCACTGCACTCTGAACCCTCCGAACAGTTCGCGTTACCCAGATTTCCTGGGGAGACCGAAACCGGTGTGGTGGAGATGCCATTGCAGAAGAGCGTATCGCCGTCGACAGAGGTGATCATGGGGATCGTCGCGCCGGTGTTGTAGCTCCCTGCCAGAACGTCCGAGACGCGGCCCGCCCAGCCCGTAGCTGTAGTGCTGTCCTGAGCCGCATTCTGCCACTCCAACTGCTGGTCGGGGTGCGAAAAGAGATTGGTAGGCACGCTCGAACCAGCCAGATACTCCGTACGCGTGGTGGGCTGCGTTAGGGTGCCCACGTTCGCGATGATGGCCGCATTCCCGGTGTTGAACAGCGTCTGTACATCCGGCAGGCTGGGATGTAGAGCAAAGTTGGGTAGAGGTGTCAGCGGCAGCAGCGTGTTTTGCGCCAGCGCCAGATCGGCGCGAAGATTGGCATAGTTGGCATAGCCCTTAGTGTCAAACGGAACGACCATGTTGTTGGCGTCATTACCGCCAAAGAGAAATACACATACCAGCGCCTTATAGTCCGTAGCATTGGAGGTAGGCGGTGCAGCGAGCGCATTCAGCGCACCGAAGGGTCTCATACCAGCCAGATTGCCTGCGGCTGCGAGGGATGCGTATTTGATGAAACTACGACGGCGCATATGCATAGCGTTGCCTTCTTCCCTTTGCGAGCGACTTGGAGCCTAGTGGATGATCTTGTACTGCGAGGACGTGATGATGAGGTAGAGTGCGACGCGAACGCGCTGCGCGTTGGAACTGAGCGGCGTAATCGTGTTCACTATTACGTTCTGCATGTTTGAAGGCATCTGCGAGTGCATAAGGAGCATGGAAAGATAATTCACAAGTGTTGTGGGGCTCGCTGCCATCGTGCCGAGAGTGCTGGTATTCGACAGATCTACAGTAAAGCTGGTGATCTTATTGTTCACAATGGAGTCGGCAAGTGATTCGCGCAGCGTAGCAGTGGCTGTGTTCTCAATTGCGAATTCGGGTGCGTTCAATGTCGTTCCTGGAATCACGTAGTTGGGCGGAAAGAAATCGAAGACAGAGTTAGCACGGTAAGGCCTTTCATTTAGGTTCGTAGAGAAGTTCGATAGCGACTCATAGGAGCCATTGACGTCAGTGTTCGTGAAGCCAAGACCACGGATCATTGCCGTCAGGAATAGAATAGGCTCCCGCAGATGGCCACCGTCATAGCTAGAATTGGTATCGCCTGCCCGCGCCTCCTGATCAGTAATGATGGCCGAAATGACTGCCTGCATATTTCCGCGGACGCCTGTGCCATCGTTGGCAAAGACTGCTGCAACCCGCGAGACATAACCCGCACTGGGCGTGCTTGTTACCAAATGTTGAATTAGCTGCTGACACACAAATGGCCCTACGTTAGAGTCATTGAAGATGTTGTCCAATGCACCCTTCAAATCCTGCTCGGCCGTACCGCCAGCAGGCAGTGTCATTCCATTCAGCAGAATCTTGGCTGTAGTGTCGTGCGCGCTCTCTACGGGCGCCATGGGATAGTTGAAGTTCGCCGTTCCATTGGGGAACTTCGCTGGCGAACCCCCAGTCGCATTTGCGTAAGTCCAACCGGTATAGGCGCGGGCAAATGCCTGTACCTGGGCCTGTGTATAACTAGGAATAGAATTGCCATTGCCGTCCAGCTGTAGCGTGCCGTCCTGATTTAGCTGGTACAACCCAATGGTGAACAGCTGCATGTTCTCCCGTGCATAGTTCTCGTTAGCTATCTGCCCGGCCGCGGGCGCAGCACTGTTCAATACGTTTAGATATCCGCCCATAGCAGGCGAGAGCGTCACGTCCTGCATAATCGTACGGAAGTTGCCAAACGCGTCATTGGCCAGCGCATTGTGGAACTGTGGGATCGCCTGGCCAAGTATGGACTGCGTTGAGACAACGAACATCTCAGACAATGCAAAAGCTACTCGCTGTCGGAGCTGGTCGCTGCCGTTAATTGCGGTACTCCACCACTCTGACTCCGCGCAGGGATAAGCTGTATTGCTAGCCAGGCACACCGCCGGTAGAGGGGTCGTAGGAATCGGCGCTAAAAGTGTTGTGGGCTGAGCGAACTGGTTGTTGAGATATGCCGTGATGGTCTGTTGCTGCGCTTGTGCTATGCCCGCCGCTGTAGGGCCAAAAGTCGTCTGATCAAGTAGCCGGGCTGCTGCCGTTGCACTTAGAGTCGTTGGCGTGACTGGTACTGCTGTTGTTGATGTGGGCGGAAGATTGCTCGAGCATCCCGTAAGAAGCATCATGGCTAAACATGCATGGGACACGAATTTGTAAATGCGTTCTTTATGCATGTTGACCTCAACGCTTTATTACTTGGATGACTGGATGGTCACGTTCACCGTAATAGTGTCATGGGTAAGGTAAACCTTTGTTTCATTGAAAGTTGCGTTGTTATTGAAATATTTCTTACGTCGTATTGCGACTTGTCTTTGGATGTATCAACGGTATCGCAAAAGCTTCATAAAACTTCTTACGTCAAGGTCAGGGGTCATGAACGTTGCTTGTCCTCCGGTATAAGCAAGAATGGCCTTTGCAGCTAGCCGCCCGCTGCGGACAGCACCCTCCATAGTGCTAGGCCATTGGGTGCATGTCCAGTCGCCTGCAAGAAACAGTCCTTCACCGGCATCCGCTGCTGGGCGATATCTGTCCAGCCCAGGAACAACTGAAAATGTTGCGCGTGCCTCTTTCAGCACCCCAGACTTGACTATCTTTGCCGCACGAACAGCCGGAAAAAAGCGTTCTAGCTCGACCAGCGACGCTGCAAGAATAGCTTCCCTTGTGGCATGCAACTCCGCAAAGGAAGCACTGATGACCAGCTCCAAGTATTGCCCACCGCGATCTGCTGCGGGCTCATTGCGCCGGATACGCGACTTGTTGAAGACCCACTGAATGCGTGTATCCAGCAACGCTGCATGGTCAAGTTGTGTAATTTCGCGGTCAAACCAAAGATGCACTGTCGTAATCGGTGCATGGACGAAGTGTTTCATCGCAGGCACTATCTTCTGGCATTGTAGTGAGCCCTCTGGAAGCGTCTTCAACAGACGCTCGGTCTGCTCGAACGGCAGAGCGAGAAGCAGTTTCGGCGCATGATATATCTTTCCGTCCGAAGCGACCGCGTGCCATGTATCCTGCGAAGTTCGCTCAATACGGTCGATACTCGCGCGCAAATGTAGCTCGGTTCCTTGCTTTTGCGCTAGGGTTGCAACCGAGGCGTAAAATTCTGACAGAGGCTGCGTAGGAATGCCCAGTCGTCCGCCTTCGGCCGACTTCAAGAATGATTCATAAAATACCTGCCCTGCGTAGCGCGTAGAGCAGCGCTCGAAGGTATCATTCAACGCACCTACTATCACTGGTTCCCAGAAGTGTCGCATTGCGCGTTCGGTCTGCTTTGTGCGCTTCAGCCAAGCTGAGAAAGGCTCCTCGTCTGTATCGGGATAGCCCCCCATGAACTCAAGCAGCCCTATTGCTATGCGCGCTTTGTCTGCAAGTTTGAGCATCGGCATTCGCCAGAAGCTGAGAGATGAGTGAAACGGTGCAGGCAACCAACCTGATCCGATAACACTTCTGCGCGTCGGCCGTGACGATGCCCCCGGCTCAAGAAATGTGATTTCGTCATACCAGCGGATATGCTTCTCTGCCCCTGCCAATCTACACAGATCAACTAGGTTCGTACAACAACCGAGCAAAACATGTTGCGAGTCGATGACCTCATCCAGCGCAGGATGGTTATAGGAGTAGGCTCTTCCACCAACGTATGGTTTACGCTCCAATAGAGCAGTCTTTACGCCTACCCCGGACAAGGAAACCGCTGCGGCCAGCCCAGCAACGCCTGCTCCTACGATCAGAACATCCGCAGCCGTATCGCTCACGAGCGGCCTCGTGCGATCAGTGATTTGAAGATACCCCTCGCCAAGATAGAGAGCTTCTGTGACGTAGGTACGGAGACTCTGGACCGGAAGACCTGTTCGGGATCAGCAGCAATTCGCTCTAGTAGCTCACGGTAGATCGTCACTAGCACCTGCATCGCGGGACGAGCGTCTGCCTCCAATAGTGGTATCAACTCGTCGGAGGCTTTGTAGTACTCCTGCGCCTTCGCTATCTCCAGCCGCAAAAGATTGAGAACCTCGCGCGAGTTCAGAGTTCCCTTAGCCGCTTGCGCAAGTTGCTTGACCTCCACCTGCATCGTGGCCATATCTTCGATTGGAAGATAGATTCTGCCGCGTTCTGCATCTTCTGAGATATCTCGAAGAATATTAGTGAGTTGGAAGGCAATCCCGGTCTTCTCGGCAAGTTCTTCCGCCCTTGCATCGCTGTAACCGAAGATGCGGATTGAGACGAGTCCAACAACGGATGCGACGAGATAGCAATAACGATATAGATCGTCGAATGTTTCGTAAACCTGAAATAACGCTTCACCCTCCCCGTTATCATGGATGTTCGTTTGATGCACCGTAATAACACCAGGGAGATTCTCCTTGAGGTCCATCGTTGTGCCTGCGATCAGTTTGTCGAACAGATCATCCGAGATACCAAACCGGCGCTGCACGTCATTGACCGCTAGAAAGACAGGATCATCGCTACTAGTATGTCGTGAGTCTAGCCACTCCTCCGTCCACGCAGACATCGCTTCACGCCTGGCCTCGACACTCATGGATTCGTCGTCCGACAGATCGTCGGCCTTACGCATGAATGCATAGACGGCGCACATGGCGTCCGCCTTGTACTGCGGTAGCACACGAAACGCATAGTAGAAATTCTTCGCCTCGCGCTTCGCAACATCGCGGCAGAATGCATATGCTGCCGTCAGCTCCGGACCCCGTGTCTCCGTCATACGCGAGCTTCCTTACGTGCTGGAAGGAGCAGGGATGTCAACTTGCCAACGAGCGCTTCACCTAACAGCAATAGTTTGGTTGTCTTGGTCACTATTGGCCGCGAACGTAGTGTGTCATAATTTTGCATCGCAATCGCATCTAGAATGGCAACGCCTCCGTTAACGAACAACTCCAGAGTTGCAGCCAGATCACGGTCCACTAACCCTGTGATGCGTTGGCCCCGCAACAGACGCGCTCGTGCATCGTCCACCAAGAACTTCATCATCGCGCCGTACTGCATATTGAAGTTCCTTAGAGCGATCTGCTCATCCGTAACGCCAAAGCGCTGCATGGCATCAGCAGGTAGATACCGCCTCCCAC
>Ga0116230_10008137_pt1 | contig 10361 bp, 17 predicted proteins | sample S1TSphfallax_3_FD_88678 | JGI IMG/M metagenome (GOLD analysis project Ga0116230, IMG submission 88678) | Host-associated microbial communities from peat moss isolated from Minnesota, USA - S1T2_Fd - Sphagnum fallax MG | ecosystem: Host-associated > Plants > Peat moss > Unclassified | place...
GCCGACCAGGACAAGCTGGGTAAGGCCCTGTTCTCGCTCTCCGAGGAAGATCCGACGTTTCGAGTCCGCACTGACGAGGAGACCGGCCAGACAGTCATCTCCGGCATGGGCGAGCTCCACCTCGAGGTCCTCGTCGACCGAATGCTCCGTGAGTTCAAGGTCGACGCGAACGTCGGCAAGCCCCAGGTGGCTTACCGAGAGACGGTGCGCGACAAGGTCCAAAAGGTCGAAGAGCGCTACATCCGCCAGACTGGTGGCAAGGGGCAGTACGGCCACGTCGTCATCGACATCGAGCCCAATCCGGGCGCCGGGTACGAGTTTGTCGACAAGATTTCGGGCGGCGTGATCCCGAAGGAGTACATCCCGTCGATCGATGCGGGCATCAAGCAGGCGATGGAGTCAGGCGTCCTCGCCGGCTATCCCACCGTCGATATCCGCATCACCTTGACCTTTGGTTCCTACCACGACGTGGACTCCTCGGAGATGGCCTTCAAGATCGCAGGCTCGCTCGCGTTCAAGAAGGCGGCTCGAGCGGCTCGTCCCGTGCTGCTCGAGCCAATCATGCAGGTCGACGTGGTGACACCGGAGGAGTACATGGGTGACGTCATCGGCGACCTGTCGTCACGGCGTGGCAAGGTCGAGGGCATGGAGCAGCGCGGTTCGTCACAGCAGATCCGAGCCCAGGTTCCATTGTCCGACATGTTCGGCTACGCTACTGACCTGCGTTCACGCACCCAGGGACGCGCGACCTACAGCATGCACTTCAACTCCTACCAAGACGTCCCGGAGTCGATCGCACGGGAGATCGTGGCCCGAGCCACCGGGGAGTAGCAGTTCTGACGAGAGTCCGGCTGCGACAGAACCGATGTTCGGTCCTCAGCACAATCCGCCGCACGAGTCATTGCAGCAACGAAGGCACTGCACGAGTGAATAACAGCGGCAAGCGACACCCTTCAGCACACACCAGGTTACGGCGGGGCCTTGCGGCGCTGCCCAGAGCAGACGGAGCAATCGGCACCAATGGCTAAGCAGAAGTTCGAGCGGAAAAAGCCACACATCAACATCGGGACGATGGGGCACATCGACCACGGCAAGACGACGCTCACCGCAGCGATCACCAAGGTCCTCCACGACCGCAACCCCAATGTTGACTTCAAGGCCTTCGACCAGATCGACAAGGCCCCAGAAGAGAAGGCTCGTGGGATCACCATCAACATCTCCCACGTCGAGTACGAGACTGACGGCCGTCACTACGCGCACGTCGACATGCCGGGTCACGCCGACTACATCAAGAACATGATCACGGGTGCGGCCCAGGTTGACGGTGCCATCCTCGTGGTGTCGGCTGCTGACGGTCCCATGCCCCAGACGAGAGAGCACGTGCTACTCGCTCGACAGGTGGGCGTGCCTTCGATCGTCGTGGCGCTGAACAAGGCCGACATGGTCGATGACGAAGAGCTCCTCGAGCTTGTCGAGCTTGAAGTTCGCGAGCTTTTGAACGAGTACGACTTCGAAGGCGATGACATTCCGATCGTGCGCGTCTCGGCGCTGAAGGGCCTTGAAGGCGACGCGACGGCGGCCGAGGGCATCGTCGAGCTCATGAACGCGGTGGACGAGCACGTGCCACAGCCGACTCGTGACGTCGAGAAGCCCTTCCTCATGTCGATCGAGGACGTCATGACCATTACCGGTCGTGGCACTGTCGTGACTGGTCGTATCGAGCAGGGTCAGTTGAAGGTCGGTGACGAAGTTGAGATCGTCGGACTGCGTACTACGCAGAAGACGGTCGTGACCGGCATTGAGATGTTCCGCAAGCTCCTTGACTCGGGCGAAGCTGGCGACAACGTCGGCGTCCTACTTCGTGGCACGAAGAAGGAAGACGTGGAGCGTGGCCAGGTGCTCTGCAAGCCGGGCTCAATCACCCCGCACACGAACTTCGAGGCGAACGTCTACGTGCTGAAGAAGGAAGAAGGCGGCCGTCACAAGCCGTTCTTCTCGAACTATCGCCCGCAGTTCTACTTCCGCACCACGGACGTCACGGGCAGCATCTCTCTTCCCGAGGGTACGGAGATGGTCATGCCGGGCGACAACACGACGATGACCGTGGAGCTCGGCAAGCCAATCGCCATGGACGAGGGTCTCCGTTTTGCCATCCGAGAGGGCGGTCGGACCGTCGGCTCGGGTGTCGTGACGAAGATCACGAAGTAGATCGGACCAGGCAATGGCTGACGGACCGCGTCAACGGATCAGGATCCGTCTCAAGGCGTACGACCACGAGATCGTCGACCAGTCGACGAAGAAGATCGTGGAGACCGTGCTACGCACGCAGGCCAAGGTGCGTGGCCCAGTGCCGCTCCCCACGGAGAAGCACCGCTACACGGTGATCCGCTCGCCGCACAAGTACAAGGACAGCCGCGAGCATTTCGAGATGCGCATTCACAAGCGTCTTGTTGACATCGTGGAGCACACGCCGAAGACGGTGGACTCGCTACAGAGGCTGGATTTGCCGGCTGGCGTCGACATCGAAATCAAGATCCAATCGGCCTGATCGCTGGGAAACGGGCTCCTTTTGGGAGCCCGTGACTCCGGTGCTATAGTCAAAGGCCGCAAAGCCTGAGTTAGAGCAGGCTACGAGTACGACGTCCAAGTGTGCCCTGGAAGTTTCCCGGGGGACCCCTTGGCAGGAACGATCGAGCGCTCCGCTCGGGTCTTCCCGAGCGGAGCGCTCGCGTGAGCGCAGGGCGATAGAGAAAGCCCTCAATGGTGGATGGTCCCGGGTTGCGCCGCGTGCGGTGGATCCCGTGGAGCAGTTGCAGTTTGAAGAAGCAGTTGCAGTTTGAACAGTGAAGCTACGGAGAGACGGGCACACGATGGCAACGAAGGCGATCGTCGGCGAGAAGATCGGGATGACCCAGGTCTTCGACGCGGAGCACCGGGTGATCCCGGTCACCGTCGTCCGAGTGACCCCGGTACGGGTCGTGCAGGTGAAGACCCCCGAGCGTGAGGGTTATTCCGCGCTCCAAGTGACCTACGGCGTTCGTCGCGCGAGCGCGCTGACCAAGCCTGAGGCAGGGCACTACGCCCATGCCGGTGTCGACCCCGGCCGCAAGCTCGTCGAGCTGCGCGTTGACGACACCTCTGGCTACGTCGTCGGTCAGGAGATCGATGCCGGCGTGCTGAGCGCCGGCGACAAGGTCGACGCCACCGCAGTGTCGAAGGGCAAGGGCTTCGCTGGTGGCATGAAGCGACACAACTTCAAAGGCCAAGGCGGAGGGCACGGTAACCACAAGAAGCACCGTGCTCCTGGCTCGATCGGGGCCTGCGCAACACCTGCTCGGGTGTTTAAGGGAACGAGGATGGCAGGTCACATGGGCCATGAGCGCGTGACCACGCTGAACCTCGAGATCGTCGAGGCTGATGCTGAGCGCCAGATCATTCTGGTCAAGGGAGCTGTGCCGGGGCCTCGAGGTTCGCTCGTCCTGCTGCGTGAGGCGATCAAGGGTGGTGTGCGATGAGCGTGGGAACCGATGAGGAGACGGCAATGACGGTGACCGTCGAGCGGCGTAGCTCCTCCGGCGACCTTGTCGGACACGTCGACCTCGACCCGTCGATCTTTGGCGTGTCGATGAATGGTCCGCTCCTGCACCAGGTGATCACCGCTCAGCTGGCGTCACGCCGTGCGGGAACGCAGAGCACCAGGACGCGCGCAGAAGTCAAGGGTGGCTCTGCGAAGCCGTTCCGCCAGAAGGGTACCGGAAACGCACGCCAGGGTTCGATCCGTGCGCCGCACTACTCCGGTGGTGGTGTTGCCCTCGGTCCGAAGCCCCGCAGCTATGCCCAGCGGACCCCTCGCAAGATGGTTCAGCAGGCGCTGCGTTGCGCGCTGTCGGACCGGGCGGGGGCCGGAAAGATCACCGTTGTCGATCGTTGGGCCTTTGAGGCTCCGAAGACCAAAGAAGCGGTGCAGTACCTGGCGGCTGCGGGAATCGGAGGATCGATCCTGCTGGTGCTCGGCCGTGAGGACCTCATCGCCGCCAAGTCCTTCGCAAATCTCCCGACGGTGGCGACGATTCCGGCGGACCAGCTGAGCGCTTATGACGTGCTCGCCGCTGATGCGATCGTGTTCACCGACGCCACGCTTCCAGGTGAGTCCGTCACCCGTGATGACGCCCCTGCCGCCAAGACGGCAACCAAGAGCGCAGCGAAGGCCACGAAGGCTCCAGCAAAGTCAGCAGCAGCCAAGGCAGCGACCGCGAAGGGCACTACAGCTGAGGCCGCCGCGAAGCCTGAGGCCGCAGCGAAGCCTGAGGCCACTGTTGACGAGCCTGTCGTGCCAGGGATCGCCGAGATCGACGAACCCGTGGTCGAGCCGAGCATGACGCAAGCCGAGCCGACTGCAGATGACGTCGAGGAGAGCAAGTAATGCCCAGCGATCGCACCGTGCTCATCCGCCCGGTCATCTCCGAGAAGTCCTACGGACTGATGGATGAAGGCGCCTACGTGTTCGTCGTCGATCCACGAGCCAGCAAGGTCGAGATCCGCGAAGCGGTCGAAGAGTCCTTCGGCGTGCGGGTGGCAAGTGTGAACACGTTGAACCGGAAGGGCAAGCGCAAGCGCAATCGGCGTCAGGCGACCTTTGGCAAGCGTTCGGACTCCAAGCGGGCCATCGTGCGCCTGATCGGTGACGACCGCATCGAACTGTTCGAGAGCTGAGAGGCCAGCAATGGGTGTACGCAAGCGCAAGCCGACCAGTGCCGGACGACGTTTCCAGTCAGTCTCGGACTTCTCCGAGATCACGAAGGACCGTCCCGAGCGCTCGCTCGTCGTGCCGCTCCCGTCGAGTGGCGGACGCAACAGCTACGGCCGCAAGACCGCCCGCCACCGCGGCGGTGGCCACAAGCGCCAGTACCGGATCATCGACTTCTGGCGCGACAAGGACGGGATTCCCGCAAAGGTTGCGGCAATCGAGTACGACCCGAACCGCAACGCCCGCATCGCCCTCCTGCACTATGCAGACGGTGAGAAGCGTTACATCCTCGCTCCCCAGCGGATCTCTGTGGGCGACGTCGTGCAATCGGGCCAAGGCGCGGACATCAAGCCCGGCAATGCCCTGCCTTTGCGCTACATCCCCGTCGGATCCGTCGTGCACAATGTCGAGCTCCGACCTGGTGGTGGGGGCAAAATCGCACGTGGAGCCGGCATGAGCGTGCAGCTCGTGGCCAAGGAAGGTGTCTATGCGACCCTCCGCCTCCCCTCGACGGAAATGCGACGGGTGTCCATCGACTGCCGTGCCACCATCGGCGAGGTCGGAAACTCTGAGGCCGAGCTGATCTCGATTGGCAAGGCTGGCCGTAACCGTTGGAAGGGTGTCCGGCCGCAGACCCGTGGTGTCGCCATGAACCCCGTCGATCACCCCCTTGGTGGTGGTGAAGGCAAGACCTCTGGTGGACGCCATCCGGTGTCGCCATGGGGCAAGGCAGAGGGGCGTACGCGCTCCCGTAAGAAGCAGTCCGATCAGCTCATCGTCCGTCGCCGCCGCACCCGCGGCGCGCGGCGCTGAGCGAACCGAGCGAGGACGAGATGCCGCGCAGTCTGAAGAAGGGCCCCTTTGTCGACGACCATCTGCTGAAGAAGGTCGACGATTTGAATGGCCGGAGCGAGAAAAAGGTTATAAAGACCTGGTCACGGCGCTCCACGATCATCCCCGACATGGTCGGTCACACCATCGCTGTGCATGACGGACGAAAGCATGTCCCGGTGTACATCACCGAGTCGATGGTCGGACACAAGCTCGGCGAGTTCGCACCGACCCGTACCTTCCGCTTTCATGCCGGCCAAGAGCGCCAGGGGAGGCGCTGATCATGGCAGTGAAGACGAACGAGCGACCAGGAACCCGGGCTGTGCTCCGGTACTGTCGCATGTCCAGCTACAAAGTGCGCGAAGTGCTCGATCTCGTGCGAGGCATGGAGCTTTCTCGTGCGGTTGAGATCCTCGACCACACCGATCGTGCCGCAGCGCCGATCGTGGCAAAGCTGATCCGCTCCGCTGCTGCGAACGCCGAGCACAATGAAGGCCTCGATCCCGACGAGCTTTACGTCGCGACGGCCTACGCCGACGAGGGCACGACGCTCAAGCGCTGGCGCCCACGCGCCCGTGGGCGTGCGACGCGTATTCGCAAGCGCACCTGCCACATCACGGTGGTGCTCGCCAGGATGCCGGACGAGAAGCTCGCACGTCGTCGTGCCCGTGTTGCCGCTGAAGCAACAAATCGCCGCGCCCGTCGCGTCGCCGGTACGCGCAAGGCCGCAGCCGCGACTACACCGGCGACTGCGTCCCCGGCCCCGGATGTGCTCGATGCCGATGAGGCCGAGGAGATGTTTGCAATTTCGCCTGAGAGCGATGTCGTCGAAGAAACCATCGAGGACGAGCCGACGGCCGACACGGCTGCTGACACTGCGGCCGACGTAGAAGACGCAAATGCGCCAGCAATCGCGGATGCAACCGTGACCGATGCTGATGCATCGGGAGAGGACGAAGACTGATGGGACAGAAGGTCAACCCGTACGGGTTCCGTCTGGGCGTCACGACCGACTGGAAGTCACGGTGGTTCGAGGACCGTGGCTATCAGAACGCCGTCGTCGAGGACTGGAAGATCCGCGACTACCTGACGAGCCAGCTCGAAGCTGCTGCAGTGAGCCGGATCGAGGTCGAGCGCACACGTGACCGCCTTCGCGTTGACGTGCACACGGCTCGTCCAGGGATCGTGATCGGACGTCGCGGCGCCGAGGCGGACCGGTTGCGCAAGCAATTGGGGCGGATTACCCACAATGCGAACATCCAGCTCAACATCCAAGAGATCAAGCAGCCCGAGCTGGATGCTGCACTGATCGCCCAGGGCATTGCCGACCAGCTCGCGCGTCGAATCAGCTTTCGCCGGGCAATGAAGCGCGCGATCCAGACGGTCCAGAAGGCCGGTGCTCTCGGAGTCCGTGTGCAGTGCTCGGGTCGTCTCGGTGGTTCAGAGATGGCTCGTCGAGAGTCCTACCGCGAGGGGCGCGTGCCGCTGCACACGCTGCGAGCCGACATCGACTACGGCTTTCGCGAGGCTCGTACCTCGACAGGGCGCGTCGGGATCAAGGTGTGGATCTACAAGGGCGACATCCTTCCCTACAAGATCTCGTCCGAGGACAAGATCAGCCGTGAAGCAGCCATGGCTGCTGGTGAGACGTCTGGTCAGGTCCGCCCTCGGCGCATCGTGAGTGCCGGTGGTGGTCGTCGTCGTCCCGAGGGTGCAGAGATCGGCGACGTGCTCGTCGAGACACCTCCTATCGGCGACGAGGTCGTCACTGCAGTTGTCGGCGATGAGCCAGAAACACCCGTTGTCCCCGTCGTGGCGCCGGTGAGCTCAGATGACCCATTGGAGCGACTGCTCGCCGAAGAAGAAGAGATCGAGCGCCGTACGCGCGACGAGCACCATGACGTCCCCCACTTCCGCAAGGAGACGGACTGACGATGCTGATGCCCCGTAAGGTCAAACACCGCAAGCAGCACCGCGGTCGCCTCACTGGCGCTGCCAAGGGTGGCCAGACCGTCGACTTCGGTGACTTCGGAATCCAAGCGCTCGAGCCGGGTTGGATTACCGCTCGTCAGATCGAAGCGGCTCGTATCGCCATGACCCGCTATGTGCGCCGAGGCGGGAAGGTCTGGATCCGGGTCTTTCCGGACAAGCCGGTTACCGAGAAGCCCGCCGAGACCCGCATGGGCTCAGGCAAGGGAAACCCCGAGCGCTGGGTCGCCGTCGTGCGTCCAGGGCGCATTCTGTTCGAGCTGGCTGGCGTCGACGAGCAACTCGCCAGGGGTGCCATGGAGCGGGCAATCCAAAAGTTGCCCATCAAGGCTCGCTTTGTCGTGCGCGCCGGGGTCAACAACGAGCCCGAGGTGCAAGTCCAATGACCAAAGCCGCAGAGCTACGAGAGCTCGACGACACCGATCTTTCCGAGCGGCTTGTTGAAGCGCGCAAGGAGCTCTTCAACCTGAGATTCCAGCTCGCCACAGGGCGTCTCGACAACATCAGCCGCATCGGCACGGTCCGCAAGGAGATCGCGCGGATCATCACGCTCGCCACCGAGCGCGAGCTCAACGAGCCCGTCCCAGCCGGAGTGACGTCCGCCGTCACCGCTGGCTCGACGACGAAGGAGAAGTGATGGCTGAGCTCATCTCAGGCGACGCCGCTGAGTCGGTCCGAGAAGACCACCGAAAGGCGCGTGAAGGAACCGTCGTGTCGAGTTCGATGAACAAGACCGCCGTGGTTGCCGTCATCGAGCGCGTCCGTCACGCGCGCTACGCGAAGACTGTGCAGCGCACGAAGCGTCTCTACGTCCACGACGAGGAGAACGTCGCTCAGGTCGGGGACCGTGTGCGGGTCGCAGAAACTCGCCCGTTGTCCAAGCTGAAGCGCTGGCGCCTTGTCGAAGTCGTGGAGCGAGCCCGATGATCCAGCAGGAGTCTCGACTCAGAGTCGCTGATAACTCAGGCGCCAAGGAAGTCCTGTGCATCAAGGTGCTGGGGGGATCGCGTCGGCGCTATGCCCGCATTGGTGATGTCTTCATCGCCACGGTGAAGGATGCCGTTCCCGGCGCTGCGGTGAAGAAGGGTGACGTGGTGCGCTGCGTCGTCGTGCGCGCGAAGAAAGAGAAGCGTCGTCCTGACGGCAGCTACATCCGTTTCGACGAGAACGCGGCGGTGTTGATCAACGACCAGCTTCAGCCACGTGGCACTCGTATCTTCGGACCCGTGGGCCGTGAGCTGCGCGACAAGCGCTTTATGCGCATCGTGAGCCTTGCTCCGGAGGTGATCTAGTTGAAGATCCACAAGGGTGACCGGGTACAGGTGCTCTCCGGCAAGGACCGTGGAAAGACCGGCGAAGTCATTCGGGCCATGCCGAGCGAGCGCAAGGTGATTGTTGCTGGCGTGAACATCGCCAAGCGCCACACGCGAGCTACTCGTGCCACCACCCAGGGCGGCATCATCGACAAGGACATGCCGATGCACGTGGCCTCGGTGGCGATCATATGTTCATCATGTGGGCCGACGAGGGTCGGTTACCGCTTCGACGATGCCGGCCAAAAGGTGCGGGTCTGTCGAAAGTGTGGAGGTGATCTATGAGCCCGAACGCCACTACTTCTGCAGCCCCAGAGACCCAGCCACGCCTGAAGACCCGGTACCTCACCGAGATCCGGGGCCAGCTCGGTGAACAGCTGGGTCTTGCGAATGTGATGCAGGTTCCGAAGTTCGAGAAGATCGTATTGAACTGTGGCGTCGGACGTGCCACGCAGCAGCAGTCGCTGCTCGACGGTGCCGTACGTGATCTCGGCACGATCACTGGTCAGCAGCCGGTGGTCACCCGTGCACGGAAGTCCATCGCCTCGTTCAAGCTACGAGAGGGCAATGCGATCGGTGCCATGGTGACACTGCGCGGCGACCGCATGTGGGAATTCCTGGACCGGCTGATCAGCCTTGCGATCCCTCGGATCCGAGACTTTCGGGGGCTGCCTTCCCGATCATTTGACGGGCACGGCAACTACACCTTCGGCGTCGTCGAACAGCTGATCTTCCCGGAGATCGAGTACGACAAGGTCGACGCGACCCGGGGCATGGACATCACGATTGTGACGACCGCTCGTACCGATGCCGAAGGGCGAGCGCTGCTCGACGCCTTCGGCTTCCCGTTCAGACGTGAAGGGCTGTAGCCGCGATGGCGAAGAAGGCACTGATTCAAAAACAACAGCGCACTCCGAAGTTCAAGGTGCGTGGCTACACCCGCTGCCGACGCTGTGGGCGGCCTAAGGCCGTGTACCGCCAGTTCGGGTTGTGCCGTATCTGTTTGCGTGAGCTCGTTCATGCCGGGGAAGTTCCTGGCGTGACCAAGGCCAGCTGGTGAGAGGGGAGGTTCGACCATGACGATGACCGACCCGATCGCCGACATGTTGACGCGAGTCCGCAATGCCAACACAGCGATGCACGACAGCGTCCGCATGCCCGGTTCCAAGCTGAAGATCGCACTGGCGAAGATTCTCGAGCGTGAGGGGTATATCTCCGGATTCGAGATGACCGAAGACCCTGCGCGCCCAGGTTCGGTGCTGGAGATCCAGATGAAGTACACCACCGAGCGTGCCCGGGCCATCGCTGGCTTGAAGCGCGTCTCGACGCCCGGCCTGCGGGTCTACGCGCCGGCCGACAAATTGCCCCGCGTGCTCGGTGGTCTCGGTGTCGCTGTGCTCTCGACGAGCAAAGGACTGATGACTGACCGTGAGGCTCGCCAGCACCGCGTGGGCGGGGAGGTCCTCTGTTATGTCTGGTGA
>Ga0116230_10008143_pt1 | contig 10355 bp, 6 predicted proteins | sample S1TSphfallax_3_FD_88678 | JGI IMG/M metagenome (GOLD analysis project Ga0116230, IMG submission 88678) | Host-associated microbial communities from peat moss isolated from Minnesota, USA - S1T2_Fd - Sphagnum fallax MG | ecosystem: Host-associated > Plants > Peat moss > Unclassified | place: USA...
TTTATATGCTGCGCAATTGGCATTGACTGGGCTCTGGCCTGAAGTAAGATGGGTTGCCTATACTCTGTGCCACTCTAAGCCCAAGGGACTTTTGAATCAGGAATGGGTCCTTATTGCAGACAGTACAAATGTACTATCTGCGTCTTTTTTTCCCTTTGTCTGCCCTTTGGCCAGATCCATCATTTTTGAGGAATACAAGGATGATGATGCTCAGATACATATTTGGGGTCCTTTTATGCACACTTTGAGCATGTTATACACACTAAGAGGCATAATATGGCTCCTCCCATTCATTATACACCCAAAGTCTGCATAATAGGACTAAAACATTTGTGTCTGGGCAGCACCAAGATGTGATGACCAGACACATCTTGGTCAGTAAATTGGGCATTCAGGTAAAAAAAGAAGCAGATAACACTTTTGTACTGTCTCCAATAAGGACCAATTGCTGACTTGACATCGTCCCTGTAAGGCCCTGTAGTGCATGCAGAAAGTGCCCAAGATTGGATGGCATCTTTTGTGCAAGGTTCTAAAAAAATGAGGAACCTGTGCTTAAGGTGCCCCCTCTCCACCTCGAACAAAATCATAGTCATTTAAAATTTTACCAGATCTTTATGCCTGGTAGAGACTAAAGGCCTTGAACAGAATTTGCATGGCTTCTGTCTCAAACCAGGCCTGCATCCCCAGAACGACCCTGTTCTGGTCCTTAGTCGTACACTTAATTCCATGGTTCCACCAACTCAGGTCCTATTCTCTCTCCTTGGATTCATTGAGATAATGACATCACATTCCCTCTCACCAAGAATTGTTTTATAGTACATTGCAAGCATGGGAATGTCCATGGGGCGCTGCAACAGGTGTGTTAGTTTAACTGCTTAGTTAGGTTTCAATTAATTAAGTATAGGGTAAAGCCCTAGGGTGGGGGGCATCCTCAAAATAAGGAGCCTAGGACAAGGTGATAATCGAGTCTGGCCCTGCATTTTAGGAATGTCTCCCACCCATGGGCATTACCTATCATAAAGCATGAGGCAAAATTTATCATGAACCAAGCCTATGTAAATCATGAGGCATGTGAATAGGAGGGTTCTTATGCTCACTCCTCAATAGTGAGAGGGTTCTTACACCTACAAGTAGGCATAACATCTGTCTCAATTTCTAGGAGGAAAATTGATGGATATAAGGCGCCCTCCACATACAGTACAATTTTTCTCTGAGTGCTTTATGGATAGACCAAGTTAACATCAACATAGGAAGGAAGGAAGGAAGGCACAATACCTGCCTACTTGACAGGGCCCCTTCATGCCATGCAAATTCCATAATTCAAGACCTCTACTTTGATAGTCAGGGAACAAATGTGGACACAGAAAACTGAGTAAGGAGACCACGTGGCAGAAGTGGCCGTCCAAGGCCTGTTCTGAATTACAATAAAGATATCTGGACCCCCTCTTCCTACTGGATCAAACTGTCATATCTTCATCATATCTCTTTCATATCTTGCTCAAAATTTGATTAAGTTAGTAGTGGTAACCTGTGGGGGGGGGGGTTTTTTTTCCCTGGTGCACTATGAGGACAAATAAAATCCCAGTGCCAATTGTAGAAGGGTTAAACTGCAAAAGTCACCATATTTTGAGGAAAAAGAGTCACATTTTCGCTCACCTTTAATCGTGGTCAATAAACCTGGACTTCCGTGTGCAACCTTCCCTGCATTTTTGAGTTTTCTTTAGTCTCATGTGCATTTCAAGATGGATGATTTGGGATTCCAATTGATTTAATATGCAAAAGCCCAATGTAGATGAGTATAAGCAAGCAATGGGGTTTCAAACTAGCACCACTACCGTGCTAGGCATATTTGAAAAAGCCCATAGGCTGATTTTGGGACAAGTTATGGACATTAACTACCTCACATGGAATTTTTAGTTTGGCCATGACAAAATAGAGATGGTTTGTCAAATTACACCCACCCACCCACCTATTTTCTTGATAGGTTGCACCCCCCATTAAAACTGACATGTTGATTCAAGGGGAGGGGGGGAGGGCAATGTTATGACCATAAGTCAAATTGTACACATCCTGGCAATTATAGGATCAAGATGCCAAGGGGGGTTTATGGCCCAGTGTTGTTATTTTGTGTAGGTGCAATAAAAAATCCTTAAGTTCTTATCATTGGAATCATGATATGGGCATAAATATTGTTTCCAATGCAAGAAATCGCCTTGTTAGTATTCATATTCCTAAGCAACTAATCACAATCTTAATAATGCATAAACACATATTTGAAATTTATTCTAAAAATATCTATAACAATCCTTGCACATAAATAATTATTTGAAGTCAAATCTTAGATATTATGCATTAACCCACATCTGAAATATTATTTAGAAAACTATCTTAATTAATTTGCACACATTAATAATTTTTTAATTCAAATTTGAAATAAAATATACTTGTCAAAATGTTAGTTTAAGTTCAAATTCAAAGGATGGTAAGAATGTCTTAACAACATGGCCATAGTTTGGTTTTAAAAGCATGTTGAACTCATTTCTTATGTATGAATGGTGGCAATAAGACTTGCATGTGGCATAGAAGCAATCTTTGGATTACACCCAAAGGATACCAAGTTAGTGGTGCATTTTCAAACCGTTTTTGGTGATGCTAGATAATGATGTTTGTTATAACTTGAATGAGGATGCTATTCAACTTCTAGCAAGTAGAGTAGCTTGAGGGAAATGATCAATCCACAATAAGTATTAAGCTTTCCAACAAGTAGAGTTTGTCGAGGGAAATGATCAATAATATGTATTTAGCCTTCAAGCAAATAGAGTTTGTTGAGGGTTCAAAAGTTTGCATTATGCATTCAACCTTTTAGCAAGTATGATTTATTGAAAAGAATGAATCCACAATATGTGTTTGGCCTTCCAACCTATGGGGGCACTAAAACAATGTGGCACCTCACCCTTTTTTTGTGTAGCAATCATAGCCTATGCCCTCAACTTTGAATATTGGGTGTGTTTTGTCATCCCAACCCAAAGTATAGGTGATTGTGAAAGCATGGGAATCGAAGGTTGGTCCAATGGTTATAGGAGGTGAGGTGTTAGCTCTACAACAATTGTTGTAGGGTCATAGTGGATGTTTGCCTTCAACTTGAAGGAATTACACCAATTGAAAGGACAAAAGGTCAAAATCATATTGGAGGATGATAATTCAATTTTCAATTACATTATATGCTTAATGAAGTTGACAGAACTTTGGTTCAAGCCTAAACAATAGAGTTGCTAGTTGCAAGTTTGGTGGAACTATCCAATGATGAATACACCTTGATAATATCAATGCTAATAAGGACATTTTTGGCAATTGGACAAAAAATCACATGTGTGGGGATTGCCTTTCAATGAACAAATAGACCTATTCAGACAAATATTTGATGCCCTTATCAAAAGAAATCTTTGATGCTCTTGGATAGGCCAAGTTTTTAGTACCTTGAAGTTGTGGTTTAACCACAATTAGTTGTCAATAGGGGAAGGTGACAAGGTCAAGACAACATATTTGGGGATAGATGCACATGGGAAGGATTGTGATCTATATCAATGGTGTTTCTTACCGTTTGGTTTGAAAAACACCTCTATAGAATCCCAAAAAATATGAACTAGGTTTTGGCAAGCTTTGGTTTACCAAATGTTAAATTCATGTCATCATTATTTTTAGCTTGACTCCACAATATCACATGCAACATTTACAAGAGTTATTTCATTAGTTTAAGAAACACAACCTTAAGTTGCATCTCAACAAGTGTTAATGTTTATAAGTTTAGGTGAAATACTTAGGTTGCATGATTTATTTAGGTGGATTGGGGGTTCAAAAGGCCAATGGTGAAGCAATTTCATAAGTTCCCCAATCATCATATGTTAATTGCTTGTGAACCTTTTTCAACATATGTAATTATTACCAAATATTTGTTAAAAGATTTAATAACATTGTTAAATTTTAACCTAGTTGACAAAGATATACGAAGATTATATTTGGGGTCATGCATAAAAGCATGTATTTCAAGACTTGAAGGCCCTATTCACTTTTGCTCCCTTTCAAAGGTGACCCATTTGAAAATGGCCATTCTAGTTACATATTAATTACCTTAGGGTTGGCAACAATACTCACCCACTTTGATGATGATGGTTGAGAGCTTGTAATGGCACATGTTAATCAATTTAATAATAAAACATAGGCAAAGTATAGATTGTATGAAGGGGGGTGCCTTGTTTTTGTTTGGGTTGTTTCATCATTTTGGTGTTATTTTATGGTAGCCCATTCACCTTGCATATAGATCACCAAACATTCAAGTTTTTAATGGAATTGGATCGATTCATAAGAAAGTTGGTTGGATGGGCCTTCATTTTATAAGAGTATAATTTTGATATTGTCCATAGGTTAGTATGGTTAATTGGGATGCCAACAGTCTAAGTTAGAACCCAAGTGCTAGCAAAAAGGATATCACAAGGGTTTATTAATGTAAGGATGCAAATTTGGAAGCAATACCAAGATGACATACCTTAACCTACACATGTATCCTATTGGGGTTTTTTGGGAATGAACCTTAGAGTAACATGGGTAATGGGAATTCTTGTGATATGGCAATTGAATCAAAAGGCGATAGATGTGTCTTGGATATATATGAAAATGCACATGTCATTGCATATTTGCAAATAGGTGAAGTCTTGGTTGGGTTGACATCCAAAAGAACATGACCAAGTTGTGCATAAGGCCAAATAATTTAAATGGGAAGGAATGACGCACTCCCAACTCCTTGAAAGACTCAAATGTGAGTCCAAGTAGAAAATAACGGAAGAAAGAGGAGTCGAGGCACATTCCCTAACTCACAACACTTTGAGGGGTAGAGGGGCGTGCTAGAGCTCCGGAATGGGATTAGGAAAAGTTAACAAGCTTCACTCACCCACACAGGCCTGCACAAAACCCACACAAGGTGGTTAGTGTGTAATTGAAACACTTTTGGTGTTAAGACGAGCCACGAGCAACACGGACACACAAGACTCCCCATGGCCCGGACTTGGGGGAAGCCACCACCTTCCCCCTTATAATATAATATGCACCTCTCCACGAGGCCCACATCCAAATGGCTTTTCTCTCCCGAAATTGCGCTAGTTGGGACTCCCATGACTTTGGAGCCGCATAACTTTGCGAGAAGACTTCGGATCGAAGTGCAGTATGAAGCAAAGTTATAGCTTTTGTCGAGAGCTTTCCAACAGTATGTCGCACGTTGTCTACAAACAAGTAAATCAGGTCGATTCCCGACTTTTTTTGGTCGAGAGTCAAACTGGCAGTTTGACTCCCGGCCTTTCTTTTGGCCATAACTTGTGTTTCAAATGTCCAAATGAGCAATGCGAGCCCATTTTAAACATCTAAGTTTCAAAATATTTCCAATGATATAAAGAACGCCACAAGCCATTGAGTTTTGACCCCTAAAACTACTCTTTGAAGTTTTGGGAGTCCACGGGGACTCCATCTCCCAAAATGGGAGTTGCCTTGGGAGTGTGAGGGTTCACTCCCTCACACTTTCCTACACTCCCGAGAGTATGAGATGTGACTCCCAGGCTTCCTTTTGGCCCGCACCCTTGTAACCTTTTTGCCTTGGTCACGAGCCCAAAATTAGGGTTGTGACAAGGAAATTTTTTCCTATGGGTGTGGCTAGGTGGACAAATGTGGGTTGTGCCTCGTTTAGAATAGTGTGAAAGCCTTGTTTGGCATGTTCATGAAAAGTTGGGTCATTTTGGGGTCCAATGGACTTATAGTTTGTTCTAGACATAATAATAGTGGTGGGGGATGCAACTATAGGTTCAATAATGTATTTCACAATGTGTGATGTGTGACCAAGTTCAAACATCATTCAATGCACCTATAATTCATTTACAACCATTGCCATTGATGGGGTTAAGGTATTGATGGAGTTTGGATTTTGTTGCCCCACTAAATTTGATAATATTATGATATAATTGATGTGTCTTGGTTATGATTGAACGTTTATCCTTGAGTAATTGGGAGTTGCTGCCAATTCTGGATTGTATCAATGAGGGGAATTTTAGTATGCCACTATTTGGGGAAGTGGTTATTGGCCCTAAATTCGTAAATTTGAGCCAAGGCATTATGTTTATCTACAACAAATAACATCAATTATGTTGAATGTGATTACAAGATGTGTCATTTTGTGTATGTGAAAGGTGTTACCTTTTGGTGTGTTTTTATTGGAAGGTTGAGATGGTCAGACATGAAAGATCATGTGCATAATTATGTGCCATTTCATTTTTTAATGTATATGGCCAAATTGACCAATTCTTGATAATTGTCCATGTAGGAAATTTTATTGTATGTTATGTGGGTAGTGTACGGGAGTTGTTGCTAGGTTTGTGATCAATGTTTAAAAGGTTGGCATATGAGATATCTCATGCTGCCATTGGAAGAAGTGTTGGTCGAAAAATGGTTTTGCCCTCGATGGTCATGATAAATTCAAATGCCCATTCTTACTATTAGATAATAGGAAATAACCGAAATTACTTCTGGGATGATTCACATTTGGTTAAGAAATGGAGGGATTGTATCTAGGCAACTAACAATGGGGCTCATATTTGCACATGAAATATTGGTCTTTTCACCTTAAAATTAGAGTGTTCATTCATAGTGGATTTCCATAAAGTATTTCCTATATTTTAATTTGGCTTAGGGGGATTTCAACCCCAAATAAGGGGGTGGTTTAAATGTGTTGTATCATTCAAAATAATTATGTGTTGTGTTGTATGTGTGTTGATAGCAATGGATGTACACATTGACATAGGAACACATGACAAGAATCCAAGTTCAAAAAAACACAAGGAAAAACACACAAATTGTGTCACTTGCATAAAAATATATAAAAATTTGCAAAAAAGCAAAGGATTTGAGATCACACAACTTGGCTAATATCCCATACAAATATCTTGAACCATGTTCACATTAAAATGGTTCCAAGCTACTTACCCATTTTACCTACAATAATTAGGATGTAAACATGTAACAAACAAAAAATTCCTAATAAGGGGAAAAGATATTATAATACCTTCACAACTTTGACATTTACTATAATATTTGTAAAAATGTTGAAACTTTCATATATACATATAAGAACACAATTTTGTGAAAGAAAGTAGAAGAAATATTTATTTTGACATGGAATCTTCAAAATTAATTAATTATTTGACAAACGTGTGTTGAGCAATGTTTTTTCATGACAAAATTTTTCAACTTGGCAATTATAGTGATTTTTAGGGATTCTTTGCCACTTTAGATGGATTGTTCACCAAAATTAAATTAATCGCATCTAGACCTAGGCATTTCCTACATTGTCATTTGTAGCAACACTTTTGAAAAAATGTTATAGCACGCTTAAATAATTACATTTAATGTTAATTACTATTGGGGATCTTTGACAATGCATCACAAACTTACTAAACTTCATAGGTTCTTACAAAAACACACATGAATTCTATGTTATGGTTAATATGAACGATATTTATACATAGTCAATATTCTAAATTTCAAATGGATGAAACATTGTTTTGAATGACACACATGAATGTTCATATTTAATACGCAAAATCATATAATTTTATGTAAAATTATATCACAATAATTCCATAGATTTGGTTTAAATATAAATCATATGTACTTCACATCAAAACATCATAAGTAAAAAAGAAAAAATCATTTGTATAAAACTTATATATATATATATATATGAATTTTTTTTTGGGCCATTTTTGCATTTTGAAACCCATGAATTTTGCATGGAGACATTGTTTCATGATTTTCACATGATTTTTTTAAAGTTTTCATCATATTGAAAATTTGTGATGTGAATCTACTTGAAGAATTTGAAAAAAAACTTGACCTTGAAACTTATGCTAAGTTGTAATATTAGTGGGAATGTTTTTGAAGGAAAAACATGTTGCTAGTCATTGTAATGATCTTTAACCTTGAAAATCCCCACTAGAGTTAATGAAAGGCAAAAGAAAAGAAATAAGGGACATAAACCAAGATACAATAGTGTAGGGTAACTCTTGAAGAAGTGGTTGAAATTCCAAAAGTAATCATTTACTTGAGCCAAAGTTATTGAGTGCTTACTTTTGGAACTCTCTCACTATGGGGGGCATTATCAAGCATAAAAATTAATGCAATTATTTTCAAAAGAAAACTCCCATGCTACTTAGAGTGTATTTAGTGAGTACCCACCATATATCACACAAGATAAAAAAAGACTAATGGCAATTTGGAAAATGGAATGCCTATGCTTGTGAATGTTTTGTTTTTTGAAATGCCCAATGAGATTTTATGCTCTATAAGTGTACTTCCAAATACAATAAAGAAAGCGTAGGCCGCCTCTATCTCAAGGTGGGTTGCTACTATAGGGGAGGGTTCATTAGGTTTACTTCCTTTTTCTTTAAGATATGCTTCAAGCGATTGGTGGGGGTTTTGGTACTTAGTAGTCCCCTTACCTCCTTGTGATTCAACTTTTTTGGGTTGTTTGCTTGTTTGGACTTTGGTCCTTGCCCCTTGTTTCTTTTTCTTTCCCTTTGTTGGGTGCTTGTTTTTTATAAATTTGGCAAGGTTTCATCATAATGAAAAATCTTTGTGGTTTTTACAAATATTGTGTAGTAGTTCATTGAAGAAAATCATATATAGTAGTTGCCCTACATTTTTTCATGTGAAAATTACAAAATGTCAAAAATATTTAAAGTGTCATGACTTGGATATATTAAATTTTTTGAAAAAACATTTTCCTCTTGACCACATATCCAATAATATTGAAAGCCCAATGTCACATTTAATTCATTGTCGTTGTTTAATGCTTGGTCACATGGGAAGAGATGGATGGTTGGTCACAAACATAAAACATTGTTTTATTCAATTTCACATCCTTAAATTGGGGCCAAAGTGAAGCAACACCCATTAGTGCACCAGTTGGTTGTTCTATCCATATGATGGGCTACATTTCTTCATTTGGTTCTTGACCCTGCGTTAACCCAACATTGTACCATAGTCAACCTTTTTGAGCTGCTAACCTTTGACCCTTTTTATTTTTTCGATGTTTTTTTCCCAACCCTAATGATATTACCTTCCAACTTAATCACCATAGTTCCCTAGCTACCCTATTGACTTAACTACATTATTGACTTGCATCTTGGTTCTACCTACAACCCCTTACCTACCTACCCTTTATTTTTTCATGGTTAAGCCTATATTTCTTGGCTAAACTTTTGCCTTTTGGCACAACTTTTAATTCTTCTTGGTTAAACCTCCATTTCTTCACGGTTAAATGTTTACATGCTGACAAAATTTCTATATCTTTTTAGTTAGATGTTTATTTTTCGACAAAACTTTTATTTTTCAACAAAACCTATATATTTTCTTAGCTAAACTTTTACCTTTTGGAAACAAATTTAACTTTTCTTGGTTAAACTTATATCTCTTAACAAAACCTCCATCTCTTCATGACTAAACCATTACACATTGGCAAAAGTTCTATTTATTCTTAATTAAATTTTTACCTCTTAGCAAAACCTTAATCTCTTTTTGTTAAATTTTTACCTTTCAACAAAACCTTTATATTCTTTTGCTTAAACCTCTACCACTTGAAAAAAAATTGAATTCTTCCTAGTTAAACTTTTACCTCTGGGCAAAACCCTTATATTTTTTGGGCTAAACTTTTACTTCTTAATAAGACCTTTATCTCTTCTTAGTTAAGCTTCTACAAATTGAAAAAACTTTTAATTCTTCTTGGTTAAGCCTATACTTTTTAGCAAAACTTTCGTTTTTCATGGCTAAACCTTTATTGTTAGCAAAAACTCTATCTTTTCTTAATTAAATTTTTATCTTAATGAGTGTAAAGTTCATAGTGATAAATTGGAGTTGAATGGCATTGGTTACAAATTGGTATTTCATAGTTATTCAAAGTCTAAGTCAAACACAAGATACACATTAACATGCAAATTTGAAAAATATAAACCAAACCTCAAAAAATTACATGGGTATGAACATATATAATCTATTGGATTTTTTAAAAAAAGAAAATTTGGAAAAAAAAATTGAAAATAAGAAATAAAGGAAATAGAAAAACAAACTTCATATTTTGGAATTCTGAAAACCAAAAAGAATGGAAAAATAGGGGGCGGGGGGGGGGGGGGTAGGACAAACAAAAAAAAAAAAAAAAAAATTCTTCTAGGATTTAAAAAACAAAAAAAAAAAAAAAAAGAAAAAAAAAACCAAAAAAAAAATTTTATTTTAAAAAAAAAAAAAAAAAAAAAAAAAAAAAAAAA
>Ga0116230_10008144_pt1 | contig 10355 bp, 4 predicted proteins | sample S1TSphfallax_3_FD_88678 | JGI IMG/M metagenome (GOLD analysis project Ga0116230, IMG submission 88678) | Host-associated microbial communities from peat moss isolated from Minnesota, USA - S1T2_Fd - Sphagnum fallax MG | ecosystem: Host-associated > Plants > Peat moss > Unclassified | place: USA...
ACGACCTAAAACCATGGTAAAGTAAAACCTTAAGATTAAAGGAAAAAATGAAAATTTAAGTAAAATTTCTTAGGGGAAAAGTTGGGAGAGGTGAAAAGGAGTTTTTCCTTCTCCTTCCATTGACCACCTAGCATTGGAACCTTCCATTGGCTACCAAGTTGGGATGTTCCTTCATTACTTCCTTTTCCTTCTCTTTAAAAGGGCAAATTCGAATCATTTGGGGCTCTCTTTTTTCGGACACAATTTTCGACCCAAATCTTGAGAAAACTTGTTCCCACAACCTTCTTTGGGAGGAGAAGAATGAGTAGTCTTGGTAGGTGGTAAAAAGAAGGAAAGTAGATTGGATGTTTATAGTAGGTTTGAAACAATGGAAGTGAGTAGGGATATTGTTGGGAGCTTAAAATCTTAGAGAAATTTTACAAACCCTCTCAGGTTTAACAACTCAACTTCTTACTGGTTTAACTATAAAACTTAAAATTTGGTAAGAAAACATGCCTTGTTGTTAGCTTTCTAATGAGTTAAAACAAGTTAGATTTGAATAATATATGCATTAGGAATAATATTTCAAGTGGCTGGTGGTTTGTAGCTAAGTTGAATTTCCTACCTTCGTAAAACCTTTTCAAGTTTGGTGGCATAATTTATTACTTAGTTAGTTGCAAAGTTTAGGATTTGGTAAAAAGGTACGCCTTACAATTAGCTTTCTAATGAATTAAAGTAAACCATATTTGAGTAACATATGTGTTAGGAATAATATTTCAAGTGACTAGTGGTCTGTAGCCAAGTCGAACTTCCTACCTTCGTAAAACCCTCTCGAGTTTGGTAGCGTAACTTATTACTGGTTTAATTGAAAAGCTTAAGATTCGGTAAGGAAATGCGCCTTGAAATTACCTTTCTAATGAGCTAAAATAAAATAAATTTGAATAACATATGTGTTAGGAATAATATTTCAAATGACTAGTGGTCTACAACCAAGTTGAACATGGTGTTGAACCCTTAAAAGTTGGTTTAAATGAATCACAATTTAACATAAAATTCTAAGATTTAAAGTGTTTGAGTTTGAAAAATGTATCTATCAATTCTAAATCATAATTGATGCATAGGAGGTGAACTACTTGGTTTCAACTATAAACGTAATTTAACATTTAGAAATACACTTGCATTTTTCCTTCACTGGTAACATATGTACTTTCAAGTATAATCACCTCATAGAACCGAAAGTAGAGGGTCAGAAAGTTGCGTCACAATCTAAAGCTATCATAATCAATGTTCCAAAAATGAAAAAATCAAATCAAATTTGTGGATAACCAATAAGTAAAGGACTTTTGATTTTGGCCACATTTTTAACGACTTGCAAAACTCATGGATATGGATTTTTATCTTACAATGTGTTAATCTTATGTGTCTGAAACTTTGGGATATTGAATGAATTATGTTTAAGACACTAAAGATCCATTGAATGGAAAGTTATTTTAATTTATTATATTATGGATTTTTTTTAAATCCCAAAAATTGTAATTATTTAAAAAGAATTTTTAAGCATTTCAAAACGAGAAAATGGGTGGGATGAAATTAAAAAATAGTCTTCGCATGGCAAACAATGTTCAATACATCCATCTAAAACATTTTTCCTTAGATTATAATTACCCACCCCCCGCCCCCAAACAAAACTTTAATCCAACCTACCTTCTATACTTGCCCACTTCTTTATTTATTTATAAATTTTATCCCTTCTCCCCTCTTTCTCTTTTCCACTCACAATTGTGTTACTACTATTCCAATTTTTTTGGTTGCAACCAAGAAAAACATTTTTGTCTTTTTTTTCATAAGAGATTAGACTTGATGATAATGAGCTGCAACAACTTCTCATCTTACAATTGTAGCTCTTTGTAAGGTAACACTCTTACCTATCCTTTGAGAGTTTTGGTCTTGTTAAGTTTTTTTTTAGTTTGCTGATTTTTTAAGATTTGTTTTTTGTTTGCTGGTTTTTTTGTGGAATAATATATTTTGTTAGTTTTTTTAGTGAAACACTTGTTTTTTTTGTTTGTTGGTTTTTTTGTGGAACATTTTTTTTTTTGGTTTTTTGTGGAACACTTGTTTTCTTTCTTTAAAAAAATCTTGTGCATAATGTTTGGCTTTGTTCTTGTTTTGATTACGGTTTTTTTGGTAATAAATGTCACCTTGCAAAAAGTCAAAATATTGCCAAATTGCACATTGGGTGTTGGCAAACTACAATCTACACAATTTATGGCAATTTGGAACTACATATAGTATCAAAAGTAACAACACATAAGATTTCACTCACTTTGAATAATTTTAAAGATCACATATCATTGATTTGGGCTTCAAAATTAAAAGAAATCATAAAAATTATGAATATGAAATTGAAACATAATTGTACATTTGTGTAAATGTACACCAATAATTTAATAAAGGTTTTTAAAGAACCTTTATTTGATAGTATTTTACATTTTTAAAAAAATTCAAAACTTCATCTTGCTTTTGTCAAATGATTAAAAAAACATTTAGTCCAAGTGAATCTTCAATGGAAGAACATTTTCCAACCTAAGAAAATCATAATCATCAACATTTTCATACCATAATGTACCAATGAACATTTTAAAATCATTTGATCTAAATTCCACAGCCTTAAATTTTTTTTGAAAACTTTGATGGGAAAGATTATTCTTTATGGTTTCTTTTATGTACGTGTAAAATTTCATGGAAAAAATATTATTGAATGTAGTATTTTTAATCCTTTTGTTGGAAATTGTAGAAATGTGACAAGGTTCCCGAAATCAAAATAATACTTTGTTGGATTATTATATCATTCATATGTGCATTGATTTCACAACATAATGTTAAATTAGGATATGAACCATCATCTTTTGCAAAATTTTAGTGAAAATTACCTTTCAAACTTTCAGCAGGATGCATGAAACTTGGATAAGTATTGAAAACTGTTAAATTGTGATTATTTTTTATGTAGATTGTAGCCTGCCAACAACCCATTGGATCATGAAGAAACATAGAAACAAAGATTACAACTATCCATTTATGTGGCCCCTCCAATTCTTGAATCTTCCAATTGCCAAGGTGAGGAAAGATTTTTGGAATGGAAATTTTAATAGAAGGTTTGTTTATTTCTTTTTAATTTTTGTCTTTAGTCTATTGTTTTGGAATTTGAAGCTATAGTAATATATTTGAAGTTTTGGTTATTTTTAAAAACTGATTAATTTCCGGATTGTGTTGAAGATGAAAACATAATTGTTGTAACAAATGAACCAATGGTTGGCCTGAATGTGTTGATTAAAGATGAAAATAATGCAATTTTAATAGATTATGCCAAAAAGATTGGTCTTGTTATGAAAGGTATGCAAATTTCCATTATTGAAAAATGACATTGTAAGATGGAAATTAAGGTAGGTGAAGTTTATTGGTGGGAAGGTCAACTAGGCAGGGGGTGAATGTAAGGTATGGTGGTTCACTTTTGGTGTCACAATGGTGTTTTTTTGTTGGGTACCCCTTGTTTAAAGGCATATGGTGAATAATGTATTTTTAAATCTATTAATTGAAAGTTGAATGTAATCTAACAACTTTATTATGAAGATATTTGTGTAGTTGTTTATTGATAAAAAGTTCATATGCTAGTAGTAATAGATTTTTAAGGTTCAAAATTTTGGATTGGTTGATTGATTGGAATGATAGAAAATTGAAAGGTTCATTTTAGTCATGCATATAAGGTGCTCTTGAAATGCACATGGAAATTTCTTTCAATGGTTTATACTATAATACTTATCCCCAATATTGCTACACTTCGATAAGTTTTTACTTGTAAGGGGTCACATACCCAAGCAACTTCCACTCATTGCTTCTAACACATATTTTATATGAGCAACAAATATGCTTGAAATTAATGAGTGCCACACGTTAGAAAAGTGTTCTTGGGAAAGTAATCATCATTGTATGTTGGAATACACACAACTAATATGAAGATGCAAGAGGTAAAGTGACAAGCCTATGTTTTCAAAATATGGTACATTTGTCACGTCCATGTTTGAATTTTTTTTTTTCCTTCATACCAAATGTAAGAACAATAGTTACAAAAATTGCCAAAAAATACATGAAAACAAACTAAAGAAATGTTGAAACAAATGTTAGTATTGGTAGGTATCTTAATATGTCAAAGGAAGGAGTTTACAATGATACAAATGTTATCAAAGTGATAATGAGCAGTGTGTTTTTTTGGTCAATTTTGTGATGTACATCACAAACTTACACTATCACAAATTTCATTAGAATTTGTGCAAAAATCGTAAAACAATATGTCTATGCAACATCTATGGACTTCAAAATGTAAAAATGATGCGAAAAAATATTTTTAAACAAAATATAATTTATATGTCTTTTTTACTCATGATGTTTTGATGTGAAATAGGTACAATTTATATTTTAACTAAATTTGTGCAGTTATCATAATATAATTTTGTATTAAACTATGTAAATTTTGTGTATTAAACATGAACATTCACATATGTCATTAAAAAATAATGTTTCATCCATTTGAATACTTAAAATGTTGAATATGTAAAAATATAATTCATATTAACCATAGCACAAAATTTATGGGATTTTTTTTATGAACTTATGAAATTGAATTTTGCATGAAATTTGTATAAACCTATGAAATCTAGTAAATTTTTGGTGTAAATGAAGTGGTGATTATTCATAAATAAATAAATATCCAAATTTGACTACATAACCTGATATGAAAGTGGAAAAAAACATATATCTTTCTATATTATTGGCTAAGTACTAGACTTATCATTAGAATTTGAACTTCATTTTTTTCAATTCTTCAATATCTTGCAAAATTCAGACATTTCCCCTTGAAATTCCTTTGCATCGTTTGAAATTTGGCCGAAAAAATCACAAATATTAATGAGGTTTGATGGAGTACAACATTAAAAAGGGATCATTTATGATTGAGAAAGAATAAGAAGAATGGATTGAAGAAAGCTAATTCTTTCTTTTTTTGTTTTCCCCCGTGATACCCAGCATCAAGGGGGGAAAAAAAACAAGTGGACAACGTAGGGTAGGGCAGGGTTCCATTTTGAAAAACAGAATCCCCACCAGAGCAAGCATTCCCTTTTTCAAAACACACTCCCAAACAAACAATGGATGAAGAACTACTTTCTGTAATGTGCCCTCCAATTACACCCCCAAAAAACCCAAGTCTTTATGATTGAGAAGGAATAAGAAGAGTGAATTGGAGAGAGGAAAAGATCTCAATTAACAATGGTATATAGAATGAGAACCATGATGGGTTTGTAATGTTCAATGAGACACCAATTAGAGGAAGAATTGAAAGGAGAAAATCTAGGTGGTTCACAAAGGACAACGGTACAGTACCGGAGATATTTGTGATAACCAATTTTTCATCACAATGACCAACTCCAGCACTGCATTTTGGAAGTTTCCCCCACTTATGGGCTTCACACATCTTATAAGTATAAAGATCCCTCCCACTATTTTGAGGAGGAAGAGAACTTCCCACGGTTCAGCAGAAAATGGGCTGTGTTTTTACATCCAAATTTTGTGTTAAAGTTTTTCCTCCTCACCCATAAGCTGTAAATACCAAACATTATGCACTGAAGGATCATGTAATGACCACGCGTGGACTAATTAGTGGAACCAGCCGATCAGTAGCAGTAAGTGTGTGGACAGTAAATGCAAACACCCAACTAGCAGCAGTGTTTTATGCTTTCCCATGTCTCCTAAAATCCCGGTATCTGGCACAATTCTGGCAACAATTTGGTGTACCTGCACCACTTTCACACCACTGTAGTGTATTGCTTCATCGAAAATTGGTTCATGGGGATGGGGCAATTTTCGACGGTGCACACTGGATGTCCCAGTATAAAATGATCACCAGGTTTTGATGGCAGGTGCCTACCAGGTGCCTACACTAGTACCTTTTTGAAGTCAGGGGCATCCTGCCCAAGAGTGAAAATGTGTGCATATGAATGAAAACAGGGTAATTGTTAGTAAAATCATTTTTTACCTAGCAGTAAATATTTCAAGGAGTACTAATTTTAAAATTTTACTTTGTTGTGTATTGCAATGGCAATGTATCAATGCATCATATTTCATCATGCATCATGTTATATCATCAACATAAATCCTATGGTACATATGTATTGTGTAAGGAAGGGTGGGGAAAATTTCAAAACAACTACATGCATGAAAAACTTGATAGATGAACATCTAAAAGTTTGTTTATTATACTATAATTGTTAATGTATCAAAAAATATCAGTACATTAAATTTTGAAGATACATGGATAAGATATTGTCATATTTCCAAGTTTATGGGCAAGGTAAAATAATTACTAATTTAGTACCAAACCACCAATTTACTATTGACACATGGTGTGAACAATACATTGAATGTATTACTAATATTTCACACTTGAGAAATAAATGGTTACATATGAAAACTTGACACATGGCATACATTTAACACCACTTTTTGATAACTAACTATAATTTACCATATGTTTTTGATACACCAAGGATTTATTGATACATTAAGGATTTTTCAGCCCACCTAAACATAGAAAAAGCAAGAAACTTTTCAAAATAGATGGACAAGAGGTGACCACATTTCCAAGTTTATAGGTTAGGTAAAACAACTATTAATTTAGTAAACAACCCATAATCTACTATCATGATGTGATGTGAGCAATACATTGCTTATGTATCATAAACATATTTTCACACTTGAAAAATAAACCTTACATATGAAATTTTGACATTTATTCATTTTTCAATTATAACTAATTATTATTGACCATATGTCACTAATACACTAAAACTTTATTATATTGATACATTAATGATGTGTTGATACACTACTTGGAAATGTGGCAACCTTTTGTCCATATATATTAAAAAATTCTTACTCTTTTTATGTTTAGAGGGGTTGAAAAAATATAAATAAGGTAAAACAAACTATTAATTTTGTTAAAAACCATTAATCTACTATCAAAATGTGATGTGAGCAATACATGAAAGTGTATCATAAACATATTTTCACATCTGAGAAATAAACCTTACATATGAAAATCTGACACCTAATATACATTTTCAATCATTTTTTGATTATAACTGATTATTATTAACCACATGTCACTAATACACTAAATATTTATTAATACATTAATGATATATTGATATACTAAAGATTTTTCAAATTGTGAAAGAGCATGAATTTTTTCAAAATAAATGGACAAGAGGTTGCCACATTTCAAATTCTATGGGTAAAGTAAAAAATAATTAATTTAATTGAATTGCACCACTATGTTGCTAATTAGTAAGACGTGGTGTGAACAATACATTGAATGCATTATAAATGTATTTTAAACTTTACATATGAAAATCTAACACGTAGTATACATTTACCATCAGTTTTTATATTATAACTAACTATTATTAACCATGTGTTATTAATACACTAAAGATTTGTTGATACATTAATGATTTATTGATACACTAAATACCTTTCGATACACTAAAAAATTATATTCTATTTAAATATAGAAAGAGTGGGAAATTTTTCAAAATAAATGGACAAGAGGTTGCCACATTTCAAAGTGTATGGGTAAAGTAAAAAATAAATAAATTTAACCTAAATGCACCACTATGCGACTAATACATGGGGTGAGTAATACATTGAGTGTATTACTAATATTTAACACTTGAGAAATAAATATTTGCATATGGGAAAAATTGACAAGTGTTACACATTTCCCACCACTTTTCAACTTTAAATAGTTGATATTTACATTTGTTAGTCTATTATAAATATATGTTGAACTTCTAATGAGGTTTCTTTTGCAAATTAAGATTTGGGGTCACATTTTTCAAGCTTTTGCATATCAAACTTGACATGAACTTCCTCTTCACATGGTTTTTTTGTGTTATTCCAAAGGTGTTTTGGAGCACACTTTTGACATTTTTACAAATTTTTCACATGTCATTGTGACTAAATTCTATGTAAGTCAAATATTTACCATGTTTTTAATTCATTGTATGTTGATTAGAACAATTTGAATGTAGAATACATTGAAATTAATATATTTTACAATGGTTATTGCAAGCATGGAAGGAAAGTTGCCCTTGTATGAACATGGCCGTCAAGTTGAATTGTAAGCAATAGAAAATGTAGTTCAAACACCACAAGATGGACCTTTTGATCAAGAAAATTTGTTGTGGGAAGTCATCATTCATCATGCAACAAGGCCCTTGCCTTGTTGAGGTTACATTCAGCCCCACAATTCAAGTGCTTGATTTCATAACTAATGAAAAAAGTAAAGATGGTGGACAATGTCACTTTCTTTGCAAAAAACACATCATTTAGCTTAACAATGATTTGTAACAACTACAAATAAATAGTGTTTCCAAGTTTTCAAGGTTCAAATTTTAACCTTTATTACATTTCTCCACCAAGATTTGCGTTTATTATTCTATAAGCAAGAAATATGTGACTAATTGTATGTTTTGTAATGCAATGTATGTTCATAAATACCACAAAATTAGTTGGTTAGTTGTTTGTAACCAATGTCAATATGGTCCCAATGACTTCACAAATGTTGTCAAGGACATTACACAAAACTACAATGCAACTCCAAAAAAATTGGACATCAATCGAAAAGTAATCCCATTAGGGATAGGCCACAAGGGTACATGAGGTTCCAAGAAGAAATGGGGTGGTTCTATGAAAAGAAGATGTAAAGTTGAATTCACCATAAAACATTGTATTTGTTCAAACATGTATTAGAATTATGTTTCATTCAACGAAAGCATGTTAATCAAGATGGTCTATATGTCCATGGGGACCTAAAAATTGTTGCCCATTTATTTTTAAAAATCAAGGATTTTGTGATCGAACAACTAATGTTTGGACTCACAATATCTCAAATTATGACAAAACATAGGCAACATGTGAAGAACATCATGTTAAGGACATGTGAGTCAAATAGAAACATGTTCCTCACTTAGCAAGATGTTAGGGTGTTGTCTAGAAAATTGGCTCAAGAAACATAACAACTACATAAGAACGATGCAAAAAATGTGTGTATGTGGGTTCAACAAAACATTAATTCAATGTTTTACTATCAAAAAACTAGGGTAAAGGTGGATGGTGGTCTCACTAGGTAAAACATGCCTTTCACTTTGGGTTTCCAAACACCATGGCAAAGGGAAATGATGATTGAACATGGGCACCAAGGAGGTGTTGCAATTGATGCAACCTTTGGGACAAATGAAAAAAAGGTGATACATTATGTCTAATACATAATACATGCACATGTGATCTAATACATTAATATATATGTAATCTAATGTCATTGAAACATTAATAGGACAAATCAACAAACATTTAAAAAAAATACATGTAGAAATTTGAAATTGTTAATAGATCATTCATTACATTTTTTATCAATGTTTAATTGACATGTCTCTATTGTGAATTATGGCAATTCCCCCTTTATACCATGATGGTGTTTGACTAATGGCACGATGGTATTCCTGTAGCATATTGCATCACATCACGATGTTAAAAAGAGGATTTGACACCATGGATGCACACTTTGAATGAAAGCATTCGCAATACTCACCCATCATGGCATCCTGATGCTTTCATTGTTGATTGTCCCCAAGGGGAAATCAATTTCATCAAATAAAATCCTTATCCCTTCCCCCTTTCTATTCAACAAATTGCCAAATATCTATTATACATGTCACTTACCCCAATGGATGTAACATGCATCAACATTAATTATATTTAAATCCAGCAAGTTTCATATACAATGCATTTTTTTTCTTGTAAGACTATATGGTTAAACATTGCCATCTTTTTTTTTTTTGTGGCATGTGAAAAAACATGGCAAAAGCAAACATGTATCAAGATAAAAGACCCAACCTTGCATAGTAATATATTGTAAGAACTAGGGAACATCATGTATGACAAGGATGGTCCATTTGGAGTAGGTGCTGAAATGTGGGCAATGAATAGGCAATGTATCATTAATAAGTACCCTGCAACTAATGTCTTTTGGAAATACATGGAGGAAAATTGGTGACATAAAACTCACATGTGGGTGGTTGGATTTCAAAATCTACCATATGTTAGGCCAAACACCACATCACAAACTTGCCCCGTCCATGTATTTTTGCATTTACAACACTTTAACAATGTGTTCAAGGTTCAATGCTAATAAAATGTTAATAAACTATTGACATAATGTTGTCATGGCATTATAACACAATGTTTGATCATCACAATGTGTTACAATG
>Ga0116230_10008146_pt1 | contig 10354 bp, 2 predicted proteins | sample S1TSphfallax_3_FD_88678 | JGI IMG/M metagenome (GOLD analysis project Ga0116230, IMG submission 88678) | Host-associated microbial communities from peat moss isolated from Minnesota, USA - S1T2_Fd - Sphagnum fallax MG | ecosystem: Host-associated > Plants > Peat moss > Unclassified | place: USA...
ACCTTTCATTGTCCAATGAAAAATGAGTGAAATGGAAAATTCTTTTGGATGACTTTAGTTTCTATGCAATGATCTAGACTGTCATTATTATCATGTAATGGCTACCATGGCATGAAAAGTAAATGAATCATGGAAATATTTTCATTTTATCTTGCGTATTTTGCTTACTACTTCTAACACTTGTATTTTTATCATAACATTTTGACTATTTCTACCCACCAAAAAAAAATCAGTCCCACATAACCATTTTTATTCGAAATTTGAATAATCACGACAATTTCATCATCTATGTTGCCCTTTGAAAATAGTAAGCTAGTTTCATTTTTTGACTTTTAAAAACCATTTGCGTAGATCTTTTGACATATTTTTAAGAATGTCATATAAAAACTCGTTCCATTGTCATGGCAGGAAAACTATTCCTTGTTAGTTTTCAATATCTATTTTTCTTACTACATATATTTAGATATTGATGTAAAATTTCAAATTGTGGTTATTACCTTGGTAAGTTGGCAATGTGAAGATTTTTTGTGTTTTAGAATCAACATCATAATGGGTGGTCCTTTTCACTCAGAATCTAGAAAATCCTCTCTCATATTAATCTTGTGCATAAATGGTTGTCAACCTTTTTTGAAGTGTTCACCTTCTTTCAAATGCTAAATGTTTGAATTTTTTATCTTCTAAAATTTAGTAATCCATGATCCAAGTTTGTCCATATTTTTATTCTTTTTAATTATTTTAAGTGCATGTTTGCCAAATGATAACCTATCTTCTAACTTTTCACAAATGGGGCATGCAATTTTCATTTCAAGTTGCTTTTAGTGCATAAGTGCCATCCAAATTTCAAAAGATAAAAATTAGACATGTATAAATTTCCTTTCATATTTTATTATCCAAAATTGATATATGTCCTAATTGATTAATACTTTTTTGTATATGATAAGGACATCATTTTGGACAACCTAGGAAAACTAATATCAATAAATTTCATTTTAGCATTTTTGGTCTAGTTTTTAATTTTTTTAATAGATTCAAGTTCTTTAGTTTAATACAACTTTTGTATCATCCCATTTCATCTTTAGGTAATTTAGATCAAAAGGTTACCTTTAAAACATAATTCAATAAATCCTTAGCCTCCAATTTTTTTTTGAGATGGTAAATATATTATATATATTACAAAAATATTTAAATAATTATTTTGAGTGGATAATTACCCCTTGTTATAAGATGGATTGCATGATAGCTTCCAAACTTGCTATTATCATATAAGGACCACATGTTGGAATCTAAATTCCATTGGGTGTAACTACTTTCCATGGTCTAATTACCTTTCAAATTGATATGCAATCTCATAATTTGAATAATCACATTATTTGTAGCACTATTGGTTATTGATTCCACACCATTCTAATCTTTTACCACCATCCCAAGCTGCTCCCTTGGTCATATATACTTGGGTTACAATGGAACTTTTTTAATTTATAACCATGTCCAACCTAGATCTTTACTCCTTATCTCACCATTATTTAAACTTATCATCCATGAAGCTATGTGTATTGTATGAACCATAATTTGTTGCTTGAATTCCTTTTTAGCTTAAATTTTCATTGATATTTCTTTGATTTCCACCTTGAGCTTTTTTTAATTTTTTTGATTGAGTAACATGAAATTCATAATTGGTTGAACCCATTCTACAATGGTTATATGTTTTGGTGGTTAATCTAATTTCTCCATGGCTCTATGTTTGTGATTGTTAATAACTTTGTTGCTCCATGGCTATCCATATCATGCCCATTTTTTATCTCTCGAGTTCTTACAAATAGTAGTTTGTTCCTTAGTTATCCTTACAATGCCCATTTCTTGTTATCCATGGAGTTCCTACAAACAATAATTTGTTCATCTTTGCAATTCAAAGTTTTTTGTGTTTAACATTAAGACCTTTTTTATTATAATGATTGAATTTATAATATATCTTGCATTGATTAGGAAACCTTTATAATTCACACATTTGTGAATCCTTGTTCAAATTTTTATTAAACCTATATGTACATGCCCATTTATCTTAAATCACCACCTAATTATTAGTCCAATAAGATGTCTTAGCAAATTGATATGTTTAGGAAAATCGTGAAATTGTGCAGTGTTATGAAAGTTTGGTAAATTACACGTCATGATTCCTCTACTTATGGAATTTTTCGTTCCATTGTTGAACACCTTGATAATTAAAGATCAAATGTGCTTATAGGTTTACATGTGATTCTTATTTTTAAAGATCATTGACATAACAATTTACATCATGTAGTGGGAAAATTTGCATATGAAATCATAGAGTGGGAAAATCATGTTGGCATTTGTGCATATGTTTTGTGATGGTCTTCATGCTTAGATGCATTGTTATTCCATTTCTTTTATATTGACTTTAATTTTGCTCACAACCAAGGCTAAGGCATGACAAAGGGAGCATGTTATAAGAAGAATGTTTCAAGATTTAAACACACTCCCACAAGTATGGGAAAGTGAGTCCCAAAGTGCATTCTCATGTTGGGAGTTGGAGTCTTGTGGTGCTTTAATGTATGTATTTTTCAATGATACAAGACTAGTCCTACTATGAAGGATCCCACCTTTTATCCATACTAGATTGGTGTGAATATGAATTTAGGTATTGTTCAATAGGTTATATATGGAAATTATCCTCTAGTACGCTTAAGGTGAAAAAAAACTCAAAAGCCTAAGTAACATTGATGCAATGGATGTGTGTTACAAAATCACAAATTTTGATGCAGATTTGGTATTTCAAACCTTTTGGGATTCCATCCAAAATCAAGGTTTGCACAAAAACTTTCAAAGTGGGTTTTTATTAATCTAGATCATTTTTGGTTGATGATTGAAAAAAACTAATTAATATTGATCAAGGTATGATATTAGTTTAGAGTTGACAATATAACCTATTATTATATATAAAAACTCAACAAGACATCTATGGGTCATGAATTATAATTTATATGAAAACCAATAACCTACATGTTAGCTCCTTCACTACAACAAAAGGTGTCCTTATACGCCAAGTGATTTCATTGGATTTTGAGTGAATTCATTGGTTTAGTGGATGGGGACTAGTGAACTACACCCACATTTTTTAGTAGTGCTTTTCTTCCCCCTTTTCTCACAAATAGGCTTTTACAATCTTAAACCCTAAAACCTTTAAATGTCAATTTTAATAGGCTTTGAATATGGAGGTGGGATGTATTGCAAGTCATATATATAAGATATTGGTGTTTTATGTTAAGATGGGTAGAGATGTGTGCACTTGTGTATGTAAGGGCTCAAATTACACATCTTTATTTGTACAATGTGTGTTATTGTTGTGTGTGATTGTCAAATTTGCTTTTGTTTTTATATTGTGATTGTTCAAGGCTTACCATTAATTAACACAAAGTTTTATAGATTGTAATGTTAGTTTGGTCCATCTTTTGGTCTTTAATGTGATGGGAAATGTGTTTGGAAGTCAATGACATTTGTGTATAGGTCTATGACAATGAAATTCTTGGGCTCCTTGTTGCTAGCCTAGGTTATGTTTTAGTGCAAGTTAGAATTAGAAGGAATGGGGTCACATTATTGTCCTTAAAAATTGACTTTCTCATGATTTTTTCGGCTTGATTTGTGCTTGATTTGTGCATGTGTATTTTGTGTTGTCCATTGGCTTCTATGAATGTTGTCAAAGTCTAGGAGTCAAATAAAGTAACATGTCAACTTTGTAAGTGTTGCTAGGTCCAAACATGCTATAATATATTAAAATAGTTGTAGCCATTGCTTAATATTTCATGTTTGAAAGTGTTGACATTTTTGGATTTATTGATATAACAAATTTCATTATATATTTTGGGAACATATCAACATGCTTGAAATGAATTTGATAAGTAGAAAATACTCAAATTTTTAAAAAGAAATGTAATTAATGCTTGTGTTGTTTAAAGGACTTGAAAAGTTTTGAAAATTATATTTTTTGGGGAAAATTATATTAGTATAATGAAATATGTTTTCTACTAAAAATCAATTGATTTTTTTAAAACTTGTAAACCATGAAATCTAAAATATTCCTCGTGAATAACCAGTCATGTTTAGATGCCAACCTTGACATTATATTAGATGGTTCTTGGGTTGAATAATTGAAACCTAACCCTTATGCACATTAAGTGGATATTACCAAAATCATCTCTTGATAAAATTGATAATTGGGGGTGATATTTGAAAAGGAAAATCACATACTAATTTTTTTCAAAATCTAAATATTTAAGAACTTGTGTAACATAAAATTCCAATTAAAAAAGTCTACTCACTAATATATTTTTGAAAAAAATGTTTTGTTTGGAAGTTAATTTTAGTTTGGTAGCATTTTTAACACTATTTTGTTTTACTATTTACATAGGTTTGAAAAACTTGTTGCCATTCAATGTTAAATTTTCTTGGGAAGCTAGCCAATGACACATCATAATTTTAAAAGTTTATATATATATATATATATATCTCTCTCTTTGATTTTTTTAAAAAAATCATAAAAATTGGAAAAATGTGACAAAATATTCCCTGTTTATTAAAAACATTTTTCATTTTCGTGAAATTTTGTATAGAAAACACAATGCTACTCATGGGACAATTTTAAAAAAGTAAAAATAATCAACATTGGTCCAAACTAACATTGGGTGGGTTGAAACTATTGTTTTTGGTTACTAAAAACTAGATCAAAATCAAGTTTAATTTCAAAATTAGAACTGGAATTGGATTTTTGTTTGAAAAAGGAGGTGAAATGAACTTTTTAGTTTTAAATTTATATGCAAAATCACTAATGGAATGAAAACTTGAATTTTGAAAGATTTTTTGGGAAAAAATAAGCTAGAACCAAAGTTAACATGGGATTACTAGGTAGTTAACTATTGGTTTTGGTTTGGGTTATTAATAATTGAGTTGGAACTTGGTTTGAATTTTGGAACTAGAATCAAAAGTGGAATTGTTTTTGAAGAATTAGACCTTTAATTTGATTACAAATTCCATTTATGTGTAGAATTGGAACAATAACTATTTTTGCTAGTGTGACCTAGCACCTATGAATGCACCACCTTTGTTTTCTTGTTTTGACACCATCTAGTTGAATGAACATCAATTAAAAAAACTTTATCATGCTCTTAAAACCCTTAGTTATGAAGAGGTCAGTTGGGAACAATAATCCAATGAAAATAAATATCATGTCCATGCACCATCCATTCATGTGGTGTGTTCATGAGTGTTGGTTCACTTTAACCAACCATTTTAATTCCAATGATGATGATTAATTGGAGTTGGTTTAAATAAGACAACTTTAGATTTCATAAGTTGTTTTTTTTAAAAATCATCATTTGGACAATTTCAAATTGGAAATTTTTAGCCTATTCCCAAGTAAAAAGGCATGAAAAGATCTTTTTTTCAATTTTGTGTCTTATCAAAAGTTTTTTTTCTTTCAACAACATATTCATAAACAAATTTTCAATATCTTTTTCACCAATATGCATCCAATTTCTTTTCAATTGAATTTTAGTCCATTCGTTGAATTGGATTCAAATTTCATTCTATGTATTTGAATTAAATTTAATTAATTTCAAATTCAATTGAAGTTGCACACAATGTCATTCACTATTTTCATATGAATGGAACTTAATTTCCACAAAATCAATTCATTTTTTCATCAATTGATCACCACTGATAGTGCACAACAATGTGGAGCACTACTTTAGTTTTTAGAATTCAAAGTTCTTCACAAAGGTAAAGAACCGCCCAACACTACTCTAAAAAAAAAGATAAAAATCTTTTTTTGCTTTGTGTTTTATCTCATATTTTATTGTTTGAAGGGGCGAAAATACCAAAAACAAATAGAGTAGATGGTCCAACTATAGAACTTTTTTTTTTTCTTATTTTTATGGTTGCGCTTGGTGGCACAACAACACCCATACTATTTCAATGGTTGGTAAGTAGAGATGTTCTCGTATGCACTCCTTCTTTTCACGATATTATAATACCTATTTTTACCTCTCTATTACTAGTTTTAGTTTATATACAGTTTAGGGGATTCATATGCTCTATGAACAAAACAGAAAGAATCATTTTGGTAAGAGCAAGACCCATTTTATTACCCAACATAATTAGGAAACCTCCCCCCAAACTAGAGCTAAAAACCCATTTATTTTATTTTTTGTTTCCTATTTTATAACACCCATTCCACAAGATGTTAATGGTTTGCCAAACCAATCATTATCCATAAAAAAATCTTTCATCATCCAAGATAGCACACAAATGTCACTGAAATGTTTTCATATTACACAATATTTGATGAAACATTACTTTTGACACTTATGAGTTTTGAAATACACTTGTGTTTTAGGATGAGACTTATGGCACCTACACTAAAGTAAGGTCTATGGTGCGGTCACGTTGCTTTGTTGGTGGGAAGGCATATATAAAAAGGGCATGACCTTTAGATAAAGAGAGAGAGAGAGAGAGGGGTAAAAATATGTCTTGTACATCAAGTGATTTCATTAGATTTTGAGTAAATTCACTCGTCCTAATGAATGAAACCTAGTGAAGATGTAGTGAATTTTGTTGGTTTAATAAATGGAGACTAGTGAATTCACCCACATTTTGTAGTAGCGGGTGTAAATTGTAAAACTCTCTATCAAAAGTGAAGTGATTTGATGAGATGAGTTGGGAAAGTCGTGACTTGTGGACATAAGTGAGATGATGAGCAAATCTCTGTCTTATGCCGACCAGGTCCAACAGAATCCTTTCGGGTTTCTGCCAATTTAAAATTGGCCACTTGCATGACCCCACTGGGAAGTGTTGTAAATTGGATGAATGCCATGTGATGGGATGGATGGATGGATGGATTCAACAGAAAATTGGACTTTTGGATTGATGGGTGAAATTCTAGATTTGATGAAAAGTTGCAGCCCTAATAATTGTCTGCAGTGCTACAAGGCAAAAAATGCAAAGGAAAAGACCAGAGTTCTGATTTAATGTCTGCATCCCTGCAACTGCCATACCTGCATTATGTGTTAGTAGGTTTAAAGCCCTAGGGTGGGTCCATTCCCAAGTAAGGGTTCTTAGGAAGGGCTATTAGACTTCCCCCCCCCCCAAACCTATAAGAAATTTGGTGAGAATCCTAAATTATCAGCAAATTTGCCAAATCTATATTCTTGAAGATCCAATATTTTCCTTCAATTTTTTTTGTTATTGAAAAATATTAAATTTTTTTTTTCAACATTCCTGAAGCTCCCAAAGTAGTAGGGCATTTAAAGTATTTATAATGTTTAGAAGCAACTCAAAACATTTTATAGTACCATGGTTTGTTTTTTTAAACCAAGGTTTATGCTAGTTCAATCAAGGACCCTAGGGAATGACTCAACATACTAAAAGTGGGATTCTCTTTTCCAGAAGCTTAGGTAATGGGTGCTGGTCTTTTGCAAGTGAAAAAAGCTCATGTGTAGGTAGGTAGGTAGGTACTTCTTGTGTGACAAGGGCATGCAAAGTCCAATATGCCTTTGTTCAAATTGTGTGTGTTTGTGTGTGGGTGGGGCGGGGGGCGGGGGTGGGGAGGAAGGGAGGGGATCCAAGAGGGGGTGGTCCCAGCAATCCTTTTGGAGGTTGAGGACTCAAGCTGACTTTTTCTTCTATGATTTTTTTAATGGAAAAGTTGTTGTTGTTGTAACTTGTGAGTGTACCCAAGTTTTCTCTCTTGTACAAACCCACATGTAGAAGTGGATGATGATAAGGTAATAACTGTAGTTATCCAAAATTTGAGTAGCTTTGCTTTTCTTTGTGCGTTAGCCTTTGCTATAGAGAGGAAGATTGCTTTGGCGGGAGATGCTTGTTCTAGATCTCTTTATTATTTTAAAATCTCACGATTTACATGCTAGTGACGTTAGAGGGGGATGTGCATGAGATAGTTTTCTAGCACGAGAGGGACTAACTCTCTCCCTTCTTTGGTTCTTGCGAGGAGCTGTGTGAGCTTTGTGTGTTTGTTGACCTTTCCTTTTGTCTTTCATGCGATTGCTTGTTCCAACCATCGATTTTTATTGGATTTTTTGGCTTTTTTTTTCTCTCATCTCAGCTTGCGTGAAATTTGTTGTTGCAAAATGCTATTATGAACTCTCTCCTCCTCCACATCATTTATGATCATGGTGTGACCAGGTTGTTCCAATTAATTAGTGTTGGGCAGTTCTTGACCTTTATGAATAGGAGGTAGGGTGTTCTTCAGGTGTTCTTAGGAAGGGCTATTGGTCCAGGTCAAAAATAGTGACAGCCAATTTTAGGAATAGAATTTCCATGCAGCCAATGACAAGTGCCTCCCTTTCTGGCCTTGCCTACCAAGGCAAGAAGGATATTATTATGGTGTTTAGATTCATTATAGAGTATAGTAGCTTAAGGGATTTTTAATAGGCCCCCCCCCTAGGTAGTAGATCTATTTTTTATATGAGGATTTTTGAAAGATGATATTTTGGCTTGTGTTGAAAACTTGAGATTAATTATAGACTTATAATACCTTGAAGGATTTTGGTTTTTTTTTTAAAATTTGAAGATTATATTTTTTTTACATGGTGAAATATTTGAGATTCCATCATTCTTCGTTTGCCTTAAGATACTTTTAAATATAAATCGCAAGGCCATAGTGTGACACACCCCCCTTGTTTTCGTGTGGGTGAAGAACCCTTGGTTCCCCATTCTAAAAAATAAATTAGAGCGGTTTTGGTTCACAAAAAAATTGGAACCTGGATGGAACCCGATTCTTTACAAAAAAAAATCTTGGTTCCAGTTCTTAAAAATCAGACCCAGTTTCAGGTAACCTGGATCAAAACCAGTGATTAGCCGCTGGTCGGTCCCCAGTTCTACTAGTCCTTTTGTTCAAAAAAAGTGTTTTTGTCCCCAAAAATTCCTCATCTGAATCCAGTTCCAGTTCGGTTTTGGTTCATTAAAAAAAACTGAGAAACCACTTCCAGTTCCAAAAAACCCAGTTCCAAAATCAGATCCAGTTTTGGTTCAACTTTCAGTAAACTGGGTTAACCCACTTCCAGTTCGAAAATCAGAACCAGTTGCAACTGGTTCTGATTTTAGTAACTCAAACCAGAACTGGTGGTCCTAACCTGCCAAACCTGGCACCTGCCCAACACTGCAAATAACCTCAGTTGCTTGCAAATTCAATCTTAATTCAAAAGTCTTCAAACCCTAAACCCTAACCATTCAAGCTCAGAGTATGTCCAATAGAAGTATGATGGGGTTGGAAAGAGGAGATTGGATGGTGAAGTCTATTGGAAGTTTAAATAACATCAAATTGAGTTTGAACCAATGTTGGGTGGGCACCTGCTTCGGAGGGTAAGAACCGCCGGTTCCAGTTCTGACCAGTAAGAACTAACCCGCCCCCCCCCAAAGGGTCTGAGTTTTGGAATTAGAGTAGGAACTAGAAGTTGAATTTTATTTTCTTAAAGAACCGGACCTAGAACTGGAACCTCATTCTATTTGAGTGTGAAACTGGAACTGGAACTGGAACCAAGATTTTTGAAAACCATGATTAGAACCAAGGTTTAAACCACAGTTAGTTTCTCACCCATTCTGGTCCAAGTTAGTAAGAACTGAATGTGGACCATGTCTATTGGCCCATTTAGTGAACATTTAATTAATCCTCATTTCTACTCTCCAGGATTTCATGTTTATGATTTTTTGGGGGGGCGGGAGGGGAAAGGGGGTTGCAAACTAGTGTAATCTAGGGCCAACTTGTGTAACCTTGGGTAAACTTCAGCATTGAGAAAACAAATAATCAATTTCTTTCAAAAAAATCAGATTATTTTTAGTATTGGAATTATTATGCTTTTTGGCATCTAGAATAATAGTCGGATATATAATCTTTCCATATAGGTAGGTAGTTTAAATTAACCATATCATAGCTTGGCATAATTATGAAAATTTTCATCACTTGAGTGTCATTTCCAATAATAATTCAATTCAATATTCAAAGGATTATTTAATGATGAAACTAACCCTCAAGTAAGGTATTTTGGCTGTTGTAGACTTGTAAAGGCCCACATCCTGGGTATGGGTAAATCTACTCTTAGAGAGCATGCCCAGCCTCTATGAAATAAGATTTAATGCATCCAAGGAACAATGTTAATTTCTCTCCTATTCCCACTCGTAAACGTGAAAAATGAACTGAATAAAGTTATAGACCATTTGTTCATGTGTTATTGTAGGGCACTATTAACATGGGTGAGGTGGGGGAGGCCTCTAGTGCCCAAATTAAGCTCAAGAAATGTTAGATTTGGATTTAGAGACCTTGATTTGG
>Ga0116230_10008147_pt1 | contig 10354 bp, 6 predicted proteins | sample S1TSphfallax_3_FD_88678 | JGI IMG/M metagenome (GOLD analysis project Ga0116230, IMG submission 88678) | Host-associated microbial communities from peat moss isolated from Minnesota, USA - S1T2_Fd - Sphagnum fallax MG | ecosystem: Host-associated > Plants > Peat moss > Unclassified | place: USA...
ACTGGCTTGCCACCACCAGCGGAGACATTTTATTTGACGAAAAATGTCATGGTTCGACCAAAGGCATAAATGTATTTTTCTACTTCCTCCACGGTCCAACAGGCTATGTGACGCTGCAATTGATCCTGATTTTGACAATAGCGGTCCTCAGCGCTCACCAGCGTTTTGGAGCGGCGGTGGTGGTTCGGAACAGCCGTCGCATATCAAATCTGGAGCATATCAACGGACTTTCCAACACCTACTACCGGGCTAATGCCAGACAGGCTGTGCTGTCTATCATCTGGACCAGCGTCAGACAAAAACTGTGCAAAGTATTACAAATCAGCCCCAGGGAAGAAGATCAAAAGCTCAATCAGGCCCTTGCCGCACAGGGGCTCACCAGCAGCGGCGCCAGGGTCGTAGAACTAGTGGAAAAATGCGAACAGGCTGTAAACAGAAAAGATCTCAGCGACGAAGAATTGCGGGAGCTGGTGGCGGCTTGCGATAAGATATCTGAGCAGGCTGAAGGCCTTTTGACAACCAATCGGCCCGATTAAAGGAAAAAATCAATGCAGCAACCGGTAACCGCAGTAAGTGAAAGCCTGTCCCAGGTCAAAGAAACATTTGACCGGCTGCGGCAGAATCTCAATCTTAACGTCGTCGGCCAGGACCTGGTCATCGACCAGCTTTTGACGGCACTTCTTGCTGATGGCCACGTACTTCTGGAAGGCGTTCCGGGAACGGCCAAAACCATGCTGGTCAAAACATTGGCTTCGCTTGTAGGCGCCGAATTTGGCCGCGTGCAATTGACCCCAGACATGCTGCCGTCTGACATCCTCGGTACCAATGTCTACGATCTCAATACACGCACATTTAGTTTGCGTAAGGGTCCGATTTTCACAGGCATGCTTCTCGCCGACGAAATCAACCGCACGCCGCCAAAAACCCAGTCGGCCCTTCTGGAAGCTATGGAAGAAAGGCAGGTCACCCTGGACGGTCAGACTCAGAAATTGCCCGAGCTTTTTGTTGTTGTGGCCACCCAAAATCCAATTGAATTTGAAGGCACCTACCCTCTGCCTGAAGCTCAGCTGGATAGATTTATGATGAAAATTGTGATCGGCTATCCGCAGGGCGACGCGGAAAAACAGATGTTGCGCAATTGGCAATCAGGACTCTACAAACGCGACGCCGCCCCGCTGGAAGCTGTTTGCAGTTCAGATCAGATTATCCAGTGCCGCAAACAACTGAGCTCGGTTAAAGTCGAGGACAGTGTCATGGACTATTTGATTGAGCTGGTGCAAAAATCTCGCAATATTTCAGATTTGCAACTGGGCGCCAGTCCACGGGCGGCTCTAGCCTGGCTGTCTGCCGCCAAGGCTCATGCCGCCATCGAAGGCCGTGATTTTGTCACACCGGACAATATCAAATTTATCGCCGAGCCTGTTTTGCGGCACAGATTACTGATGACGGCGGAAGCCGAGCTCGACGGGGTAAGCATTGCTCAGGTGATTGCCAATCTGCTTCGCCAGGTGCCGGTCCCGCGATGACCGCCAGCCGTAGGCTCTATTTATGCCTGATACTGGCTATGGTGCCATTGATAGCCTCGGCCATTTATCCCGATGCTTATCAGATAGGCCTGACTGTAGATGCGGTCATCTTAATAGCTTTAGTCTTAGACTTCAGGCTGACTGCTGCCGCCAATCTTATTACAATAGAGAGGATTGTCGAAGACCGTCTTTCTATCGGCCGGGACAATCAAGTACAGATTAAGATAAGTCACGCCGGTCAGGGCACCGGCCTGCTCAAATGCCAGGTCAAAGACGACACACCGCAGGAAATAGCCCGGGATAAAGAAAGATTTGAATTTCTTTTGCAGCCCGGGACTACGGCTATCCTAGAGTACAAACTCTTCCCCGCTAAAAGAGGCGCCTATACTTTCGGCCCCGTCAATTTACGTTATTTGAGTTTCCTGGGTTTATTCTGGCGAGAAATCAAAGCCGTTAAAGGCACACAAGTCAAAGTTTTTTCCGATCTTAAAGCTCTGCGTGAACTATCAATCAAACTTGCCCACTCCTCCGAGCTGGGCGAGCTGCACCAGCGCAAACGCGGCCAGGGGACGGACTTTGCCTCCCTTCGTGAATATGCAGTCGGCGATGACGCCAAAGCCATAGACTGGAACGCCACCGCTCGCAGAGACAGACCGGTACTGCGGACTTATGAAGCAGAGCAAGAACAGAGATTGCTCATACTTGTCGATGCCGGACGGATGATGGTGTCCGATCTGGAAGGATTAACACGTTTTGACCGCGCGCTCAATGCCGCGCTCTGTCTGGCTCTTACCGGACTGACTCATAATGATCAAGTGGGTATTGGTATTTTTGCCGATAAACCTCTGTTATATTTGCCACCTAAAAGGGGCAAGTCATATATGAACCGGATCCTCGAATCTACTTTTGCTATCCAACCTCGCATGGTAGAACCCGATTATGCCGGGACATTGTCCTACTTTGCCCAGGCCCAAAAAGGCCGTTCGCTGATGGTGGTACTGAGCGATCTAACCGATCCCACAGGCTCGCAGGGGCTGCTAAGCGGCATGGCCAACCTTGCCCCCCGCCATCTACCCTTTTGTGTCACACTTAAAGACAGACAGGTCGGTCAAATATCTCAGAGCACCATAAGGGAGCAAGATAAATCAAGCGATGCGATGGAAGCTATCTATAAAAGAGCAATTGCTACAGATTTAATTGCTCAACGCGAACTGGCGTTATCAGTTTTGACCAAACGCGGATGTCTGGTGCTCGACTGCTCTCCCCAGGAACTTTCGGACAAATTGGTAGATAAGTATATCGAAGTAAAAAACAGAGGCAAATTGTAGGATTGGGCAAGCTTTTTTTTGCCAGTTTCTTGATGCTCTTTTCCGAGACCATGGCTATCCGCTGGCTGGGTGTAGAATCTCCTATTTTCAGGACTTTCCCCAACCTTGTTTTGATGGTTGTTTTTATTGGAGCTTCCGCCGGGATCGCTCATCCCGAAAAACACCGCTCGCGGTGGCTAGTGTGCGGGGCTGCAGCCTTCCTTCTAGCCACGGTCATGATCGTGCCGCTGACACCATTAAAAGACCTTTCATTAAGACTGGACTCTACCAATAGCATCACGACTGTTATCGTTTCAATCATAAGTCTGGCGATAAATGCCTTTTCGCTGATGGTCATATTTCACGAAATCGGCACTTTTGTAGGTGAAGGATTTCAAAAACTGCCTGCGCTCAGAGCCTATTCTGTAAACATTCTGGGCAGCATGCTGGGTGTACTCGCCTTTGCTCTCTCGTCATTCCTCAGCGCACCGCCCTGGTTATGGCTGCTGACTGCAGGATTAACGGCCTTAACCTTTGTCAAATCAAAGGGATTGATTGCCCTGCTCATACCACTTATAGTTTTCAGTTTCTTCACCACACACAACAGCTTCTGGTCTCCTTACGGCAAATTAGACATACGCACTTTTGATCTGCCGGAAGGCAGTGTGCACGGCAAGGGCAACTACATGCTCTTCAGCAACAATGTCTACTTTCATATGGCCACCCACGCTCCACCTGATAGCGCCTATCCTCAGATTAAAGCCGAGGGTCTGGCCGACAAAAAACAACATTTGCTCTGGCTCAACTATGTCTGGTGTGAAATCCCCTACTTATTTGCCCGAAAAACTGACGATGTTTTGATTCTTGGCGCCGGTTCGGGCAATGACGTTGCATTTGGGCTGCGCAAACCGGTCAAACATTTTGACGCCGTAGAGATAGATCCCGTTATTGGTCGCTTCGGCAGCACAGTCCACCCGGACAAACCTTACACCTCGCCGCGGGTGTCACTGATTATCAACGACGCTCGATCCTACCTGCGCGAGACAAAAAAGAAATACGATCTGGTCGACTTCAGCTGCCTGGATCCGGGCGGCACTCTCAACACAGCCTCTTTTTTGCGGGTAGACAATTTTGTCTATACGGCGGAATGCATCAAAGATACTCTTGCCTGCCTCAATCCAGACGGCGTCGTTTCGATGAGCTTTGCCACCGGTCCGGATCATCCAATCACCGCACGTCTTTACAGAACAATCGTCGAAGCCACCGGTAAAGCACCAGTAGCAATGTGCGACCTGCAATACAACTCATGCATATTTTTGTTTGGTCCAGGCGTTGACAATCATATGCAAGATGCACTGGCCGCCGAAAAGAAAGTAATAGTTTTAGACGATGAGTTTAAGCCCTGGCAGCCCACAGCAGAACAAAGCAAAACACTTCCGGCGCTGGATGACTGGCCATTTTTATACCTACAATTTGATCAGGGCGGGCTGGTCATTTATACCCTGGTTTTGCTTTTGACAGTGATGGCACCGGTAGTGCTGACACTGAAGAGCGGCAAGGAGATGCGACAGGAAACCGAAGCCTTTTCACTCTTTTTCCTGGGCGAAGCTTTTATGCTGATTGAAACCAAATCATGCACAGAGCTTTCGCTTATCTGGGGCAATACCTGGCTTGTCAGCTCGGTTGTTATCTTTACGGTTTTGACGCTCGGCTTTATCGCTAATGCCTATGTGATCAAACGGCCCAGTGGACCGCTGATACCGCTTTATCTTTTAATCAGCGTTTGTTTGATTGGCAATTATTTTTTGCATAACATAACAGGCATGCCTGACCATATTTTTCGCATTGTCATAACTCTGGTGGCTTGCTTACCTGTACTTTTCGGTGGCGTGCTGTTCTCCCGTCTACTGGGCAGATCAGCCAAACCAAATATATGCTTCGCGGCAAATTTGCTCGGTGTCACTTTTGGTGGTTTGCTAGAAAACTTTTGCGTGATCGGCGGCATAAAAAGTTTAAGCCTTTTAGCCCTGGCTCTTTATTTACTATCAGCCCTGCCACTGGCAATACAGGCGATTAAAAATAAAAAGACCGATTCGGCCAAATAATCAGCAAATCCAAATTAAACCAGACTGTTATCACAGGCGTATTTGACGAGCGCTGTGCGACTTTTGAGATGCAATTTTTTACGTATGCGCGATGCATGCAACTCGACTGTAGACTCTGTCAGAAAGAGCCTCTGAGCAATCTCTCTATTGGCATAACCGGAGGCAATCAAACGCAACACTTCCAGCTCACGAGAAGATAGAGGAGTGACATTGCCGTCGACTTGGTTTTTGTCCTGGGCATTTTGTCCAGAACCCTTGGTCGGTGCTTTTGTAGCCACTTCAAGAGCATTGGTTAATTGCTGGGTAAGATTGCCGAGCAAATTCATATGAAAAAGTTGATCCTTGGCCTGGTGATAAGTCTGACTATGAGACAGAGCCACTGAAGCCTGCGAGGCTGTCAGTTCTATGGTTTCAAGCTCTTCCTCGCTCCATTTGCGCGGTCTGCTGCCGTCGACAAGAATGAGCACCCCAAATGGTTGCCCCTGATAAGACAGCGGTGCTCCAGCCATGCTAAAAATGCTATTTTCCAGTAGCTGGTCCACTTCAACCGGCATTAGCGGACCACTATTTTTTATCTGAGAAACATCACCGTAAGAAATTGTTTTTTGAGTAAAAAGCGAAATGGCAAACATAGGAAACTGGCCCGTGCGGCCAAGTCCGAGCGGCGAAAGATCGGGCTCGACATATTCATGGGTGACCATCGGATGGGAAGGACCATCGGTGCGGATCACCAGACAACGAGTAGCTCTAAAAGCACGGCCTAAACTATCCGCCAATGTTTGCAAAACATGATCTCGATCTAGCGATGAGTGCAACTTGCAAATCGTCTGGCGCAGCCAGCGCTCAAAATTTAGACGGCGCGACAATTCTAAAAGAGCCTCTTCATCGCCATCTTCACCGCCATCGCCGGCGGTGCCGCCATTTTTACCAGCCGCAGCCCCAGTAGCCTTGTTGGGCCGAGATGAAAGACTTTTTGCCGTGCTATTTTTGGCGGTACTGTCGGGCAAAAAGTTTTCTGGTATAAGCTGCACCCAGACATGATTACCGCCATCACCGACAAATGACACCAGGGCAAAAGCACAACCGGTATGACCCAGATCTTTAGCGGCAACAGAAAAACAAGATGGTCCACTATTTTTAGCGCAGGCTCTTTCCAGAACTTCGATAAAATGCGAGGCCCCGGGAAAAAGAGCATTTAGACGTCGTCCGATAATTGGCGCATCATCGGAACCGTCCGGCAACCCCGCTTCTTTATCGGCGCCGGCGAAAAATTTAGCGGCCGCTTCATTGATGCGCTGGATAGTAAGGGTTTTTCTATTGACTACAACCACCGGCAGGACCGTGCGCTCAAATGCTTCTTCCACGATAGCCAGCGAATCATCCTGACTGCCTCCGGCACTGAGACGCAAAAGTTTTGGTTCGAGCATTTGCGAAATCACTGCACCAAGGTCTAATAAATTTTCTGAAAAAGCTCCGGCCTTGCTGTCGCGCTCCATCAGGACCAGACCACGGACTCGGTTTGGGATTTGAGAAGAAGAAGCCGATGCTGACGGCGGTGGCAAAGCCGCACCAAGGGGAAAAAGCACTGCGCTAGACTGGGGGCGCAGGCCGAGAAATTCGGCCAGTTCTCGCATGGCATGCGGAGTACTGCTGCCGGCACTGGGAACAGCCTGCCCCAGTGGCACAAAAGAGCCCTCGTGCAAGAGGCTGAAGACTTCGCTTTTAGAGGCAATTGGCAGGCCGGCGCGCACCCTCGCGGCATCTTCAGCGCTGCCTTTTTTTTCATCCCGATCGCAAGAAGCGAGCTGCGAAAGTCTCAGACCCTCGAAATAATTGTCGTACAGGGCTTCGAAAATGACCGCTCTTTCAAGCTCAAGCACCTGACAAAAAGCTCTCAGATCCTCGCTCAGCTCAGCTTGTATATCGGCCCGTGTGACCTGATCAGATGCACTGCGCCTGGGTGCTACAAGGTGTTGCAGCAATTTGAGCACCTCCATCAAATGGAGATCGCTATCCTGGTTCAAATCTGAACGGTCTGGAGTCATGTTATTGGTCCGCGTAGCGGGGAGTTTTTGTCTACTTCCCCTGGTCGCTGTCCTTTTGCTCCCGTTGTTTAAAACTTTGTCTTGGCGCTTCTTCCAACATAGCCTAATTGCAAAATTTGACTAGATCTCCCCAAGCTCCCGGGTCACTCACAGTGAAAGGAGAAATTTGGAAAGTAACCATGGATACCAAATTAGACTATTTCAGCGGTTTTGCCCAATTTGCCTCAGTTTTTACCAGGCCTGGACAAGAACTCTGACAATCGATTTCTACAACAATTGACAGGCGGGATGGGGCATCAACGACCGAGAAGAGGAGATTTAATATTAATCTGCGGATTTCAAGAACAGGCAGGCCAGACAAATACCCCACAGCCTTAGGTTCTTCAGTACTAGCTACTGACAAGAACTTGTTATAGAATTAATATAACTAATTCCATAATGTGCGAGGAGTCAATTCGATGCCCCGGAAGTCGTCTGTCCCAAAAACTAGTAGCAATTCGTCCTTCAGGAATCTGAAGCGACAGTTTGGCAGGCGTATGGTTGAAGCACTGCAGAAGTCACCGACACTGATCGACGACATCGAGCGCATCCGCGAAGCCGGAGTGCGCATACGCCTGGTCGATGGTCCTTGCCGCGCCTATTACGATCGCAAGAAGCGGACGATCTATATCGGCCGCTGGTGTCCACGCAACTACAAGCTGATCAGCATCGCCCACGAGTTTGTGCACGCGCTGGTCAAGCCGACAGTCGACCCCGTGCCGGGCAAAACCGGTCGACAAGAATTTATCGACCGCTGTATCGAGGAAGAAACAGAAGCTATCGTTCATGAAATCGAGATTGTCAAAGAGCTGATCAAAGCGGGCATACCGGTTGATCCCAAAGAGCTGGAGTGGCTCAAGCGCTACCGCAGAGGCGGCCGCACAGCTATCCGAAAGGCTCTGCAAAAGACAATTACATCGACGACCGGTGAGGACTATCCTGAATATTATGGAAGTTGGTACGACGAAATAGTACCAGTCTCACTGAGACTGCCTTAGTTATCAGACAGGCTATTCCAAATGCCTCTAAATCTAATAGCCCGAGTATGCCAGCATCGGGAACTCTTCATTTTCTTCGACATTGTCGATAGTGAAGGGCTCAGATGTAAGCGAGCAAGCATCGGGTATGAGCTGACGCAATTCTTCGGCGATTAGCTTGGCCTGTACGATGCGGCTATGCAGATGGATTGTCTCAAATTCCAAGCGCACTCTGGTGCCGTCCACAGCCATAACTTCGCCGTTTCTCAAAAGCAAATTAGCCTGTCTGAGCACGTCCTGCGGATTTTTCAGGACAGCCCGCGAGTGGGTGTGGGGCAACAAATTGCCCTGGGCATCGTAGCCTCGGTCGATCCAGGCCTCACCGGCCACTCTGATACCGGCTCTCTCACCTGCTTGCAGCAATATATTGCCGGCGGGGCCAAGCAAAACCAGCCAGCGATCATATTCGGCCAGCGCCTTGGCTACAATAGTGGCGATACGAACATCATGACTTATTTGTCTGTAAAGGAAGCCGTGTGGACGGACCTGGGTTATTTCCAGACCAAAAGTACGGGCCAGACCGGAAAGAGCTCCCAGTTGATATAGCACCGAAGCTCGCAGCTCCGCCGACGAAAGATGGATCTCGCGACGACCAAAACCGGCCAGGTCGGGATAGCCAATATGAGCCCCGAGAGCCAAACCGTAATAACGGACGCTCTCCAGGGCTGCTTCCATCAGGACAGGGTCGCCTGAATGAGCCCCGCAAGCCACATTGGCCGAGGTGACAAAGGGCAAAACATCGGCTTCACCCTCGACGCGGTAAGGACCAAAGCCCTCACCGATATTGGTGTTGATGTCAACACCGCTGGCTAAAAGTATACGGGCATTGCTTTGTTGAGTGACTGAAACCGCTGGCTGCGCTGGTAGCGACTCGCGATTGGTTCGCCCTCTCTGATGCTTGGTTCTGCGCATCTTGACTGAGCTCCTGAAGAAAGCCTTATGAGGCGAAAGCTTATTTTAGCAATAACTGGCATGAATTGTTTATTTCCATCCATTACCCTATGGCGTACTGTGAAGCTAGAATTAAAATGGTGTCACATGGTCCGGATAGGTCAAACAGGTCTAAAGCCTTTGATTTCGCTCAAAAAAATTATCGCCCTGAGCCTGCCGCTGGGGCTGGCCACACTGGCAGTATTCAATGGCCAGGGCCAGTCTGCAAGAGCCCTGGAAAGCCTGGGCGAGAGCCCGGCGCAGTTACGCCTCTCCGCACTGGAAACAGTGATGAAAGGTGATAAGCACGCCGCGCTGGACATTTACGAAAGCGCCATCAGGCGGGCCAGCAGCGATTATGGCCAGGAGTCTACCTTTCTCGGAGATCTTTATTACGAGACAGGGCGGCTCTACCTGGAGCTAGACCAATTTGATCACGCCGAAGACTATTTGCGCCAAGCGGTAAAAATTAACCCCAAAAATGCCTCGGCCAGATTGGCCCTGGCCCGATTGCTTGATTTAAGAGAAAAGGTGCAGGAATCAATCGGTCAGATTCGTGAAGCACTTTTGATCAATCCAAATTCACCAGTAGCCAGACAAAAATTTGTACAGACTCTTTCCAAATATGGTCAGTCTCCGTCGGATAAAGCAATAGCCACGCAAGAATCTCTGACACTGGCGACGATGCAAAAAAATGCCCGGGACAGCTTGAAAAAAACGCTGACTGGGCCGGGAGAAAAATCAGAGAGTGCCGCCGACAAAAAGACAAATAGCGACTTAAAAAAAGTCGGCAGCGTGGACGGCAAACGACCATTGAGCGTACCGGTCTTGCCTAAAAATCTGGTACCTCTTAAGGAAGAGCAAGGCAAAGCTGGCGAAAAAGACGAAGCCACCGCGGCATTGACAAGCGCCGGTCAGACTAAGGCCGATACCAAATCCAGTACCAAAGAAAAGACGAAAGATAAAGAAACGGAAAAAGAAAAAGAGAAATCCAGAGAAAAAGAGAGCGCTAAAAATAGCGAAGCATCTGGCGAAAAAAGCTCAGAGTCTAAAAATACTGAGAGCGCAGCTCCGTCCAGCGGATCAAAATTACCCTCTCTTTTTCCTCTCAAAGATTTGAGCGAACGCAAATTAAAAGAAGAATTGAACAAACGGATTGAAGCCAGAGCCCGCAAAAAAATGGAAGAAGCCATTAAGAAGGGCTCTTCCGGCGATGTAATCGACCAGCTTAAAGCCCAGGCCAATCAGCACGAAAAAGCAAAAGCGGCGGAAGAAAGAGCAGCAAAAGAAAAAGAAAAAGAGCGGGAAAGAGAAAAAGAACGCGCTAAGGCCAGAGCGGCAAAAGCTGCCAAACCTGAGAATAAG
>Ga0116230_10008148_pt1 | contig 10354 bp, 7 predicted proteins | sample S1TSphfallax_3_FD_88678 | JGI IMG/M metagenome (GOLD analysis project Ga0116230, IMG submission 88678) | Host-associated microbial communities from peat moss isolated from Minnesota, USA - S1T2_Fd - Sphagnum fallax MG | ecosystem: Host-associated > Plants > Peat moss > Unclassified | place: USA...
ACCAGTTGAAGCCCGGCCAGCCGGCCACGCTCGATGGCAACGCCGTGGGTTATCCACTGTGGAGCATGCGCGAACTTCCCGCCGGCGACTATTACGTGCAGGCGGTGCTCAATGACTACACGCAGTACCACCGAGCCGATGGGCATACGATCTGGGCTCACCAGGACCATTGGGATGGTCAGCGCTGGGCCTACTCCCCCGGCAATCTGTTGAGTACTCCCATCAAGGTGCATCTCGATCCTGCGCAAGGATTCAAGGTCAGGCTGACCTTCGACCACAAGCTGCCGCCGATCGAGGAGCCGAAGGACACGAATTGGGTCAAGCACATCAAGATCCAGAGCGACATCCTGACCAAGTGGTGGGGCGAACCGCAGCAGCTGGGCGCGATCGTGCTGCTGCCCAAAGGCTATGCCGAGCATCCGAACACTTATTACCCGGTAGTCTACCAGCAGAACCACTTCTCCCTCGATGCGCCTTTCGGGTTCAACGAGGATCCGAACACGCAAGACTCGACGATGACGGCCGTGCGGCTTGCGCCCGTCAATCCGCGATCCAATGTCGAAGGGCCGCGCGCCTGGACGGGTAACGGCATGAAAGAGACCGGGCACGAGTTCTACAACTCGTGGGTGTCGGACGCGATGCCCGGCATGATCGTCGTCTCTTTCCTGCACCCGACACCGTTCTTCGACGACTCGTACGCCGTCAATTCGGCGAACAATGGCCCGTACGGCGATGCCATCATGAACGAGCTGATTCCGTACGTGGAAGCGCATTTCCGCATCATCAAGAAGCCGTACGCCCGGGTGTTGACGGGAGGCTCGACGGGTGGCTGGGAATCGCTCGCGCTGCAGGTGTATCACCCCGAGTTCTTCGGCGGCACGTGGACGTTCTTCCCGGATCCCATCGATTTCCGGCGTTACCAGCTCAGCGACATCTACTCGGACACGAACGCTTTCGTCGTGCCCAATGCGGCGCCCGGGGCTCCCGAGCGCATGATGCAAATGTCCTCCGACGGGCAGCCGGTCGCATCGATGAGGGCGATCGCGCAGATGGAGCTCGCATCGGGAACTCGCGGCCGCTCCGGAGCTCAGCTCGACATCTGGAACGCCGTGTACGGTCCGACCGATGCAGATGGCTACCCGCGCCGCCTGTTCGACCTCAAGACCGGCGAGATCGATCCAGAAGTGGCGCAGTACATGCGCGATCACGGCTATGATCTACGTTACTACCTGGAACAAAACTGGTCGCGCATCGGGCCGGAGCTGGTCGGCAAGTTGCACATGCTGACCGGCGACTACGACGACTTCTACCTGGCGCCGGCCATGTACTTTCTTCAGGATTTTCTCGACAGCACCAAAGCGCCCGCCTACGGCGGTGATTTCCGCTATGGCCGCCCCTTGAAAGGGCATGGCTGGCAGCCGATGACCACGGCGAATTTGCTGCGTGAGATGGCCGCACACATTGCCAGGAACGCCCCGCCGGGCGAGCCTACCTCGAGTTGGCGGGGTGATCCTGCCAAAACGGGACTTCCGGGCAATGCGCTGTTCAACCCTTGCGGACCGGCGCAAGGATGCGCCTGGGGAGAAGAGTCGGGTGGCCCACGGCCTTGAGCCCAAGCCGTTGGGCCGCGTTAGCATTTCTCGGCGCATGCGCCCTGCTCTCTCCGCCCGACCTCGCCGCGCGCACCCTGGACGAGATCATCGCGTCCAAGACCATCGTGTTCGGCATCAATCCGAATCTTCCGCCGCTCGGGCTCTATGATGAAAAGAACCAAATCGACGGCTTCGATGTGGCCATCGCCAGAAAGATTGCCGACGCGCTCGGGGTGAGCCTGCAGATCGTGCCCGTGAACCCCAGCGACCGCGTACCGTTTCTGATGGCCGACAAGGTCGATGTCGTGAGCGGCGGCATGACGCGAAGTGCCGACCGGCTCAAGGTCATCGATTTCACGGACCCCGTGAATACCGAGGTGCTGGGCATCCTCACGACCGGGGACAAGTCCTACGCCGATTGGCAACAGCTCAACGACCCGACGGTGCGGCTCGTACAGGTGCGCGGCACGACGCCGGTGAAGCTCATCAAGGACAAACTGCCCAAAGCACAGTTGCTCATTCTGGACAACTACCCCGACGCCGTGCGCACCATTGCACAGGGTCGCGCCGACGCCCTCATCGACGTTCTCGATTTCGTGATGCGCTATACCAAGAACTACCCGATCAAGTGGCGCGTGGTCGATGCACCGATTGAAGTGGGCTACGATTGCCTTGGCATCAAGAAGGGCAATACGGCGTTGACCCGGCGCATCAACGAGGAGATAGGCGTGCTGCATACCAGCGGCTTCGTCTCGAAAATCTGGCAACGATGGTTCGGCCATCCGATGTTGTACGACCCGACCGCGGCGTCGCCTTCGGAACGCCAGTAACTCTCGTGACCCGCGGCGCATCCTGAGTGCCGTGCGCGCATGCACTCGGCGTCTTGCACCCGCCCTCACAGGCTCCTAGCCGATGACGCTTCAGTTTGGACCCATCCTCGAGCAATGGCCGTACCTGTTGGGGGGTGCCGCCTTGAGTCTATGGATCGCGGTGCTGGCGTTCGCCTGCGCAATGCCGATCGGGCTGCTCTGCGCTGCCCTACTGCACTACGGGCCGCCCGCGATGCGCCGGCTCGTTGCCGCTTACGTCATCTTCGCCACCAATACACCGCAGCTCGTGCAGATCTTTTTCCTGTTCTTCGGGCTGCCGGAAGTGGGTATTATCCTGTCGCCTTTTACGGCCGTTCTGATCGGTGCGACATTCAACGCCGGTGCCTACCTCTGCGAGATTCAGCGCGCCGGCTTTGCATCGGTGCGGCGCACGGAGATCGAGGCGGCCGAAGTGCTCGGGTTTTCCCGCTTGCAAATCATCCGGCACGTCATCCTCCCGCATGTCATGAAAGCCATGTTTCCGCCGCTATCGAACCAGTTCATCGTAGTGACGCTCGGCACCTCGATGGCGTCTATCTTCGGCGTCGAGGAGCTTACCGGTCGCAGCGACAATCTCGGCGCCGAGACTTATTTGTCGGTCGAGGCCTATGGTGTGGCGGCAGTCATTTACGTCGCCATGACGCTGATCGCCACCTGTGTGCTGGCCTTATCCGGGCGGCTCGTGTGCCGCGCCAAGATGAATATTGTTTGAGCGAGTGCGACCATGATACGTGCCGCAGCTCTTTTCTCTTACTACGACTTAACGTTGCTGCTCGAAGGATTTCTCACGACCTTCGCACTGTCGCTCATCGGATGTCTTGGCGGTTTCGTATTGGGTTTTGCGGCGGCCATCTTGCGCACGACGCGCTCACGGGTGATGGCGCCGGTGCGCGCAGCCCTGTTCGTCTACGCTATGTTTCTTCGCCGCGTGCCGTTTCTCGTCACCCTGATGCTGGTGTTCTACGCAACCCAGTCTTTGCATGCGAACCTCCCGACCTTTGCGGTCGCATCGATCAGCATCTGCCTGATCGCGGCGGCCTACTTGGGTGAGATCACGCGAGGTGGACTGGAATCGGTCCATGCCAACCAATGGCAGGGGGCCCGTGCCTTGAACTTCAGCCACTGGCAAACGCTTCGCTACGTGATCGTACCGCAGGCGTGGCGCGTGATCTTGCCACCCACATTCGGCTTCCTCGTCATGGTCATCAAGGACACCGCGCTTGCCTCGCAGATCGGGGTGATGGAGCTCACCGCGGCCGGCAAGGTGCTCGGCAACAAGGGTGTTCCCGCGGTTCTCGTCTATGGGGCGATCCTGATGCTGTATTTCTCGATGTCGTACCCTCTGGCGCGCCTCGGAAAGCACGTGGAGAGAAGACTTGCCGCTGCTCGAAATCACTGATCTTAAGGCCTCTTATGGGTCGCACACGGCACTGGAGGGCATCACCTTCAGCCTCGAGAAGGGGGACGTCGTCAGCCTCATCGGACCTTCGGGGTCGGGCAAGAGCACCTTGCTGCGGGTACTCATGGGCCTCACGCCTCACGCCCAAGGCAGCGTGCGCTTCGATGGCCGGATCATCGATTATGCCGACGACGCGGCGGTGAGGGCGCTGCGTGCCGATGTCGCGATCGTTTTTCAACAATACAATTTGTTCCAGAACATGACGGTGCTCGACAACGTGACGATCACCCCGATCAAGATCAAGCGCTGGCCACGCCGCGCGGCCCTTCAGCATGCTACCGAGTTGCTGGCCCGCATGGGTCTCTCGCACCGCTTGCACGCATACCCCGACGAACTATCGGGTGGACAGCAGCAACGGGTCGCGATAGCGCGCGCGCTCGCGTTGAGACCAAGAATGCTGCTCCTCGACGAGATCACCGCCGCGCTCGACCCGGAACTCGTGGGCGACGTGCTCGCGACGATCCGCGAACTGTCCGGCGACGGCATGACGATGCTCATCGTATCCCACGAAATGGGATTCGTTCGTGAGGTGTCCTCGAGGGTTGTATTCATGGCTGAAGGACGCATCGTCGAGACCGGAACGACGCAGCAGATATTCGATGCGCCGCTCGAGGCGCGCACGATCGATTTCGTCGGCAAGATCCTGCGCCACTGACCGCTGAACGCCCGCCGGCTCCATCGGTGCGACATCCCACGAGCCAACCGAGCGAGCCACCCCCCGCTCTATCCGGCGCGCTTCCTCGGCTTCGCGAGTTCCGGTGCCGCGCGGCGCAAGAATAAGCCGCGGCCGGGCTCACCGATGCAATCACCGTTTTCGACCACGATGTCGCCACGCGATAAGACGACCTCTGGCCAGCCCGTAATCTCGAGTCCCTCATAGGGCGTGTAATCCACGTCATGGTGCAGCATCTGATTTCGGATCGTGACGTTCCTCTGTCCGTCATAGACCACGATATCCGCATCTCCCCCGATGGCGAGGCTCCCCTTGCGAGGGTAAAGCCCATAGAGCTTGGCAGGATTGGTGGCGGTCAGCTCGACGAAGCGCTGCAGACTGATTCTTCCCTTGACCACGCCTTCGGAAAAAAGAATGGGCAGCCGTGTTTCGATGCCCGGCACGCCGTTCGGCACCCAATTGAAGGGCGTCTCATCGCCGCGAAGCATCTTGCCCTGCGGGTCTTTGTAGCGGAACGGCGCGTGGTCCGAGGACACGATCGCAAACAACCCGCTGGCCAGTCCGTCCCAAATCACCGCTTGATTGGCCTTATCGCGTGGCGGCGGGCTGCAGATACATTTGGCGCCTTCGAAACCGTGGCCGCCCAAGTCATGTTCGGTCAGCACCAGGTACTGCGGACAAGTCTCGGCGTAGATCTGCATGCCGCGACCCTGTGCCCAATGAATCTGTTCGACCGCTTCGCGCCCCGAGACGTGCACGATCAGGATCGGCACGTCGGCAAGCTCGGACATCGAAATGGCGCGATGAGTCGCCTCGCGCTCCACCAGCATCGGACGCGACTCCGCATGATAGCGCGGCTGCGTCAGACCCGACCCAAGCAGGCGATCCGTGAGCCAGCCGATGAAATCGGCATTTTCCGCGTGGATCATGGGCATGGCGCCGAGCCGCCTGGCGAGGTCGAGCAGTTCGAGCACCTGCCGATCATTGAGCTTCAAGTCGTCATAGGTCATGTAGAGCTTGAACGACGTATAGCCTTCCTCGACCAGGCGCGGAAGGTCTCGTGAAATCAGCTGTTCGGTCGGATCGCTGACGATCAGATGAAAACCGTAGTCGATGATCGCCTTGCCTTCGGCCCGGGCGTGGTAGTCCGCGACGACGGCGGGCATTGAATCGCCCTTGTTCTGGCACGCGAACGGGATCACGGTGGTCGTGCCGCCGCAAGCGGCGGCCCGCGTGCCGCTCAGAAAATCGTCGGCGAACACCGAACCGTTCGTGGTCGGCTGGTCGAGGTGACAGTGCGCATCGACACCGCCCGGGAGCACCCACTTGCCGCGCGCGTCGATCTCGCGTCTGCCGGGCGGAAGATTCCTGCCCAACGCGGCGATGCGGCCATCGACGATACCGAGGTCGGCCTCGAATATGTCGGCGGCGGTGGCGAGCGTGCCGTTACGGATGACTGTATCGAATGCCTGCATGATGCCTCGCCCCTTGGATGGTGATCCAGTGATTGATTTGTGATTCAGTGATTGGGTTCTGATTCAGTAATTGGGTTCTGATTCAGTAATTGGGCTGTGATCCGGTGATTTCACCGCGATTCAGTGCGCACCGCCCATCTCGATGCGATGGGCACGGCCGAAACGCCTCTCGATGTGCAGCTGCACCAGGTTCCAGGCGGACGTCATCAAGAGGTAATAGAGAGAGGCCACGGCGAACAATTCCAGCACCATGAAGCGGTCCTGGATCAGCAGCTGGGTTCGGCGCAGCAGCTCTTCCATGGAGATCACGGATGTGACGGCCGTGGTCTTGAGCATGCCGTTAACGCTGTTGCCGATGGCCGGGACGATGATGCGTGTCGCCTGCGGCAGGACGATGTACGTCATCACCTGGGCGGAGCTCATACCCAATGCGCGGCCGGCATTGCTCTGTCCCGCCGGCACCGCGAGTATGCCGCCGCGGATGATCTCGGCAAGGTAGGCGGATTCGTTCAATACCAGGCCGATCAGCGCCGATCCGGTCACGGAGAATTTGATGCCGATCTGGGGCAGACCGGTATAAATGACGATGAGCTGCACCAGCAGCGGCGTGCCGCGGAATATCCAGATGTAGAGTCGCGCGGGAATCGTGAGCCAGCTGTGCTCCCTTAAGCGCATGGCGGCGAGCACACTGCCGATGCAGAGGCCACCGGCGATCGCGGCGCAGGTAAGCCACAGCGTCGTGAGCGCGCCCATGAGCAGATAGCCATTGACGAGGTAATGAAAAAAACCGCGCCAACTCCACGAACCCGCCATGGCGTCGTGCGGCTTAGGTGTTGGCTCCTCGACGCCGCCTTTCACGCCGGGGTCAGCCACATCAGGTCCGTTCACACTGAATGAACCCGCGAGTGGCGCGACTCCATAACGCGCCATCAATGCTTGATACGAACCGTCTCTCTGCATGTCTTGGAGTACTTGCACGACCGCCGCGCTCAAGACGCGGCTTCTCATCGCCAGTGCGACGGGTGTCGGATACAAACCCGATACCACCCGAGCGACGCCGGTCGCTCGCGCATATTCGGCCGCCGTGGGATCGATCGAGACGGTCGCGTCGGTCTGTCCGGCGCTCATCGCCTGAAATGCGGCCGCAAAGTTATCGAAGGTACGGATGTCGATCGGCGCCATTCCCCGGTTACTCAAAGTCTGGCTCAATTCTCTGAGCTTGCGCTCCTCGAAGCCCCCGATCTCGACACCGACTGCGCGCCCGGCGAGATCGTCCGGTTTGTTCACCTTGAGCGGATTGGCGGCAGGGACGCTGATGCTGATGGCCTGCAACTCGTAGTTGACCATCTGCATCGACCTGGACCTTTGCTCGGTCCAGAAAATGCCGGTATTGATCATGTCCCAACGACCGATTTGCAGACCCGGAATCATGGCTGAAAATTCCATGCGCACGTATTGGGGCGTGAGGCATAGCCGCTGGGCGATCGCGTTACCCAACTCGATCCGCATTCCTCGGAGCGTACCCGAGGAATCGACGAATTGCAGCGGGCGCAGTGTCGGATTGGTCGCCATCAACAGCGTCCCCGGATGAACCAATTCGGAGTCCGGAACCAGGCGCCGGCACGCCGGCGCTGGGGTCGGCAGCGCTTGGCTCGGCAATGCTTCGGTCGGCGCTTCGGTCGCCAGTGCTTGGACCGGTAGTGAAAGCAGTCCCCAGCCGAGCGCGCCCAGCAGCAACCTCAAGTGCAATTTTCCAGGGAACCGATCAGCCCGTACGCCTCTAGATCCGCCCGCAACGCGTCGATTTCCGCGGGCGGCAAGCTCAAGCGCGGGGCCCGCGGCTCGCCCACCGGCAGGCCCATGAGCCTCAAAGCCGCCTTGGATGCCGCCACATAGCGATGGCCGCCTACCCAGCGCACGATCGGCAGCATCTTCTTGTAGAGGGCGAGTGCCGCATCACGGTCGGATCGAATGACGGCCAATTCGAAAAGACGCGCCGAATCGTGCGGAATGAGATTCGAGCACACCGCGACCCACCCTTGTGCCCCGAGCCAAAACGATTCGTAGCCCAAGATGCCGGCGAACACCGTCATGCGCTCGCCGCACAACTCGATGATATCGCGCACGCGAGTGACTTCGAGGGTGGACTCCTTGATGTAGCGCACATTGTCGATGCGGCTCAGGCGCGCAACCACCTTGGGGGTAAGATCGACGTTGGCCGTCGCGGGATTGTTGTAGAGCATGATGGGAAGCGATATCGACTCGCCGATGCGGCGGTAGTGCTCGAACAACTCATCCTCGGTCGGGGAACTGTAGTAAGGCGGGATGATCATGACGCCGCAGGCTCCCATGCGTTCGGCCTCACGCGCCAACGCCACCGCGTCGCGGGTCCACTCCGCACCGGTGCCGATGAGCACCGGCACACGCCCGGCGGCCGCGGCGATGCAGGTCTCGATCACCTGCATCCGCTCGTCCGGATTCAGCGACAGAAACTCGCCGGTGCTCCCGAGTGGGATCAGTCCGTGGATACCGCGTTCGATCTGCCAGTTCACCAACCGCTTCAATGCCGGTACATCGACCGCCGCGCCGTCGGCGGTAAAAGGTGTGACGAGAACTGTGTAGGTGCCGCGCCATGGCTGCATGAAATCACCGCCAAACCGTAAAGCTTATGACCGCCGCGTAGGGCTCATCGGCGCTGCGCTCATGTGCGCTGCGTAACTATATACGGTTCGTATACACTTCGCATTTCGACGGCGGCGCACCGGCACCCCCAAGCGCACCGCCCTCTCATGGAGTACCGGCCGATGCGACTCGAGAGTCCCGGGGTTCGTTGCAGCGGCGAGCCCTTGTGCATCGACTACGATGGGCAAAGCTTGAGCGCGCTGCGCGGCGAGACCATTGCTGCCGCCCTCGCTGCGCATGGTATCGTCCACTACCGCCATACGCGGCGGGGCGAGCGCCGCGGTGTTTACTGCGGCATGGGTGCCTGCTTCGAATGTCTGGTCACCATCAACGGCAAGGCCAATCAGCGCGCCTGCTTGGAGTTGGTCGCCGCCGGCCAACAGATCCGTTCTCGCATGCCGCAGGGGAGCGATGCCGATCCGCTGGCGCCGCTCGCGCCGCCGCCGCGGCAACGGGAACCCCTGCGGCAGAGCGTGGATGTGTTGGTCATTGGCGCGGGTCCCGCGGGTCTTGCGGCGGCCACCGCCGCCGCGCGGCGCGGTGCGCAGGTGACCGTGTTGGATGAACGACCTCATCCGGGCGGTCAATATTTCAAGCCGTTGGCCCCTTCGCATCAGGCAACGACGCCCCTCGATCGGCAATTTGCGCAAGGCATCGCGCTGCTGCAGGCGGCCCGCGATGCCGGCGTCGTCATGCAGGAGGCCTTGGTCTGGGGCGCGCATGCCGTCGATGAGGTGGTGGCCGTCGTGAACGGCAGCGAGCTCGTATTCCGGCCGCGCCGGCTCGTGATCGCCGCGGGCGCCTATGAAAGGGCCGTGCCGTTTCGCGGCTGGACCTTGCCCGGCATCATGAGCAGCGGCGCTGCGCAGACGTTGGTACGCGCCTATCGAGTGTCTCCGGGACGGCGCGTGCTCATCGCTGGCAACGGACCCTTGAATTTGCAGCTGGCTTGCGAATTGATCGACGCGGGTGTGGAGGTGGTGGCGGTGCTGGAGAGCGCTCCACGGCCTTCGCCGCGGCAATGGCGCGAGCTTGGATCGGCGCTGCGCAACGCACCCGATCTGATCGCGCGCGGCTTGGGTTATCTTCGCAAACTGCGGCGTGCACGCATCCCCGTGCTATGGAATCACGGCATCGTGTCGGCCGGCGGCGTCGGCAGGCTCGAGCGCGTGCGCTACGCGCCTCTCGATGCGTGTGGTGTTCCCGATCACGCAAAAGCCGCCGAGGTTGCCGCCGACGCCCTGTGTCTGGGCTATGGATTCATCCCCTCGACCGAGATCGCGCGTGCGCTCGGCTGCACTCATCGAGTGGTGAACCGCCACGTCGGCTATCTTGCCACCGACACGAGCCGCGACGGCGCCACCAGTCTTGCAGGCGTGTTCGCGGTCGGCGATGGAGCCGATGTGGGCGGACATGGCGTCGCCCTGGCGCGCGGTACTTTGGCGGGCATCCGTGTCGCGAAGGAGTTGCAGCTTCCGGCCGGCGATCCACGGGATGAGCGGCGGGCGCTGCGGGCACTCGCGCGTGCCGAGAAGTTTCAGGCGGCGCTCTGGTCGCTCTATCGTGCGCCGCCCGTGAATCTGGACTGGGTGGCGGACGATGTC
>Ga0116230_10008150_pt1 | contig 10354 bp, 12 predicted proteins | sample S1TSphfallax_3_FD_88678 | JGI IMG/M metagenome (GOLD analysis project Ga0116230, IMG submission 88678) | Host-associated microbial communities from peat moss isolated from Minnesota, USA - S1T2_Fd - Sphagnum fallax MG | ecosystem: Host-associated > Plants > Peat moss > Unclassified | place...
AAGTTAACTATTTTTTTTCATCCTCGAGTTGTGACAACCTCTAAGTTAACTATTTTTTTTCATCCTCGGGTTGTGACAACCTCTAAGTTAACTATTTTTTTTCATCCTCGGGTTGTGACAACCCCTAAGTTAACTATTTTTTTTCATCCTCGGGTTGTGACAACCTCTAAGTTAACTATTTTTTTTTCATCCTCGGGTTGTGACAACCTCTAAGTTAACTAGTTTTTTTCATCCTCGGGTTGTGACAATCTCTAAGTTAACTATTTTTTTTATCCTCTAGTGGTGACAACCTCGGGTCACCACTTAGTGTAGTTAGTGACGTTTTAGTGGGTTTAGATTTTTAGTGGTAGAAAGTCTGCAAGATTACCTTCTCCTTCTCCTTTTTTGCCTTCTGTTAATGAAATTCCTCTCCTACAACCATAGACTTCATCTATAAAATTTGCAGAAACATCTTTTCAATTATAATATAAAGTCTCCAACTCCTACAACCATAATTCTTTTTCCCATAACTCCAATCCCTCCTTATGTTTATAGTCTATCATTACCTTTCGGTACTATTGTTCTATCTTGTTCCATGCCTCTTATTTATTTTTTAGTTCATGACATTCCTTTTGTAGAGTTGTCCACTCAACCATCCTCCTTTTCAGCTCCTTTTTCCCCTATGGTCAACTCTAGCATTTTAACATTCAATCTCTCATCAATTTATATTTTATGTTTCTTCCAACCACCCATTCACTTCTTATATTCCTCATGGCCTTCATGCTCCTTCTCCATTTGCCTAAGTAAATTTTTTTTCCTCCTTCCATTGTGGTTAATTTGGTTTTTAATGACTACACTTCTAAACCCAAATTACCCATCTTTAGTTTAATTAAAACCATTGCTTGAAACATTTCAGTAGTTTTGTTGTTTTCTAAGACATCACCTGCCATATCCTTTACAAATTTGGGTGTAAGGTTCTATGGTGTTTCCTCCCTAAATTTGTTTCTTAATGACATCACCTTATCCCACATCTATAACTCTTGGCCAATTTCCAAAGTTTTCCCTTTTGTTGACCCTAGTCTATTATGTGGCACTAATATTGTAGTTGGTATGTAATCATTAAATGATGGTTATTATAAAACCATATATAGTACTTGAAGTTGTATTATGGTTGTTGCCAATTTATTTGTGGTTGTATTGCATGTACATCTATTGTAGCACCGTCGTGAACCTCCATCTGTGCATGATAATCATAGAGATCATCTACTTCATCATGTTGTGTTTGCTGGTGTTGTGCTTGAATTGCTATTACTAGTTGTGGTGATACATTCCTTTCTTGCTTCATTTGCTATAGCTCTTCCTTCCTCTTCTATTCTTGTGTACTGAAAATTATTTTCCTTTTATAGTTTAGAAGGAATATGGCATGTAATCACTATTGGGGTTGTGATTCTAGGTTGTCTTATATTCCCTCGGATAATTTTTGATGGTTTAACAATATCCTCCCTTGATTTCCTTTTCTACTCTAATGTTTTTCCAATTTTATTTGTTCTTTCTTTTTTCCATGGCCCTTGGAAATCCCCTTGTTGTTCCTCACTTGCTATCTGAAACATGTTGCAACTCCTCCTTGGTTTTTTTTACTTTTTATTTTAATTTATTTTTGTTGTTTTTTTCTTTATAACCCAAAAATCTTCTTGAAACATGTATTTGAACAACCTTTTCAAAATTAATTCCAAATGATAGGTTTTTTTCCTATCCTCTTGTTTCCCATCCACTTGCATCTTCGCTTGCATTTTGGTCCATCTATCCAACTCATTGCATAGATTATTGAAGATAAATGTGCCCAATCCACCTCAATTCTTTCCTCCACCTTCATGAATGTGAGTGCATTCATGTTGCTCATGTATTGCACCTTCTCCCTTTGGTATACCACATATTACAATAGGGCATCTAGTGCTAATTGGCATCTTGCACTTTTTAACATTCCACTAATTTGCATTTGTGTATGGGGGCTTTATACCATGATTAAACAACAACTCCTCTACCAACATTTTGGTCACATGTCCCTTTAAATCCTCAATGTACTGACTTTAACAAACTCCAAATGCATGGACTATTATTTGTTTGCCAATGACATACGTTATGCCTCTCTTCCCAAAATAATTTTCAAACCCCTTAAACACAAAAGTGTTTAGAAATTCTACTAGAGCATCATGGTTTAGTTTTTTCCATTCAATGTCCAACAATCTAACTACACATGCTTTGCTAGCCCAAATCTCTTTTCCCTTTCCGATTTTCTTTCACATTTATATTTTTTCAATTGCTTTGGAATAATTATATTTGGTTGGAGTAAAAATAGTCTTCTTTCATCTTGAATCCTAATCCCTCTATGTTCCAGAGCCTTTTGATCCATCCTCCACAAATGTTTTTTTCTTTCTTCAATTCTAAAGCATGGTAAATTTTCCAAACTTGGTTGAGATGGTGGGGTAGACATGATTTCTTACCTTGTCATTTGTGGTTGCATTTCTTCCAAAGTAATTTTTGTAGCCTCCTAGATTTTTGGCATTGCTGCAATTAACCGTTGTTCTGCACCAATGTTATTTTCATTTTTTTTGTCATTTAAATTTGGATCTCCATTGGTTATTCCATTGTTGCACTAGGTCTTGTCACAACTCTCACTTTTGTACTAAAAATTCTTCTTTTTAGCCTTTTTAACACAAGTTGTATCAACTTTTGAATTTTGTCTACACATTGAACTATTAAACCAATCCCAACCTCAAACCTTTTCCCTTCCTCATATTCACATGATGATGGTGATTCCAAAGGTGAAATTGCTACTAGCGATGTAATGTTATACACTAATCCTCTAGCGTGTCTTTCCAATTCCTCCTACACTTCTTTATGTCTTGTGAAAACTTCTTTTGCATTTTTTATTTTTTAAGTTTTTGCATTTTCTTTTGTTCTACAACTCTATGTGTTTACTCTTCTCTCACTATTTTTTGCAATCTTTCAAGCGTGCTCTCCTCACTCATGTTGCAACACACATTGTAAATGCAAAACACAAATATCATGCACCAAGAAACCTCGAATGCCAATAAGTTTGACAACCCTTCCATGCTCCCATTTTTTCTTTTAGGGTAGCCCATTGTGTTTGTATTGAATAATCATTTTTTTCAAGCACCCCATTCGATTCATGATGACTATTCTCTTGTACATCCACGTGGAAGTAGTTAACATTCATTAATGGTTCAAATGTATTGTTATATTCCTTCATACATATGTCATGGTAACCACCTATCCATTCATCCTTCATTTTTTTCAGCATGTGTATTAAGATATGTCCCAACTCATTAATATAGTTAGTTGATTGAATTGTTGAGTCAATTGATTTTTTTATGGTTGTGGCCACTAGGTTGCCATCCTTCATCTATATCACCATCATCTTCGATTCCTATCCGTGATTGATCTGTTGTTTCTATTTCTTCCGTGTAGATTGGTGTCTATATTTTAGAATTTTGTAGAAATTCAATAAATTTGTATAATTTCAATTTGTTAATATTAATTAACATGAGATTGGGTTCAAAGTTAGTAAGTGTCACCAACAATACCATCTTGTTATGCACCACAAATTGTTTTTTATATGGTCCAAACCATTTCCTAATGAACTTCCCAATATGTGATTTATTCCCCTTTGGAAACCATAGAAAAAAATCACCAAATTTGAACTACTTTTCTGTATTTTTTTGCTAACTCCACAAAGCCTAATCCATTTATGTGTTCCTAATTTCATTTCAAATTACAATTTATCTTCTTGTAATTTCTTTAATTCTAAGATTCTACATGTTAAAACTCTCACATGATTCCCTTATTTGTGGTCACTATCAATTACTAACAAAATGTATTTTGTAGGCGTTAAAAGATGTAACCCATAAACAAGCTAGTATGGTATATATATTGTACCTATTTTGTATGTTGTTATGTAACAAAACAAAACTATTGGTAAATGTTCATCCCAATCTATTTTATTTTTGCTAACCAATTTAATTAATAATGTTCCCAACACCTTGTTGGTGGACTCTGCCTAACCATTCCCATGTGGGTAATAAGTATTGGAATTGACATGTTTTAATAAGAAATTATTTGTCAAATGCTTGATTACATCATTAATAAAATGCACACCCTAATATGTGATTATAGTTAATTAACATCCAAACCTAATAAAAATGGATTCATATAGATTTTTTTGTTGTTATTGCTACAATATTTGTCCTTAATGTTTTGGCCTCCACCCATCTTGTTGCATAATTTGTGGCCACCAATATGTACATTTTCCTTGTATACTTTCTTGTTGGTTTTATTGGTCCCACAAAATTAAATCACCATTTAATAATTCTTTCCTTTGGAAGAATTGTGACTAGTTTAGCCAAACTCTATGTAGCCAACCTTCTAATGTGCTGACACACATCACATGATTTGTAGAAATAACTAACATTTTTGTACATTGTAAACCATTAGTACTCTATGTCCAAAAAACATTTCTTTGCAATTTCGGTTGTAAAGTGTCCTCCTATTGCTCCCTCATGCAACTATTTCATCACCTTTTGTGCTTCTATGGTTGATAGGCATCGCCTCAATTTGTTGTCCCATCCCATCTTGTACAAAACATCATTATTCATTGTAAAGGGTTTAACCCTCCTAACCAACTATTGTTTTTGTCAAGTTGACAAAAATTCTTCCATTTGTCATGTTTATAAAAAAATCTTGGCATCATTCAGCCATTCTAATTCTATGAAAAACAAGTTGGCATCTATGGTCTATTCTAGGGTTCTTGTGGGTTTTGTGGTATCATGCAATTTATACAAACATCTCCAACTACATGAGTCTTGTTTAGCTTGTATATTATAGTGAAGTCATATTTTAAAAACAACAATAACCATAGGTAGTTATTCTCCCTAAGGCTTGTGGTTTGTTTACCAAGTAAATTAAAGCTATATGATTTACATAAAACAAAAATTTATTTCCCAACAAATGATTCTTGAATTTATGCAATGCAAAGACCATAGCTAAAGCTTCCATTTATGTGGTGCCATAGTTATGTTCTACACTATTAAGAAGTTTGGAAGGATACACTACTGGTTGATCACTTTTTCCTATCATATTCTATGGCAATAAAGCTTCCATAACGAACAAAAATGCATATGTGTGAACATGGAACTCCACGTCCCAATTTGATGGTATTAAAATCGATGCTTCAATATATTTTTGTTTCATAAATCATAAACTTTCTAACACTCTTCTGTCCACATAAAACTTTTTGTTTTCCTTGTGAGCTTAATAATTGGAGCCATAACTGTTGCAAAGTTCTTAATAAAAACATGTGTAAAATTATGCCATGCCATTAAATACTTGAATATGTAGTGAATTTTGTAGTACATGCATGTTCACTATTGCTTATATATTTTTTGGATAAGGTAGCTTACCATTTTTTTGAAACAAAAAATCCAAAAATTATTCCCAAAAATACCATAAAAGCACATATTTATGGGTTTAAATTGATGTTGTATTCCCTACACTTCTAAAAACATAATTTGAACTTTTACAAGAAAGTTTCCATGTTATTATATATTGTGAAATCATTTAGGAATATTTTCATGAAATTGTTGAGATATTTTCTGAATGTTTTTGTCATAACTTTTTGAAATGTTGGAGGTTCATTCTTCACCTAAAAAGGCATCACCCTCCAAATAAACGTTCCTCAATATGTGACAAGCGTTGTCTTATATTTGTCTTCTAGAGCCATGGATATATTTGACGATACCGAGAATATCCATACAAAAATGAATATATGTTTCATAACTTGCCATTGTGTTGATACCTCATATGTGAATGGTCATGGAAAAGGATCCTTCTTTATTGTTGCATTCAATTTTATGAAATCCACACAAATTCTAAGCTTCTCATTCTTTTTTGGTACTACCACAATTGATGACAACCATGTGGCCTCTTCCGCAAGTTGTATGAAACATGTTGCTAATAATTTATCAATGTCTTGTTCCATTGTTGTAGCATAATGTGGATTTCACCTATACTTGGCCTAGTGTGTTGGTGGTATGGTTGTATCTAATTCAATTTTGTGGCGAGGTAGCTCTAGTGGGATGCCCTTCAAATCTTTGTTTTGTCTGGCATAATAGGCCATGTTGTGTTCCATCCCTCCATTGATGCAAAAGAACCTTCACTTGTAGTTTGTGCCTTTTGTAATTGTTGTATGGTGTTTACCATTGTCTTCTTTAAGTTCTCCAATTTCTTTTAGTTCACAATAGTTTTGTTTTTTCGTGGTTCTTTTTCCTGGAACCCCTATTCATATGTGATTTTATTTATGGTAACAACATTTGCATCTACTACATTCACTTATGCAGTGACTATTTTAACATCAATTACCATTTATCCATATGAGGATGATGCATTTTCCCCTTGGAACATCTATTGCATCTTTACAAATTTTGGACATTCTATCATCTTGTGTCCATTCAAACTATAAATTTGACATACACATGATCCATTCTTGTGAGCTTTCTAATTCTAATTGGTAGCTTCTATTGTTGCTATAGTTGGAAGATTGTTTTTCTTCATTCTACATCTGTTTGTAATGTGATTATCTTTGCCATAATTTGTACAATGCTTGTTAGTCTTTTGTGTTTTCATTTGTGGTTTTGATGTTGTTGTAGTTTTGATGACCAATGCTATTAACAGTGCACTTTGGGCTTTTGTAGGTGTCATTATTTCTTCACACACCATAGCTGACTCCTTATGCAACCGTAATGTGGTCCGTTTCATTCCTACAGTTGTAATCCTTAAATACAACTATAATTTTGCCCAAAACACATTAGTTAAGAAATTGTCAATAGTGGGTGTTTGCAATCCATGAGCCAACTTATGTATGCTTTCATAGTACACCTTGACCCTTTCAATCTTTCCATGTTTGATATTCTTGAATTCCATGTAAATTTGTTTGTCATTTTACATCTTGTGATGATGTTTACAAAACATTTGCATTAGTTTAAAAAACTACAATTAGGAAATTTTAACATGTAATTATGGCACCTATTTGTTGTTTTTTTCCTCAATGTATAATTGAATGCATTGATTATGTACTCCTTAGATGTTTTTCCATTTTCTTTTACGACTCCATTAAATACCTTCACATGAACATTTGGATCAGCATTTTTCTTGTAATTTAGATATTTCAAAGTTGATTAATATGGCATGACCATTGGAACCTTTGTTCCAAGATTCACCATTGATTCAGTTGTCTATCCTTCACAATTTATTGGAATCGGTGGAGGCCACCTAACAAATATGTTTGCTTGTGTTGTCATAATTGACATTGTGTAAACTGTTCGAGGTTTTGAAATTGGCATTGTTACCTTGCTTGGAACTTCATGAATTTGGTTTGTTCTTCATCCAAGTTGAACACTCATTGGTACTTAGTATGCACCTTAATTGTTCTTAGTTTGTTTCCTTCTTTTTGATGGCTTAGATTCTTGTTTAAGCTTATAAGCTACTGCAATAGTATTTAACATCACAAATCTAATTTATTGTTCTTGTGAAATAATAATTGGTATCTAAGGTATCCCATTCATCATTCTAGGCATTCTTGATGATGGTGATAACTTTCTAGTTGACCTAACCTCCAATTATACAACATTCATCTATATTCTCAATGGTATAAAATCCAATTTTACAAAAAAGGTTATGCTCTACTCAAATTGGGAGGATTATAGATCCTTAGTTTTTTTGTACAAATTATCTTTCACCCAAAATAATTTCATGTGTCCTTTCTTCTAAATTATTTTGAATCCATTCTCTTGACTATGGTTGTTCTATAAAACTTTTGTCCAACATTTGTTGTCCCACATGTCTAACAAATCCATCCCTCATTTCACTATTAATATGTGGACATTCTTTGATCACATGTTTTCTAATTCTATAAAATGCACAATTTAAAAAAAGAATTTGAGCCAACTTGGCTAAATCCATAGAATCGTAATTTCTATGTTTTGGATTCTTTCTTTCCCTTTTGATTCCTTTTTTTTTGTGGTTTGTTTGAAATGGTAATGCCTCCTCTAGAACATCCACATGTGCATCATCATACATAGATGCTATTGGGTAATTCACATTTGCCCATTTTGGAATGTTGGGATCATAATTATTTTCCACATTTCAATGCTTTACTATTTCATGATACTTCAACGATGTTGATTGGTACACAAATGGTAAATTTGTGTGCCTATTGTAATCACTTTGACTATTCACAAATTCTAGACTTGAAGAATTTTTGGGGTTTGCAATTAACAATTCATCCCTTGGATTTTTTTCTTCCCCATGTAAAAACAAACAATCCCCAATCCTCATCAAATTTCAAAACTACATCTTAAGTCTTTTCCCTCCAAAATTAATTTGAAAATCAAACTAATGAAATGTGTTAATGTTATCCAACTAATTAGATATCTTCATCTTGCCTTCTTAAATCTCTAACATTCACTTGGTAACAAAATGACCATCATTTATTGGTTAGGTGATTATGAACTTGATGGTCTTTGGATTGACCACATACATGCATAAGCCTTCCCAACAATGTTGATCTTTTTTTTGTTGTATAAAAGGTTTGAATCAAAATGCGTCCAATTTGCACGTATTGTAAACCAAAAGACAAACTATCACATTTCACAATAACAAAAATTAACTTTGTGAACATCTCACCATTTGACATTGTCAACATCAAATCTTTGACATCATTTTCCAAACCCTAATGGAATTGACTAATAAAACATATTCATCCCAATTCATGTCATAAGCTAGTTATTATAATTTAGAGGTGTATGATTATTTTTTTTAACACAAGGAACATATCTTCATTGTTGTTGAACACATATTGTCATGGTTGCCAAAAGTTGCACTACAGTCTATTAGAAAAGCTTCAAAATCATTAAGAAGATGAAATCATTCTTTCTAATATAAGGTGAATTAGGTAAAGGGTATGCTTGATGAAAGGGTGCCCGCAAGACCAACTTGGTTTCTAGGTCATTGGATATTGTTGTGGTTGTAATTAGATGATCAACCATATGTACATTCACAAAATAACAGGTCATAACAATTGTAACCAACACTTAATTTTTCATTTAAAAATAAAAATTTTATTAATATTGCAACCTTTTTTAATGTGCTTGGATGATAATGTTTTTAATAGATTATGAAAACATGTGAAATAATTTGCAATGAATCTAATGAGGATAGAACACTCCAAAATATTCATTAAATATTGTAATCAATGTTTTTGTTACTTATTTAAACTCTTAAATGGACTTAAAAGGACTTGAAAATAACATAATTTTGGGAAGATTCTTAAAACATATCATTACATAATAATATAGCGCAACATATATTTGGGTCAAAAGGATTTAACTTTTTTTTTTCAATTTATAAATAAAATATTCATGAATATTCCAAAATAAGTACTCACCTAAGTCCTTATTCAAGGTGCACCTTTGACTCATTATTTCATGAATGCACCCCCACACAAATAATTGGAAAAACATAAAATTTTTGAGAGATTTTCATCAAATTTATTATGCAAATTGATTTGAGGTTGTTTGATGTCATTTTCAAAGACAACACAACAAACACAAGTTTGATTTCCCTATAATCCAAACAAAGTTTAATGTAAAATTTGATTTTCTCCTCACAACATATTTGATGCTATCACACCTCCTCCATAATATTGAAAGGATTTTTAGAAATAGATCCCATCTTAAAGTAACAAGAAAAAAAAAGAAAAAAAAATCAATTAAAAAAAGAGGTATAAAGATAACATGCAATCGTTAATGACATGATGGATAAGAGGTACTACAACAAACACATGTTTTTTACATCCCTTACATTGTGACCAAGATAACTAACGTGATTAAACTTCTTGTTCAAAATGACTTAACAAAATTATTTTTGTCCATTTTGCCTCCCTAAAAAATAGATATTTTCAATATGACTATACCAAAATAAAAAAAAAGATAGTTTTTATGCCCCTAGAAAACTAACTGTAATAATTATAGAATCAATTATAATCAGTCCATGATGATGGACTATGTCTGTTTTCACTAATTAAATAAGTAGATGTGTCTAAGTTGAAATACAATTTCAAAATTAACTAATTATTTAACAGACCTGGGTCGAAGTTGCCAAGGTACCATGATATTCCACTTATTTCAAAGATCTACTCCATAGTAATGGAGACTCATTTTGTTTTGTTCCTATGCAAGTTTGGTTTAATTGCATTTCTAATATTCTTTAAGGAATATAAATTCTTATGTGTGAAGAAAATGAG
>Ga0116230_10008152_pt1 | contig 10350 bp, 6 predicted proteins | sample S1TSphfallax_3_FD_88678 | JGI IMG/M metagenome (GOLD analysis project Ga0116230, IMG submission 88678) | Host-associated microbial communities from peat moss isolated from Minnesota, USA - S1T2_Fd - Sphagnum fallax MG | ecosystem: Host-associated > Plants > Peat moss > Unclassified | place: USA...
CGGGCTCCGACCAGAACCTGGCGCGCTTGCGCATCCTGCCGTTCGGCATCTACCGCGGCTCGCTGCTGCGCGCCGACGGCAATGGCGTCGGGCTGCGCGGCTTCCGCTCGAAGCGCTTCGAGTGGGACCTCAGCGGTTCCGGCGCGTTCGGGTCGTCGGCCAACAAGGTGCATGTGCGCGCGGGCATGCCGTCCATCGGCACGCTGCTGGAGATCGGACCGGCGCTCAAGGTCAACCTCGGCGACCTGGTGGACGACAAGCGCGATCCGCGCCTCACGCAGCTGGAGATCCCGGTGCGCGCGGTGTTCGACGTCAGCCACCATTTCGAGCACCGCGGCTGGACCTTCGAGCCGCGCCTGTCGCACACCGCATGGACGGGCAAGTCCTTCGCGCTGGTGGTGTCGGCCAGCGCGCTGGTCGGCGATCGCTCGTTGAACCAGCTGTACTACGGTGTCGACGCGCCGTACGCGACCGCGGATCGGCCGGCCTACGAAGCGCGCGCCGGCCTGATCGCGACGCGCCTGAACGCCAGCCTGCGACACCGCATCAATTCCACGCTGCGCCTGCAGTACTTCGCCCAGCTGGAGACGGTGCGCGGCGCGGCCAATGAGTCGAGTCCGCTGGTGCGCAGCCGGCAGGACGCGGGCATCGGCGTCAGCCTGATCTGGGGCGTGTGGCATTCGGCGCTGTCCGGCACCGAATGATGCGACGATGATGCCGGAATCGCCGCTCCACCGGACGCGGCTTCGATAACACCTCGCGAGACCTTCCCATGCCTGCCTGGCTGCTGTTGCTCGACCGATTCTTTCCGATCCGCTACCTCACCTGGATCGCCTGCGCCATGCTGCTGTTGCTGGGCGCGTTCACGCAGGTGATCGCGCACACCGGCGGCATCTGGGCCGTGCTGGGTGGCGTCGGGGTGATCGTCGGCCTGCGCGACGTGCGCCAGCGTCGCCACTCGATCCTGCGCAACTATCCGGTCATCGGCCACCTGCGCTTCCTGCTCGAATTCATCCGCCCCGAGATGCGCCAGTACTTCATCGAGGGCGACAACGAGGCGGCGCCGTTCTCGCGCCAGCAGCGCTCGCTCGTCTACCAGCGTGCCAAGGGCGATCCCGACAAGCGTCCGCTGGGCACGCAGCTGGACGTGCAGGCCGAGGGCTACGAGTGGATCAACCACTCGCTGCAACCGACGCGCATCGCGTCGCACGACTTTCGCGTGACGATAGGGGCCGACTGCGCGCAGCCCTACGACGCCAGCATCTTCAACATCAGCGCGATGAGCTTCGGGGCGCTCAGCGGCGCAGCGATCCGCGCGCTCAACGGCGGCGCGCGGCGCGGCAACTTCGCGCACGACACCGGCGAAGGCTCGATCAGCGTGCACCACCGCGAGCACGGCGGCGACCTGATCTGGGAGGTGGCCTCAGGCTACTTCGGCTGCCGCAATCCGGACGGCAGTTTCAACCCCGAGCTGTTCGCCAGGCACGCGACCGAGCCGCAGGTCAAGATGATAGAGATCAAGCTGAGCCAGGGCGCCAAGCCGGGCCACGGCGGCGTGCTGCCCGGCCCCAAGGTGACGCGCGAGATCGCCGAGGCCCGCGGCGTCGAGATGGGCGTCGACTGCATCTCGCCGGCCAGCCACAGCGCGTTCTCGACACCCGTCGAGATGCTGCGGTTCATCGCGACGCTGCGCGAGCTCTCCGGCGGCAAGCCCACCGGGTTCAAGTTCTGCGTGGGCCATCCGTGGGAATGGTTCGCGCTGGCCAAGGCGATGCTGGAGACGGGTTTGCTGCCCGATTTCATCGTCGTCGACGGCGGCGAGGGCGGCACCGGCGCCGCGCCGCTGGAGTTCACCGACCACGTCGGCGCGCCGCTGCAGGAAGGCCTGCTGCTGGTGCACAACACGCTGGTCGGCCTGAACCTGCGCGACAGGATCAAGATCGGCTGCGCCGGCAAGGTGGTCAGCGCATTCGACATCGCGCGCATGATGGCGCTCGGCGCCAACTGGTGCAATTCGGCGCGCGGCTTCATGTTCGCGCTCGGCTGCATACAGTCGCAGAGCTGCCACACCGACCACTGCCCCACCGGCGTCGCCACGCAGGATCCGCTGCGCCAGAAGGCCTTGGTGGTGCCGTCCAAGATCGAGCGCGTGCACAACTTCCACCGCAATACGCTGGAGGCGCTCAAGGAACTGGTGCAGGCCGCCGGCCTGCGCCATCCGAACGAGATCACGGCCAGGCACGTGGTGCGCCGCGTCGCCGGCGACAAGGTGAAGCTGCTCGCCAACCACCTGCAGTTCATCGCGCCCGGATCGCTGCTGGCCGCCGAGCGCGGCGAGGCCGACTGGCCGCACAACGTCTACGAGGTCTATTGGCCGATCGCGCGCGCCGACAGCTTCGCGCCGGCCAGCGCCGCCGAGAGCCTCGCGGTGCCGCTGCCGAGCGTCGCCCAGCCGGATCTGCTCGACCTCGAGCTTTGAGCGGCGCGCTCAGCGATCGCCCAGGCGCGCCAGTTCGAGCCGGGCGGCCTGGTATTCGTTGAACTCGGTGACGCCGGTGGCCACGCTCATGCGCAGGTACTTGCGCGCCTTGTCCAGGTCGCCTTCCACCCAGGCTTTCTCGCCCGCATAGAAGTAGAGCTCGCATTCGCGGCTGGGACTGCGCTGGCCGTTCTCCCTGGACGCCAGGAGCGCGGCGTCCAGGTCGATGCGGCCCTCCATCAGCTGCAGCACGCTGAACGGCCAGTCCGGATGGGCTCCGGCCGGTTCGAAGGCCTTCACTGCCTGCACCCCGTCGTCGCCCGCGCGTCGCGTCGCCAGGTACAGCCAGATCGCACCGTAGCTGCGCTCGACCTCCGCGCGGGATTGCAGCGCCGCCTTGAAATCGTCGCGCGCAGCGTTCGCATCGCCGCCGAGGTAGTGCGCATAGCCACGCGTGATATCGAGCCTGGTCTTCAGAGACGGCGACAGGCGCAGTGCCTCGTCGGCCTCCGCGAGCGCTTTCGCATCGTCGCCGCGGAGCATCGCGTTGATGGCGAGCGCCTCGTGCGCGCTGGCGTTCTTCGGGTCCAGCCCGATCGCCGCATCGAAGGCCTCGGCGGCCGGCTCCATCCGGCCGAGGTGGTCGAGCTGCTCGCCCTTGTCGACGAGCACCTGCGCGCGCAGCGTGGGCGGCAGGCGGTCGGAATCGAGTTGATGCTCGTCGGCCAGCAGCTTGAGGTGGGCGCCGACCTGCACCTGCGTCACCGTCTTGATGTCGCCTTTGCGCAGCCTGGTCAACAAGGCCTCGCCCTCGCCGCGCAAGGCCTCGAACTGCGCGACGGAGTAGGGCGACATGGCGATGCTGCCGCCCAGGTGCGGCGCGACCTTGTTGACCTTGTCGCGGTGCGCGGGCCAGTCCGCTGCCGGCACGGCATCGGCCAGCATGTCCAGCTCGCCGTCCATCTCCTCGCGCGGTGACTGCGCCACGGCGTGCGTGTGCAGCTCGAAGAAGTCGTTCGCCTCGTCGAAGCGGACGTCCTGCGGCGCGCCGGGAAAGGGCTCGCCGAATTCGAACACCGCCTTGTGCAGGTAACGGCCCCTGGGCAGGCGATAGGGCTGCGACCGGGTGGCCTGATCCTGCAGGCGCAAGGGCCCCACCAGGGCGTACAGGACGAAGCGGCCGACCAGCGCACGTTGCTCCGGCATCGTCCAGAAATCACCGGTGCGGTAATGCGAGGTGATGCGCACGCTGTTGTCCTCCGTGATGGTCTCGAAGTCCACCGGCCCGACTGCCACCAGCGAGGGATAGGCACGCACGCTCTCGCCCGTGATGCCTTTCTCGATCTCCGAGCGCGGCTGGCTCGCCAAGGCGCTGCGAAACCACTCGGCGGTGTCCCCGCGCAGGATCGTGACCGAGGTCAGTGTTCCTTCCTTGGCGAGCTGGGGAAACGCGAAGGTGTCGACCGTCTCGACGTGCACCTGGTCGCGACTGCTCGGCAAGGTGCTCAGGTCGCTGGCGGCGTCCTGTGCGAGCAGGCCCACGCCGAGGTCCAGCGATTCGCGCGTCGCGATGCGACCGGTCTGTTGCGAGCGGGTCGCGTCGAGGAACACCGGCTTGCCATCGATCGTCACGCGCACGATCGCGTGGTCGAATGCCAGCGGGCTGGGCAGGCGTTGGCGCGTCGCGTCCTGGTAGGTCGCGGAGACGATGACCGGGGTCGCGTCGAAGCCCAGGCGCGTGAGCAGCTCGGCGAGCAGCGCGACCTTGTCCTTGCAATCGCCGAAGCGCTGGCGCAGCACGGCGTCGGCGGTCGCGGGCTGGTGCGAAGCGATGCCGGACTCGGTGCCGAAGTAGCGGATGTCGCGCTGGACGAAGTCGAGCGTCGCGCGCAGCAGCGCCTCGCGATCGGCGGCCTGGGCCTTGAGCGTGTCGACTTGCGCGTCGACGGCCGGGCTCGTCTGCATCGCGCCGGCGAACAGCTTCGCGGCCCACGCGGCCACGTCCTTCCAGTCGCTGAACTCGCTCAGCTCGACCTGGAGCTTCAGGTATTCGGCGGCCGGCACGTGCCCGTCGACCTGCAGCTGGGCCACGTTGCCGCGCCTGAACACGGTCTCGCGCAGGCCGTCATGCACGGTGCTGGTCGACTGGATGGCCGCATCGCCGACGCGGGTGTGGATGTCGCGCGCCGCCGGTGCGAGCACGCGCAGCTGCCACTGGCCCATGGGCCCGCTGGGGTACGCGGTCCAGATGGCATCGACGAAGCGTCCGCCGAACACCGGGTTGTCGCCGATGATGGACACCGCCCACTCGACGCGATCGCCGGCGCGCAGGTCGTCCAGCACCAGCGAGGCCGTCATGCGGCCGTCGATGACCTGGCGCTCCAGCTGCTGCTCGCGCTGGAGCAGGCGGATCTTCTTCGCGTCCAGCTTGTCGATGCGCTGGCTGCCGCGCAGGATCTCGATCTTGTGGAACACCAGGCGCTGGTAGCTCGGATCGAATTCGACCTCGATCTGACCGCCCTGCTGCAGCGCGGAGCTGTCGTTGATGCGGCGCATGTAGCGGCGATAGCGCACCGAGCCGCCGTCCTGCACGCGCGTCTGCTCGTCGGACAGCAGGATCTGGTAAGAGGCGCTGGCAATGGGGGCGGCGGGGTCGTAGGCCAGGGGCTGCACCCAGGCCGGCGTCGGCGCGATGGTGAAGCCCGGGGACGACGCCGCGGCGCCTGCCGCATGGGCCGCCTTGGGCCTGGCTTGCGGCTTCGTGTGCGTCGAGCCGCTGGTGTCCTCAGCGGCGGCGATTCGCGGCCCGCTCGCGATGATGCACAACAGGCCCAGGCAGGCCGCTCGGGCCAGTCGCTCGATTCCCATTCCGGTGTTCCCCCTTGGCGAGGGACATTCTGGCAGCACGCGTGTCGCGTGGGCCAGCCGGCGCGTCGTGCCGGCGCGGTTCAGGCCGACGGCGGCGCGGTATCGATGAAGCTCTGGCGGGCCGCGAGCTTGTCCGCCAGGCGTTGCACGTTCGGATAGTCGGTGCGCCAGGTGTTCTGCGGAAAGCGGAAGTCGAGGTAGCTCAGCGCGCAGCCGACGGCGATGTCGGCCAGGGAGAAGTGCGTGCCGGCGCAGTACGGCTTGTCGCCCAGGCCCTGGCTGATGGACTTGAGCGCGGCGGCGATGCGCACCTGCTGGCGGTCGATCCAGGCGCTGCAGCGCTGCGCCTCGGTGCGGCCGGCCCAGGTGGCTTCGAGGCGGGCCGCGATGGCGGCGTCGAGCAGGCCGTCGGCCAGCGCTTCCCAGGTGCGCACTTCCACGCGCTCGCGGCCCGAAGACGGGATCAGCTTGCCCACCGGCGACAGGGTGTCGACGTATTCGACGATGACGCGCGAATCGAACACGGCCTCCGCGCCTTCCATCACCAGGCAGGGCACCTTGCCGAGCGGGTTGGAAGCCAGGATGGCATCGCTGCCCCAGACGTCCTCGAGGACGAAGTTGTAGTCGAGCTTCTTCTCCGCCAGCACGACGCGCACCTTGCGAACGTAGGGGCTGGTGAGAGATCCGATGAGTTTCATGTGGGCAGGTAGCTTGGACTGAGGCTCATTCTATCGAAGCGCCTGGTAAACCCCTGCTGCGCAACGCCCTTGAATTGGGTAGCGGCTGTGTGCTGCGCGCAACAGGATTGCATCATCGAGTCGCGAAATGCCGCTGCGCCTCCAGGCCGAGGCCGGTCGCGACGCTCGCGAAGCGGTCGCCGTGCACGGCCTGCGCGTTGGGGAACGCCGCGGCCAGGCGATCGGCCAGCAGGCGCAGGCCGGTCGAGCCGCCGGTGAAATAGAGCGCGTCGATGGCGTCAGCCTGCAGGCCCGCGAGGCGGGCGGTGTCGCGTGCGGTCTGCACGATGCGATCGAGGTCGTGCTCGATGGCGGCCACAGCCTGGGCTTCGGTGATGCTGACGGCGAGGTCGCGCTCGATCTCGAACAGGTCGATCTCGTGCGTGCCGCCCTGGGCGACGGCGATCTTCGCCTCCTCGGCGAGGCCGGCCAGCGAATGGCCCAGGCGATCGCGCAGCGTCGTCATCAGGCGCGCATGGTGGCGTGGGTCGGCGTAGTCGTCGCGCATCGCGGCGATCTCCATCACGCGCTGCGGCCGGTAGACGGTGTTGATCAGGTGCCAGGTGGCGAGATCGAAGTAGATCCGGCTGGGCACCTGCAGCGGCTCGCGGCCGCGCCGCGGCGGCCCGTAGGCACCGAAGCCCAGCGCCGGCAGGATGCGGGCGAGTTCGACGTGGCGGTCGAAGTCGGTGCCGGCGGAATGCACGCCGTGGCTGGCGAGGATGTCGGCGCGGCGATCGCGCAGCGCGCGGCGCTCGGGGCCGACGCGCACGACGGAGAAGTCGGACGTGCCGCCGCCGATGTCGGCCACGATCACGGTCTGCTCGCGCGTCACCTGTTCTTCGTAGTGGAACGCGGCGGCGATGGGCTCGTACTGGAAGCGCACCTCGCGAAAGCCCACCGCCTGCGCGGCCGCCTCCAGCGAGGCCTGCGCGGCGGCGTCGCGCTGCGGGTCGCCGTCGACGAAGAAGACGGGCCGGCCCAGCACCACGCGCTCGATCTCGCGTCCCGCGTGCGCCTGCGCGGCGCGCTTCAGGTGCAGCAGGTAGCTGGCGATGACGTCGCCGAAGGCGACCGAGCGGCCGGCGCCGATGTCGGTGTGCTGCTCCATCAGCGCCGAGCCCAGCACGCTCTTCATCGAGCGCATCAGGCGGCCGTCGGTGCCGTCCACGTAGGCGGCGACGGCGGCGCGGCCGTAGAGCTTGGGCAGCGTGTGCAGGTCCTTGCCCTCGGCCACGTAGAAGACCGCGGTGGGCATCGTCCGCCCGCGTTCACCGTGCTGCGGCTCCAGCGGCACCAGGCTCATGCCGGCGTCGGTGGGAACGGCGACCGCGGAGTTGGAGGTGCCGAAGTCGATGGCGCAGTAGTCGCGGGCGTCTGCCGGGCAAGAGCGTGGAAGTTCGGAGGCCGGCATGGGGAAACGGAGAGTGGAGGGCGAAAGGGGCGTGATTGTGCGAGGGACGCCGGGGCGCGTCAATGCGCGGCGAACCGTCGGAATTGCGCTGCCCTGCGCCCGAGAACCTATACGGTAAGCGGGGTCGGGATTCCGGTTGTCCCTGGCCCCGACCGGCCGCACCCCGTAAAATCGCCAGGTTTTGCAGCCTGCGACACGGTGCAGACCCACACAACGGCTCCGACCCTGCGAGCCCAAGAACAAGCCCCCATGCCTTATTCCGCCCTCACCGCCCTGTCTCCCCTAGACGGCCGCTACGCCCCCAAGCTGGCCGCGCTGCGCCCGCTGCTGTCCGAGTTCGGGCTGATGCACCGCCGCGTGCAGGTCGAGGTGGAGTGGTTCATCGCGCTGTCCGACGCCGGCTTCAGCGAGTTTCCCGCGCTGCCCGAGTCCGCCAAGGGCCTGCTGCGCTCGCGGGTGGTGCGCTTCTCGGAGGCCGACGCCCAGGCGACCAAGGACATCGAGAAGGAAACCAACCACGACGTGAAGGCGGTCGAGTACTGGCTGCGCCAGCGCATAGACCACGTGCCGGAGTTGAAGGACAAGCTCGAGTTCATCCACTTCGCGTGCACCAGCGAAGACATCAACAACACCAGCCACGCGCTGATGCTCAAAGCGGCGCGCGAGCAGGCGGTGCTGCCGGCGATCGACGGCATCCTCACGCGCATGCAGGCGATGGCGCACCGGTTCGCGGCGGTGCCCATGCTGTCGCGCACCCATGGCCAGACGGCCAGCCCCACCACCGTGGGCAAGGAAGTGGCCAACGTGCTCGCCCGCCTGACGCATGCCCGGGCGCGCATCGCCGACGTGGTGCTGCTGGCCAAGATGAACGGCGCGGTGGGCAACTACAACGCGCACCTCTCGGCCTACCCCGAGGCCGACTGGGAAGCGTTCTCGCGCAAGGTGGTCGAGGATCGCCTGGGCCTCAAGCTCAACCCGTACACCATCCAGATCGAACCGCACGACTACATGGCCGAGCTGTTCGACGCCACCGTGCGCCTGAACACCATCCTGATCGACTGGTCGCGCGACGTCTGGGGCTACGTGAGCCTGGGCTACTTCAAGCAGAAGACCCGGCCGGGCGAGGTGGGCTCGTCGACGATGCCGCACAAGGTCAACCCGATCGACTTCGAGAACGCCGAAGGCAACCTGGGCATGGCCAACGCGATGCTCACGCACATGTCGCAGAAGCTGCCCGTCAGCCGCTGGCAGCGCGACCTCACCGATTCCACGGTGCTGCGCAACATGGGCGTTGCCATCGGCTACTCCGTGCTGGCCTACGACAGCCTGACCCGCGGCCTGGACAAGCTCGAGCTCAACGAGGCGCGCCTGGCCGAAGACCTGGACGGCGCGTGGGAAGTGCTGGCCGAGCCGATCCAGACGGTGATGCGCCGCCATGGCCTGCCCGACCCGTACGACCAGCTCAAGAAATTCACGCGCGGCCAGCCGATGACCCGCGAGCTGATCCAGGGCTTCGTCGCCGCGCTCGCGCTGCCCGAAGACGAGAAGGCGCGGCTGCTGGCGATGACGCCCGGCAGCTACACCGGCACCGGCGCCCAGCTCGCCGCCAGGATCACGCTCTGAACCAAGGACGCGGCCAACCGGCCGCGTTTTCACATCCGCCCACGACATCCCGCCAGGACACCTCACGAATGCGATTCACCGACACCCTGCAAGCCGCCTCGCTGCGCAACGACTCCGCGCTGTGCGTCGGGCTGGACCCGGAGCCGGCGAAGTTCCCCGGGGCCTGGAAGGGCGACGCGAGCAAGGTGTTCGATTTCTGCGCCCGCATCGTCGACGCGACCAAGGACCTGGTGTCGGCCTACAAGCCGCAGATCGCCTACTTCGCCGCCCAGCGCGCCGAGGAGCAGCTCGAGGCGCTGATGGCCTATATCCGCCGCACCGCGCCCGGCGTGCCGGTGATCCTGGACGCCAAGCGCGGCGACATCGGCGCCACCGCCGAGCAGTACGCCCGCGAGGCCTTCGTGCGCTACCAGGCCGACGCGCTGACCCTGTCGCCGTTCATGGGCTTCGATTCCATCGAGCCCTACATGAAGTACGACGGCAAGGGACTGATCCTGCTGTGCCGCACCTCCAACCCCGGCGGGTCCGACCTGCAGGCGCAGACGCTGGCCGGCGGCGACAAGCTGTTCGAGCACATCGCCCGGCTGGCGGCTGGCGAGTGGAACCGCAACGGCCAGCTCGCGCTGGTGGTGGGCGCCACCTTCCCGGCCGAGCTGGCGCAGGTGCGCGCGCTGGCGCCGACGCTGCCGCTGCTGATCCCCGGCATCGGCGCGCAGGGCGGCGACATCGAGGCCACCGTCCAGGCCGGCTGGCGCGCGAACGGCCCCATCATCGTCAGCTCGTCGCGCGCCATCCTGTACGCCGGCGCCGGTGACGATTTCGCGTCCGCCGCGCGCCGGGCCGCGCTGGCCACGCGGGCCGAGCTGAACGCGGCGATCGCCAAAGTTCGCTAGGCCGCTGCCCGGCCGGCTGAGAAATCCGTCACGCCGGGCGCCACCACTGCGCCAAATTAGGCGGCAAGTTGGCCACGGGGCGGGTGCGGACGCGGGAATTCGGGTCAAACTAGGACCCGGGGGGCGAGCCGAACAAGAGCCGCCGTAAGAATACCGATGGCCGAATCAACGCCGAACAAGGAGGCCAGGCACCGCCTGCGCCAATCGCTGACGCGCCACCTGCTGGCGGCGACGGCGGCGGTTGCGTTCGCGTCGGCCTTGATGTTCCTGGGCTTCGGCCATCCGCTGGCCTGGGCGGCGCGGCTGTCGCTCGCCACCGCCTTCCTGTTGCTGGGC
>Ga0116230_10008155_pt1 | contig 10349 bp, 5 predicted proteins | sample S1TSphfallax_3_FD_88678 | JGI IMG/M metagenome (GOLD analysis project Ga0116230, IMG submission 88678) | Host-associated microbial communities from peat moss isolated from Minnesota, USA - S1T2_Fd - Sphagnum fallax MG | ecosystem: Host-associated > Plants > Peat moss > Unclassified | place: USA...
CTAGATTACCTTCCCACCTACCTACCTATTCTACCTACCTAATTTTATTTACCTATCTACATACCTATCAAAATATTGATTTAAATTTATTTTGGCCAAAATTCAATCAATATGCCACGTGGCAAACTTTTATTGTGCCACTAACATGATCTAACACCATCTAAAATAGATGATGAAAATCCACTATGTATTTTAAAACACAATTTTAAAATATATATTATGTTGTCACATGGCACTTTCTAATGGGTTATAACATAGTTGCAAATAATGAGAACTATTTGTAAACTTTATACAAATGGTCAATAGACGAGGGTGTAAATGTTAACACTATATATCATCCATCTGGAATGTGATGACATCATGCTAATTCATCATTTGCAATTAAATGTTGCATGTGACTTCACTTATGCAACTAATGAAATTTCAATATACATGTTGGTTGCAACTTATTTTTAATTGCAAATTAAAGCCACAAATTGAGACTTTTCTTCTAATGAAAACGATTGACAATTGTGGAAGAATGAAAAATAAACAAATAATTCATTTGTCAAAAACTCCACCCATTTCTTCCTAAATATTGAAAGCAAACATGTTTAAAGAAATAAAATGTTCAAAAATGTAAGATGTGTTGACAATGAAAACACACTACACAATCCATTTTTTATATCACAAAGGGAATTTTTAGTGGGTAAGAACATTGCTAATGGAAACCGAACTATATCATGCCCAATATCCTCAATGTAGACCCAAATATCAACCCTATAACTAATGTATTTAATGTATGATGGGTCAAACCCCATGAATAGACCACCATGGCACATGACAAATGAGGTCCCAATGCATGTTGTTGTTTGCGTGAAAGCATGAAAACATAATATAATTAGCTTGTTACAACATGAATTGGAATATGGATTCAATTATTTGGAATGGACTTTAAGTCATTTATAATGTTTGTAAAAGAAATTTAAAAGGATAAAATGTCATCATTTCACTAAAAGATCAACTTTTAAAATGTTGTAAAACAAACCTTGTCACTATTCTTAATATATAAATATAGACTTGGTATGCTTTCATCTATGCAAATTTTAGTTTATAATTTGGCACAAAATATGGTTTACTATGACTATGATACACAAGATTGTTTGGAAGGTTGTTGAAAACCAAAATAGCAAGGTGTACATTGAATCATGGATTGATAATGTCCTTTATATATTTCTAATTAATAATCTAGATGCTCATCTTTCAAATACAAGGTTTTCCAACATTAAATTAGGGTTTCCAAAATTCTAACAAAATTTTAACATGTGGTTCCCAATATTTGAATTATAGGTATAAACAAGAAGTTTTTTAGATTTTTTCTAGACATCACGTGCCAAAATTGGTCCACCTTAGTGTGTTAATCCCCAAATCAAACTTGAACATAAGGTATTAATTACCATACTAGCATTGTAAATTCAATAGACTAATGTTGAATATTTAATATATTGTTTCCTTCAATTCCAAGACAATCATTAAGACTTAACTTTTTACTCTAAAAGTGTATTTTTCACTTGTTAATTAATTACATAAATGTTTCAATAATTTTCAAATTCTCAAAATTTTGTTTCCAAAAATTAATTACATCAAACATAATCACCTACTACAATATTTACAATATGGACTAACAAAAAAATTGAATTTTAATTATGATGAACAACAAGTTTACTATTATTTTGACTTGAATTTGGTTGTTGAATTAAAATATATGTAAGAATTTTTGTAAAATATCACAACATATTAGTGAAAATATTATGGAAAACCCCAAAAAAATTCCTTCTTAAAACATCTTTAAAATTCAACTAGAAGTAAATGTTATGTTATGTGGTGGTACATTTTTGCAATTCAATTACATTGAAAAGTATATGTTTTTAGGTTTTTGCTCCTTTTGTTAACCTATGTACCATGGATTTGACTATCCAAAGCCCTTTATTTCCTGAATCATAATATCTTCTTGGTCCTTAACATTATTTCATCTTTAAGCACTTCTTTTAGTTGGTCTTTTATCTCCATCACAAACCCCTTGAGAATAAAGACCCTAATCTCAATCAACTAAATATTATAGTTGTTAAGGAGGTAAAACTTTCAAAACTTTGGTGTTTTATGCTTTTGTTAATGATGGAAACCAAATTGACAAGTTTTTAGGTTTTTTTCATGTTCATAGAAATAGTTTGTAAGACAATGGCCCTAAGAAGTCACCAAAGGTTCAAAATGGGGTACCGACCAATTGTTTGGTCAAAATTGCCCCTACGAAAAGCTCCTTGAGAAGATTTGTATCACCTTTCAATAGTAGTATAAATATTTGACTCTATTGCATTCAACTTTCCACTTGGAGTAATGTCTTAAGGTAGTGTTAATCATTTCTAGTGATTTTTTTCATTAGAATACAACTTATCCCAAAAACCAAAAAAAATGTATGTTCTTTTTAGTACTTGGACAATGTCATTTATTAGTAAAATCCCATTATTTATTTCATTATGTGTTTGTTATTTCAACCATGTTTGAATCTACTTAGTTTTATTTTCGAGAAGAAAAGATACATGTTAGTCTTATGCAAAAGAATGAAGTAGTGAATTTTCCAAAAATCTAAATTCTACGAGTATTTTTCATTGCCTATTAGATTATTTTTTTGTAGAAGCCAATTGAAATTTTACATTACAAATATTTTATTTGAAGTTATGGGATTCAAACCCTTGTTCCTATTTCTATTTTCTTTACAAAATCCTTGCAAAATTCTTTTTTTCAAAATTTCAAAGTCATTCAATAAGGCCATTTTTAATATGAATTTAAAAAATATATATTTAGATTGTATATATACTTGCAATCGTTTCACAAATCATTTTTACATTTAAGCCATATGAACATATTAACTTTTAGCATCACACAAGTAAACATTAAATAATACCAACAAATTAAATGCAACACCAAGTTCAACACAACTATAATACAATACAATATAGTGCCCAACATGAAAAAATAAAAATAAATTATTGTACCCATACAATGATTAATGGTTAAATTATTACTTTTTACATTATTTTCAAAGGAAAAAAATAATGCAATGGTTATTATCCCCCTTACATCCCAAAGGTTTTAAGTTCAAACCTTTTTTCTGAATTATTTTTTTCATCTATGAATGAAATGGATGAAAACAAATTCCCAAGGTAATAAAGGGGTTTAAGTTGTTCCCTGGGGAACGACCATGCTCTCAAAGGAGAAAGGCTTAAATTGCTCCGAGGAACAACCATATTCTCAAGGGACAAATAATTCCTTCTCCTCAAGCATATGATTGTTCCTTGGAAAAAAAGGTTTAAGTTGCTCCCCAAGGCAACTTAATTCTCCTTCTCCCTGAGGACATGATTGTTCCCTGAGGAAAGGCCCAAGTTCCCTAGGGGAACATGTGTTCCAAAACTTTTTGTAATCACAATCATCTCATATATGTTTTAATATAGGCATGCGACATATCATTGGAAAGGTCTCAAAGAAAGCCACAACTTTGTAACTGAATGCATTTCAATCAAAACTCACATGCAAAATTTATGTTCATGCAAAGTTTTAAACACATTGTTCCAAGGGGCAACATGGTTGTTCCCCATGTGCCTATGGGAGCAACCTAAACCATGTTCCCCCAATGAGCAAATATGTTCGAAACTTTGTGTGGTCATAATTTTTGCATATGAATTATAATTGAATCATTTCCAAGTACAAAATTATAGCTCTCCTTGAGACCTTTCCAATGATAGGTTGCAACCCTATATAAAAACACATATGAGATAATTTTGATTGCTAAAAAATTTGGGACATATGTTTCCTTAGGGAACTTGGGCTTTTCTCTGAGGAAGTTCATTGTTGCCCAAGGAAATTGATTTTTCCCCAAAGAACAATCATGTCCCAAGGGAGAAGGAATTTAAGCTGCCCTAGTGAGCAACTTCAACCTTTTTTCCCTTTGGGAACAATCATGTCCCATGAGGAGAAGGAGCTTAAGTCATCGTGGGAAACAAATGTGTTTGAAATTTTGTTTGATCGTAATTTTTGCATATGAATTCTCATTGAAGTATTTCTAACTACAAAGTTGTAACTCTCCTCGAGACTTTTCCAATGATGGGTTGCAAAACTATATATAAAAAAATATGAGATAACTATGATTACAAAAATATTCGAAACATATGTTTCCATTGGGAATTTAGGCTTTTCCTTAAGGAAATTACATTGTTGCCTAGGGTTATTTCCTAAGGGCAACTACTTTAAAAAACTATTCAAATGTTCTATGGATTTTTTCATCCATTTCATTTGTCAAAAAAAGATTTGGGAAAAGGATTGAACCCTAAACCTTTGGGTTGAAAGCAAAATTCTAACCAGTACATCACATTTTTTTCCTTTGAAATTATTATGTAACAAATATACTTACAAAATTAATCATTGTGTGGGTATAGTAAAGAAAATCTGAATTTTCTTTTCATGTTTGGCATTCTAAGGCAAATGCATTGAACTTAATGCCACATTTAACATTGCCATTATTTTGTGTGTGGCTATCACACATACATAACATCACATGTTTTTTTTTACATAAACATATTAGAAAAATACTCAAAATTGACATAAATGTTGCATCAAATAGTTCTTGCATTATATAATGTTTTGTACAAAATTGGAGTTATACATTAACTCATGTCCAAAATTGACTGCCCCAAAAAATCCTTGAATATGTTGCTTAAACTTCATCAATAATGACTACAACCACTAATAAACATTAATTAACTCTAACCATATTTAATTACTTTGCCACTATTGGCTTTGTTAATTATTAGTTTACTAAAACTTAATTTCACTAGAAGAAATCTTGTCATTTGCAACTAGTCAGTATGCAACTACATGCAACTAGTTGAAATTTACAACAATATTGATTATGCTTGCAATTTTAAAATTGATACCCTATAATTTTAAAGCCATACAGTTGTGCATGCAACTAACATACAACTAATGGTGTACAAAATGAACATGTGTCATAAAAATAACAACTTAAGCCAATACATATTTAAGTTAATATACCAAATATATCTACATAGGTTATATATAATAGTATTATACCTTTAATATTAAAGCTAAACCCATGCTTACTAATGCTAAACTTAGGTTAAACTAAATTAATCATGGTTAAACTAGTTAGAAAGCTACAATGATCATGGGTAAACTAACATAATATGAATTAACAATAGTTAAACTAACTAAAAGGCTAAATTGATGATGGCTAAATTAAATTTAGTTAAACTATCAAAAAGGTTAAACATACAAAACTAAATTAATTGGGAAGTTAAATTATTCATAATTTAACTAACTAGGGGGCTAAATTAAATGTGGTTAAATTAGCCATGGTTAAACTAATAAGGAAGTTAAGCTAATCATGGTTAAACTAATTAGTTGTTAATTTTAATAATTTTCTAATTTGTTAAAATACTTATGGTTAATAGATTACACTACCTAACCTTCAAATACCTTGCCTAAGCTAATTCTATCATAGTACTAATAATTATGGTTAATAGGCTACAATAATTTGTGTATAAGTACTTATTATTAATATTTAAAATATTATTCATATTAAATATTGATATTATTATTATATTATCATTCTTCTTCAATGACTATTATTTTTAGTTTTATTATAATGTTATTAATTAATACTAGTATATTTATGGTTAATAGGTTACATTAACTAACCTCAGGTATGTAATAGTAGTATAATATTTTTTATTGTTATTGTCATTATATTTCAACAATAATAGTTTAAATATAATTTATTAGAATATTATTCATTGTGATAATATGGTCGTGGCTAATAAACTACACCAATTAGCCTATAAGTACTTTAGCGTAGGCTAAATAATAACCTAAGTTAGCTATTAGTTAAAATTAGGTCATAATATTATAATATTATTGATTGTTCACTATCATAAGTAATCATATCTATTGAAATTTAATAATAATAATATTTATTAACCAATTAATATTATTATCATAACATTATATTAATATAACTTGTTGCAATTGATATATCTTTTAGGTAAACTAAGTTAATATGGCATATGTAATATTTAGTAATTGCATGTAAGTTGCAACTACATTGGTTGCACTTATGACTAAATTTTTTGTTCCATATTTTTTGCCCTTCATTCCAAGCATGCACTTTATATAACTGGGTGCATTAGTCTTATTCACAAACCAAGTACCAAATGCAATTTGGGATGAGCTAATGGAAGATGTTTAACCCTAAAGGCTAAACCCAAAAACAAAATTGGATCATTTTCAATCTACCTAGCCAACCTAGCCCTACACAAGCAATGTTTGATTGCCACATGGAATTGCCTTGCCCATTATACATTTAACACATGTCAAAAATATTATAGATTTAAAATTGCATCTAAATTAATAATAATGAATATTGAAATAAGGTTCAAATTGCCATGTGTCATCATTTCCTTGATGCGCATGACAAAATCTTGTTCACCCAACATTCAATGGTCCAAATTTTATTTCATTTACCAATAATTATAAAATATTAAATTAGTTTTTAATGCCATGTGTTGCCATTATATTGATGCACACATTGAAATCTTATCCACATTATATTCGATGGATTAGATAGCTTAAATTAATTAATTAATATTGAATATTGAAACATGGCTAAAAATATCAAAGTCATTACATAATTGACCTTCAAAAATGGACACGTGTCATAAAAAATAATTCGCCATTTTGTTTATACACATGATATTTATTCTACACATAGTTTCACATGCAACTCTTTGTGTATAATAAAAATGGATGAAATGTATAATGACAATGTATATACATGTCAAATGCAAATTGTTACGTGCAAATCCATATATGTTGCAACTTGTTTTATGCAATTGGGGCAAAATCCAATTGCACGTGTTGCATCCAACTAAAAATCAATCGTATACCCCAATTAAAAAACTAGATTTTCTTCTAGTGTTTACTTAAACTTCACATGTTAATTTGACTTGCATTATCTTGGTTTGTCATTTTAAACATTATCAACTTGTTATCCACATTCAATTTGCTTATCTTATTTCCCCTTCATCTACCCTTCAACATTTTTATTACTTAACCACAATTCTTAAAGTTGACATCTAATTAAAAACAATGAAAACAATGTTATGTTACATGGTAACATGTATATAACAAGGATTATTATTATTATTGTGCATTACTAAACTAGTGCCCAACATTGTCAAAAATAATAAAATCACACACATTAAAGCATGCATAAAATTCAAAAGAAACAAATTTGGATGATACCAAAGCTTTTGTTTTCATTATGTATTTTGTTTTAAATCTCAATTCCCATTATTGCAAGGGGTGAAAACATGTTATGGGGTCAAAACATGGTTGGGGTACCCAAAATGACTTTCATAAATATATATATTACAAAGGTACTATTCTATGTATAGAATGTCAAATTTGAACAAGTTTAAAAAATTCCTACCAAGTCCTTGAAAAAAATCAATGACTTTGTCTCATGAGAAAAAAAGTTCAAAAACTCATAAGGAATGTTTAAACAACTTTTTTTGGCCCAAGAGTTTTACCACAAACACCTTATGTGCTAATGTGTATAAAATGTACGAATGTGACAAAAACCAAATGCACTATTGTAATGTAAAAAGTTTTTGAAAATCAAAATTTGGGGAATTTTGGGCCATTAATAGAACATGGCCCACATTGGATAAATTTTACTATTCTCACTTTCATAAGTGAAAACAATAGATACTTTAGATACCTATATAAAATTTGGAACAAAATAATTTCATTTAACATGAAAAAATAGATGAAATGTAAAACATATCATGGGAAAAGTGAAGAAAAAAATGAATTTGGGAGTCCTTGGAATGAATCCTTATGGTTCAAATATGGTACCCCAATCATGTTTGGACCCCATGAAAGCCCTTTTGGGCCTTTTTGGGTTTAGTATTATAATACGTGAAATATAATTGTTCCAAAAATGTAATGCATTTAATTGTGAGTTTCAATTTTGGTGTTTGGGGCTTAAAATATTGATTTTACAAAACTGGTGTTATTTAATATTATTTTAATTTATAGTATTTATATTATTTAAATCCAAAAATCCACATGTATATTTCTCATATACACAAATATAACAAAGTCAAAAAAATTATTTCAAACTGCACTAACATCAAGGATTCATTGGTCATTTAAATAAACATTTAAAACAAAATCATTGTAGTTATGTTTGTCACCTTCCAAGTGAATGTGCCTATTTGTCAAAAGTTCAATTTACCACACATTTATTCATCTTTCTTGAAATACCCTTTTTTTTTAATGATTTTTTTAAATTGTTGACAAACACGGTTTAAACTATGTGAAATCAAATGGTTCAATATATTTTCAATTTTCAAAAAAGTTAAAAAATGTATCAATGCACCATTTTGTTGATATATATCTTTAAGAAATTCAATTTTATTAAATTTTCTTGAAATTTTCAGAAAATTAAATATTGTAAACATAAATGTTTTCCATTTTCTCAAAGATTTGTGTATGATTTTTCAGATTTTTTAAAACACTTCATTTTCTTAATTTATTATGTACATAAAGGCCTACCTTTAAAGTAACCTTGTAGAATGGCATTTATTTCTAATACAAGAGGCAAATTTTGCACTTAAAAAAAAACACCCATTTTTTCTTTCCTTTCTTCTCCCATGAACAACAATTTCTTGTAAGTACTTACACCATGTAAAGCCCTAAGAAAAGGGTGTTCCAAAAGTAAGAACCCGCTTGAGGAGGTGGAGTCCCAAGGCAAAGGTTTAGGCAAAAGCTACCACAAGAAAAGTAAATTAAAACAAAAATTGTTGGAAGTATTTACCAATGTTGGGTGGGTATCACAATTTTATGATACCCACTAGGTCTGATTTTCACAAAGTAATTTACAAAAGGGTTTGGTACTCCCCAAAAAAAGAATTCAAAAATTTATACACTAGGAAAGGGTATCAACATTTAAAAAAAATTAAACCGGTTCTCACAATGCTGATTCTTGGAAAATTGAAAATAGTTGGTTATCCATTGCCGGTTTTCACAAACCGAGTAAAACTTTTTTAAATTTTAGAATCAAAATTTCAAAATTAAAATTGAGATTAAATAAAATTTTAATTGGTTTATTTAAATGACAACTGTGGCTTTTTGAAAACAATCAAAATCAAAGGACCTCTAATTCAAGGTTTTTGAAGAATTTTTTTAAAAAATATCATTTAAAATAAACTCTCCAAACATCATTACCATCTTACTTGGCCTACTATTAATAAATACCTACCACCAAATACTGACCCTTTGTTGGATCTCCCATCTCCCAAGGCAAATTAGACCTAACAAGCAAATTTTGATGTGGGTTTAGTGATGAAAGTGTCCTTTTTAAACCCTAATTCAATTAGGCTAACTTAACACTGTACCTCCAAAGTTCAAACCCCTGGTCCATGAATGATCAACAAGATCCAATAAGTAAAATGTTATTCCATTTTGCATAGAACCATAATTAAGTTTGATGTTCATAACTTCTTTCCCATTACTTGTACTAGTTTTTTATGGTGGCTAAAATTTGAGACCATGACCTGGGTAAAGGGTTAGACCTTACCTACTTCTCAAAAAAAATTTGTTTTTTTAAAATTGGTTCTCACATCCGATTTTCACACAAGTTTGTGTGAGAACCGATAGTTAGTTTTCATTCAAGGTATCATTCATGATGATACCTTGAAGGGATCTTATTGGGATGCCTAGATGATACCCGAGTGATGCTTAGGGTTATTTGTGATACTTGCCCAACATTGATATTTACATTATACAGTGCCCAAGGATCCAATCATTCCCAAAGTAAGTGCCCATCCAAGGTGGAGTACTCTTGAGGCAAAGGTTTAAGAACACCTCACTCCTCAAGCATTACTTTACGCAAAATTGTTTTACATGTTGTGTAATTAGCCCAATCTAACTAGTAAGGAGAACAAATTGTTTTGTTAGGTTGATATCTCCAAACCATGTTGGCACCCCAACTTTTTCAACCATGCTACCTTCCTTTATGCACCATTTTTTATTCATCCTTTACACCCTTGTGTTCATCAAATCTCCACAGACCTTTTCGTGTTTAACTCCTAAATACCTACACATGCCACACACACAAGGTTGGTGTCAAGAGTCATCCCATGACAACCTCAAGATTGCCTCAAAGGGTTTTAATGGGTGGCACCAAGTGCAACCTTAGGACAACCCCAAATTGTCCCTAATAACCAACCTTA
>Ga0116230_10008157_pt1 | contig 10348 bp, 12 predicted proteins | sample S1TSphfallax_3_FD_88678 | JGI IMG/M metagenome (GOLD analysis project Ga0116230, IMG submission 88678) | Host-associated microbial communities from peat moss isolated from Minnesota, USA - S1T2_Fd - Sphagnum fallax MG | ecosystem: Host-associated > Plants > Peat moss > Unclassified | place...
CTCTTCGAACGAACGTCGGACGGCCGGTGCAGCAATGCGCCGGCCGTTTGCGTTGGAGATGAGGAATTCATGAGAGGATACACCTTGCCCACTCCCGGGTACGTTTGGAGTATCATGCGTCCATTCATCGCCGCGCTCGCCGCGGCTCTCACCCTCAGCCTCATCGCGCCGATCGCGGCGTCCGCCCAAGACGCGCCTTCATATGCCGATCAGCAGCCGGCCGCGTACGACGGTAGCGGCGACGCCCAGATCCGCGGCCGGATCGTCAACTTCGACGGCGGCTACAACCTGCAAGTCAAAGACGAACGCGGCTACGTCGACAACGTTCAGCTGCACCCCGGCACGATCATCAATCCGACCGGCATCACCCTCGCGCCCGGCATGGTCGTGAGCATCCTCGGTTACAACGCCGGTTCGTTCTTCGGCGCCAACGAAGTCGACACGCCCTATACGTTCTACGGCGATGTGCCCTACTACCAAGGCCATCCGTGGAACTACTACGGCGGCGGCATCAGCCTCGGGTTCTTCTTCGGGAACACCGGCTGGTGGCACGGCGGCTACTTCGGCGGCGTCGGCTATCGCTACGCCCCCGGCGTCGGCGCGCGCGTGTACAACAACGTCCGCGTGAACAACGTCTATCGCGGCGGCTCGTTCCAGGGCCGCGACTATCGCGCCCCGGCCGAGCACGGCGGCTACTACGCGCACGGCGCGAGTGCAGCCCGCGGCGGCGGCTACCACGGCGGCGGCGGCTACCACGGCGGCGGCGGCGGCCACGGCGGCGACGACCACCGCTAAGCCTCACTCGCTGGGGGGGAGCTGCGGCTCCCCTCCAGCGATCAGGACGCGGAGCGGCGCGTGAAGGGGATCGCGATGTCGGTTCCCGCGCCGGCTTCGATCGCGCGATCGTAGACATAGCTGCCGGCGGCGATGTCCCAGAGACCGATGCCGAGCGATTCGAAGAGCGTCACGTCGCCCGCAGCGGTGCGACCGGCGTGCTTGCCGGCCACGATGTCGGCGAGCCGCACGGCACGCGACCACTCCCACGCCTGCGCGTCGTGCTCCGCCGCGAGCAGATCGCCGGATTCGACTTTCGCTTGGGCCACGTCTTCGACCGCGACGACCGCCGCGCGCCGCACCACCTCCGCGTCGATCTCCGATGCGGTCGCGCGGTTCGAGCCGGCGGCGTTCACGTGCGCGCCGGCACGCAGCCACGCGCCGCGCAGCACCGGTTCCGACGCGTTGGTCATCGTCGCGATCACGTCGGCGTCGCGTACGGCATCTTCGGCGGTGGCGGCGGCTTCGACCGGAATGCCGAGCGTGGCCGACATCTGCGCGCAGAATTCGGCGACGCGCTCCGCACTGCGGCTCCACGCGTGCGCACGCTCGATCGGGCGCACCGCGCACATCGCCGCGAGTTGCGTGCGCGCTTGCCAACCGGTGCCGATGATCGCGGCGACGCGCGCATCCTCACGCGCCATGACGCGCGTGGCGAGTCCCGAAGCCGCGCCCGTGCGGATCTGTCCCAACCGGTCGGCCTCGATCAGCGCGAGCATCTCGCCCTCGCTGCCGAAGAGCGTGAACCAGAACGTGGCGCCGTTCGTGCCGATCGGATAGCACTTGTGCCCGACGCGTCCATCGAGCGCGGCGCCGAGGAGGTTCATCCGGATCACCTTCGGCGGTGATGTGCTGAGCACGTTCGAACCCACGCGTTGCCGCGGCGCGTTCTGCGCTTCCAACGCGACCTGCTTGCGGCAGGCGGCATCGAGCAGTTCGATCGCCGTCGGCACGTCGAGCAGCGACGCGACGTCGTCCTCGGTGAGGTAGCGAACGTTCACCTCAGCGCAGCTTCGCCATCGCGCTCGTGTCGTTCGCGCCGTCGCCCGCGGCGATCGCGCCGTCCATGAGCGCGGCGACCGCCGGCAGTACCGCGAGCTCGACGCCGTGCCGGCCGGCTTCTTCGATCATCAGACGCACGTCTTTGCGCGCCATCGTCAGCTCGAACGACGGCGTGAAGTCGTCCGCACCGATCTTGCCGGCGCGCACCGGCAACGCACCACCCGGATTGAACGTGTCGAACAGCGCCATCGCATCCTTCGTCGAAACGCCCGTCGCCTCGGCGAGACGGTTCACGTCGGCGAGCCCGGCGACCATCGTGATGATCATCAGGTTGCCGAAGAGTTTGAAGGCGGCCGCGCGTTCCGGCGCGTCGCCGAGCCGCACCAGTTTGCCGGTCATCGTCGCGAGCAACGGCTCGAGCGCGTCGATGCGTGCCGGATCGCCCGAGATCAGCATGAAGCCCGTCCCCTCGCGGCTGTTGGCCGGTCCCATGAAGACGGGCGCGTGCACGAAGCGTTTGCCGCGTGCGGTCCAGCGCGCGACGCGCTCGGCCGTCGGCGTCGGCGCCGTCGTCGTGTGATCGACGATCCACGTGTTCGCGTCGATCGCATCGGCGATCGGTTCGAGCACCGCATCGACCGACGCGTCGTCGGCGAGGGTGAGGTGGAGCTGGTCGACGCCGCGTACCGCGTCGGCCGGCGTCGCGCACACGACGGCGCCGTCGGCTTCGAGCGCGCGCGCTTTTTCCACCGAGCGATTCCACACGTTGACCTGGTGACCGTTCTGGAGCAGCCGTTTCACGAAGCCCGCGCCGAGCAGACCCGTTCCGAAATATGCGATCTTCATACGCCCGATACGAACCGCGCCCGGCAAAGCGCGTTTGCATCGGCTGACGGGAGCGCCGCATCGCCGTCGCCAACGCCACAACCAATCGCTCGTCGAGTTGTGAGGGTGACCGTGAACGCGATTCTTCGCTCCCGTCTGTTGTTCGTCGTCGCCTGCGCCATCGCGGCAACCGTCGTGGCCGGCCGTCCCGCCAGTGCGCCGGCGGCCGACGTCGCCCCGCCCGATCTGATCGCGCGCGGTGAGTACCTCACGCACGGCGCCGGGCAGTGCTTCGATTGTCATGGCGCCGATCTCCACGGCGCGCCGATGCACGTGCCTCCGGGCAGCGGACTTGCGACCCTGGCGCCCGCGATCGCCGGGCTGCCGATGTTCAAGACCGACGCGGCCGCGATCACGTTTCTCACGACGGCCGTGCTGCCCGACGGTACGCGCGCGCGCGGGCCGATGCCGGCGTACATGTTTCACACCGACGACGCGGTCGCGATCGTCGCCTACTTGCGCTCGTTGAAGTAGGCCGTCGCCTCGTAGGCGTGCACGTTGCCGAACGTGCACGCGACGCGATACGTGCCGTTCGCGACCTGGGCGTGCAAGAGCGGCACGGCGTTGTTGCGGAAGCCCGCATTGTCGAAGTCGTCGGCGTAGACGAGATAGGCGATGCCGTTCAGCTTGCCGACGGTCACGAGCGGCCGCTGTGCGGCGACCGCCGAGTACCACTCGTCGTGCGTGGAAAACGGCGCGTCGCGCGGCACGCACGCGATCGCCTTGCGGGCATCGGCGAGGTCGTGGTAGTTCGGTTTGAGATAGTGCGCGGGGTGCATCGGGTTGAAGCCGATCAGCACGATCGCGGAGAGCGCGATCGCGATGTCGAGCCAGCGAAACGCGGTGCGTTCCGACGTGCGCGCCGTGTCGCGCACCGCGAACGCCGTGCCGACCAAGAGCCACGGGATCCAGAGCGCCGAGTAGTGCATGCCCATGCGCCACACGAGCCCCGTGTTGGCGAGGAGCACGATGGCAAAGCCCGGGATCGCGAGCAGCGACCAGCGCGAGCGCAGCGGGAGGAAGGCGAGCGGAACGAGCGCTTCGAGCAGATACGTCAGGCGTCCGAGCGAGACGATCGCCAGCACGAACGCGGCGGGGTGCGTGAACGGGGCCGCGAGTAGCGCGATGGGGCCGTGCGCGAACGGGTAGTCGTAGAAGTGCGCCGGCATCCAGCCGCCGAGCCGCGGCACGATGATGCCGTAGTAGGCCGCATCGACCGCGAGCGCGAGCGCGGCCGCCGCGATGCCGGCAATCGCGAGCGCGCGGCTGCGGCCGCTCGGCGTCCCCGCGATCGCGAGCGTGATGCCGGCGATTGCGACCTCGAGGCACACGTCCTCACGGATACCGACCAGCAGCAGCACGATGATGCCGAAGGCGACCCACGCGCGGCGGTCGGCCGCGAGCACGAGGCCGACGACGAGCGGCGAGAGCAGCCCGACCTCGTGGAATTCGTTGAATCCGAGCGCCAGCAGCGGCGGGTAGAGCAGCGCGAGGATGCCGAGGCGTGCCGCCATCGCTTCACCGGTGTACGGGCGCAGCAAGAACACGAGCAGGGGTGCCGTGGCGAGGGTCGCGAGCACCTGGACGATCTGGAGCGTCAGCGAGCTCGGCACCAGCGCGAGCAGCGGCCACAGCAGCACGAGCGTCGGCGAATCGTGGTAGCGAAAGTGCGAGCCGGCCTCGAGCGCATCGTTCATCCCGTGCGGCACGTCGAGGATCAGCTGGACGAAGGTGCCGGTGTCGGCGCCGTAGGTCCAGCCGGCCTGGCGGACCGCGGCGGCCACCGCTAGCAGCACGAACAGCACGGCGGCGAGGATGATGAGGACACGGTCCGACCGCCCGATGCGTTGCACGAGGTGCAGAGTGCGCGCCGATGGAGCCAACCTCTTGCCGGCGAAGCCCGCGACATGCCGTCTCGCGCCCGATTCACCGCCGCCCTCGCCGCCGCGACCGTCGCTTCCGTGGCCGTCGTCCCGGCGTTCGCCGCGGACCCGGTGCTCGCGCCCGGCCGCTACGCGCAGATCAGTCCGCTCACGAAGAAGCCCGCCGAGGTCGGCAACACGGTCATCTTCGTTCGCGGGAAAACGCGCCGGCTCTCGTTCTCGGTCAACGCGATCCGCGCGCTCGACCTCAACCAGGGCTTCGTCGCCGGCACGCTGCCGGCGAACGGCCGCCGCGTCACCTGGCAACAGAAGAGCGGCGGCATCAACTGCCGCCTCACGTTCACCGCCACCGCGACCGGCCTCGACGTCGAGCAAGACCGCGCCTTCGGCGACTGCGGCTTCGGCAACGGCGTCACCGCCGACGGCACGTACGTCAAGGCATCCGACGCCAAGTTCGGCCTTCCACCGGGCCCCTAACGGCAGCGACCCCCTCGTCGTCACCCCGAGCTCGTCGAGGGAGAGCGAAACGGCTCACCGTCAGCCGCTTCGCCGCAGGAGCCTGTTCGCGGCGATCCCTCGACTGCGCTCGGGATGGCAGAGGTGTCCGGGTGACAACGGGGGGGGGGGGCGCATCGCGCGCAAGCGCCCGAGATGGGGGAAGCCGGCCGAGGATGCCGGCCGTGCGATGCCGGCGGGGGATGCCGGCCGAGGCCCTTGACCGCGGAGGCCGTTTCCCGATACTATAGGACGTCGTCTCCGGGTCACCCCGGCGTCGCGCCGTGCCTCGCGCACGCGCCCACCGCTCTCGCCGTGCGGTTCGGGACGAGTTCGGATGATTCGCGCGAGCGGACATGCCGGCCCAGGCGACGACACCCCGCCTCGTTGCGCGGGGCAGATAAATTCGGAGTGTTTTCGTTTTGGCGGCCAAGAAACAGACCAAGACGCGCAAGAAGCGCGAGTTCAAGAACGTCGGATCCGGGATCGCGCACATCCACTCGTCGTTCAACAACACGATCGTGACGATGACCGACAACCAGGGTTCGACGATCGCCTGGGCCTCGGCCGGCAACCTCGGCTTCAAGGGCTCGAAGAAATCGACGCCGTTCGCGGCGCAGATGGCGGCCGAAGCCGTCGCCCGCAAGTCGATGGAACACGGCATGAAGTCGGCGGAAGTGTACGTCAAGGGTCCGGGCGCCGGACGCGAAGCGGCCATCCGTTCGCTGCAGGCCGCTGGTCTGGAAATCACGCTGATCAAAGACGTCACGCCGATCCCCCACAACGGCTGCCGCCCGCCGAAGCGCCGCCGCGTGTAAGGGAGTTTAAAGAAAAAGCATGGCTCGTTATACGTCCCCGGTGTGCCGCCTGTGCCGCCGCGAAACCGCCGCCTCGAAGACCGGCGAAAAGATCAAGCTCTTCCTCAAGGGCGACCGCTGCCTCTCGCGCAAGTGCGCGGTCGAGCGCCGCGGCACCGCCCCCGGTCAGAAGACGCAGAACACCAAAGCCCGCACGAAGATCTCGGAATACGGCCGTCAGCTGCGCGAGAAGCAGAAGATGCGCCGCTACTACGGCGTGCTCGAGACGCAGTTCGAGAACTACTTCCGCGAAGCGCAGCGCGTCCCGGGCCAGACCGGTAAGGTCTTCCTCCAGACGCTCGAACGCCGCCTCGACAACGTGATCTATCGCCTCAACCTGGCGATGAGCCGCAAACAGGCGCGTCAGCTCGTCTCGCACCGTCACTTCCGCGTGAACGGCCGCATCGTCAACATCCCGTCGTTCATGGTCAAGCCGGGCGACGTGATCACGATCGGCGACCGTGCCAAAGAGACCGACGCGTTCAAGGCGCAGATCGAAGTCGCGAAGGCGCGCCGTCATCCCGACTGGCTCGAGTTCTCGGAGACCGACGCGACCTCGAAGGTCCTCGCGATCCCAGGCCGCGAGCAGATCGACACCCCAGTAGACGAACAACTCATCGTCGAGTACTACTCTCGTTAAGCCTTTCGCCCGCCGGCGTCGTTGCCGAAGCCCTCATGTGCTAAAGCACACGTCGGGACTTCGGCGCCTAGCCGGCGAACGAAATGCTCAACGAGAGCGCTAATCTCCCAACCACCACGCCGCTGCTCGGCGTCCGATCGTGGGCCGGCTCGCATGCCGGCTTGCGGATAACGTAAGCAGCCACAAGGATCCACCAGCAATGACCGTTCTCGACCAGCAGGCCGGCGCGAACATCGAAGTTCGCGAGCGCCGCGAAAATTACGCCAAGTTCGTGATCGAGCCGCTCGACCGCGGCTTCGGCATCACCATGGGCAACGCGCTGCGCCGCGTGCTGCTCTCGTCGATCCCGGGCGCGGCCGTCACGTACGTGAAGATCGACGGCGTGCTGCACGAGTTCTCGACGATCCCGGGCGTGGTCGAAGACACGGTCGACCTGTTGCTGAACCTCAAGAACCTGCCGCTCAAGCTCAACACCGACGATCCGAAGGTGCTCACGCTCAACGTCAGCGGTTCGAAGGACGTCACGGCCGGCGACATCTCGCCCGATGCCGACGTCGAGATCCTGCAGCCCGACTATCACATCGCGACGCTCACGAAGAAGGACGCCAAGCTCCAGATGGAGATCGGCGTCGAGAAGTCGCGCGGCTACGTCACCGCCGATCGCCAGAAGAACATCGAGCACATGATCGGGCTGATCCCGATGGACTCGATCTTCTCACCGATCCGCAAGGTCAACTTCACGGTCGACGACACGCGCGTCGGCCAGTCGGTGGACTTCGATCGCCTCACGCTCGAGATCGAGACCAACGGTTCGATCACGCCCGACGACGCGCTCTCGGAAGCCGCCAACATCATCACCGACCAGCTCGCGCTGTTCATCGACTTCTCGACCGAAGAGAAGCCGGTTCCGACCGCGCCGGCCAGCGAATGGGACGTGCCGGTCGAGACGCTCAACCTCTCGGTCCGCTCGTTCAACTGCCTCAAGCGCGCCGGCATCTCGAAGGTCTCCGAACTGCTCGACATGACGGAAGACGAAATCTTCAAGATGCGCAACTTCGGCAAGAAGTCGCTCGACGAAATCAAGCAAGTCCTCGAAGAAAGGGGTCTGTCGCTCCGTCAAGCGTAGAGCTTGACGACACGGCAGCACACACATGCCGCACCAGATCGCATACAAGCGCCTCTCGCGTACCGACGGCCACCGCAAAGCGTTGCTCCGCAACCTCGCGACGTCGTTCTTCCTGCACGAGAAGATCGAAACGACCACGACCAAGGCCAAGGAAATCTCCAAGGTCGTGGAGCGCCTCATCACCCAGGCGCGCCGCGGCGATCTGCACTCGCGCCGGCTCGTGGCCTCCTACCTGCTCGACGAACGCGTCGCGAAGAAGCTCGTCGAGCAAATCGCGCCGACGCTCAAGGACCGCACCGGCGGCTACACGCGCATCACCAAGTCGCGCGTGCGCCCCGGTGACGCCGCGGAGCTGTCCATCCTGGAGCTCGTGAAGTAGCGCGAGACCGCTGACCTCGACGCGCTGCATCGTACGGCGCGTCGAACGCGTTCTCTGAGCTACCTCATATGGCCAGTACCGCCATCTCCGACGACCCCCTCTCTCTGCAGTCCGTGACGCGTTCGTTCGTCGCGGACGCGATCACGCCGATCAGCGCCTTCCTCGCCCTGGCTCAGCCGGGGCGTTCGTGTTTGTTGGAATCGGTCGAAGGCACCGATCGCATCTCGCGCTATTCGTTCATCGGGATCGACTATCTCGAAGCACGCGTGTTCGACGACGATCCGGCGATGATCGCGAACATCCGCGCACTGCTCGCGAGCTATCACGTCGACACGGCGGGGCTGCCGTTCCCCGGTGGTGCGGTCTGCGTGTTCACCTACGACGCCGCGCGCGTGCTCGAGCGGATCGGTCCGAAGCCGCCCTCCGACGTGGCATTCTCCGACGCGCTCGTCGTCGTGCCCGGGACCTGGGTCGTGTTCGACCACTTCACGCATCGCGTGACGCTGATCGGCTTCGCGCGGGGTGCGGCCGACGTCGCGGCAGTGACCGAGCGGCTTGCCGGCTACGAAGCGCGCTTGCTCTCGGCGCCCGTGAGCGTGCCGCGCGAGGTGCGCCCGACGGGGCCCGTCACGCAATCGATGGACCGCACGACGTATCTCGCGCGCGTTGCCGAAGCGAAGCGGCACATCTTCGAGGGCGACTGCTATCAGTTGCAGGTCGGGATCCGCTTCTCGGCGCCGATCGAGGGCGGCTCGTCGTTCGATTTCTACCGGCAGATCCGCAGCCGCAATCCCTCGCCGTACATGTTCTACATCGAGCACGGTGAGGAAGCCGTGTTCGGTGCGTCGCCCGAGTTTCTCGTGCGGCTCGAAGGGCGCAAGGCGCGTCTGCGGCCGCTCGCGGGTACGCGTTCGCGCGGTGCCGATCCGGCCGAAGACAACGCGATCGCGAGCGGTCTGCTGGCCGATCAGAAAGAACGCGCCGAGCACGTGATGCTGGTCGATCTCGGCCGCAACGATCTCGGTGCGGTCGCCACGACCGGCAGCGTGCGCGTCGACGAACTGATGATCATCGAGCGCTTCTCGCACGTGATGCACATCGTCTCGAACGTCGTCGCCGAATTGCGCCCCGAGAACGACGCGCTCGACCTCTTCGCCGCGGCGTTTCCCGCCGGCACCGTCACCGGTGCGCCGAAGATTCGCGCGATGCAGATCATCGACGAGCTGGAACCGACCGCGCGCGGCTTTTACGCCGGCAGCATCGCGCACTTCCACTTCGACGGCGACATGGATTCGTGCATCACGCTGCGCTGCGTCGCCACCGCCAACGGCAACGCCTACTGGCAAGCCTCCGCCGGCATCGTCGCCGACAGCGACCCCGAAGCCGAATACGCGGAAGTCTTCCACAAAACGCGCATCGTGCGCAGCGTCCTCGGGATCGAATAACGTGCGAATCTCACCAGCACGACACCCCGCGTCATGCCGAGCGCAGTCGAGGCACCGCGACCAGCGTCGCCTCTCGCGACGACGTCGTTTGGCAAGCACTGCGCTGCCCCTCGACGTCGCTCGGGGTGACAAACGATGAAGCTGCTGCTCGTAGATAACTACGACTCGTTCACCTACAACCTCGCGCACCTCTTCGGCGGCGCGGGTGCGGAAGTCGACGTGGTTCGCAACGACGACGCGCGCTTGTCGGACGGCGTGCTCGCGCACTACGATGCAACGGTGCTCGGCCCAGGCCCCGGGCGCCCCGAAGACGCGGGCCGCATGTATGCGGTGTTGCGCGAGGCGGCGGCGACGTCGCATCCCGTGCTCGGCGTGTGCCTCGGCGCGCAGGGGATCGGCGACTTTTTCGGCGGCCGCGTCATCTACGCGCCGAGCTTGATGCACGGCAAGACGTCGCAGATCACGCACGATGGCACCGGCGTGTTTGCCGGCCTGCCTTCACCGTTCACCGCGACGCGCTACCACTCGCTCTGCATCGCGCACGACGATTTCCCGCCCGTGTTGCGCGCCAACGCCGCGAGCGACGACGGCGTGATCCAGGGCGTCGCGCATCGCGAGCTGCCGATCTTCGGCGTGCAGTTCCATCCCGAATCGATCCTCACGCCGGAAGGCGCGCAGCTCGCGCGCACCTTCCTCGTGCTCGCGCGTGCGCGCGCGGCGGTGGCATCGTGATCGACTTTCCGGCGATGCTCCGCGCGGTGATCGGCGGGGAGAGCCTCACCGCCGACGAGGCCGCGCAAGC
>Ga0116230_10008158_pt1 | contig 10347 bp, 9 predicted proteins | sample S1TSphfallax_3_FD_88678 | JGI IMG/M metagenome (GOLD analysis project Ga0116230, IMG submission 88678) | Host-associated microbial communities from peat moss isolated from Minnesota, USA - S1T2_Fd - Sphagnum fallax MG | ecosystem: Host-associated > Plants > Peat moss > Unclassified | place: USA...
AGGCAGGCAAGGCGTGGTGTTCCGGGGGCGCTGATGATTTGACTTTCTCGCGGCGACACAAACGCGGCCCTTCGGCACGTGGCAGCGCCATTTTCGGGGCGCAACGCCGCGCTCAGCGGATCCGGCCGACCCCGGAGAGTGCCATGCCGAAGATGGCACAGACGACGCTGGTCACGACGACGAGAAGCCGCATCTGGCTGGCCTCGGCCTGTCCTTCGGCCATCGCCTCCGCCCGCGCCGCGCTGCGGGCTTGCACGATCCGTTGTGACAGTGGCCCAGGGCCATTGATGACGAGATCGGCCTGCTCGCCGAGCCGGTCGCTCAGGGCTGCCAGCAGGGCGGGCTGGTTAGGCTTGCCGGCGGTGGCGAGGGCGTCGTCGAGCGCCTGTTCCTTGAGCAATCCGCGGGCATAAGGGATTGGCGTGGTCGAACTGGCGAAGACGCCGACGAGACAGACGAGGAGAAAGCAGGTCGCGAGAAAGCCGATCCGGCTGCCGTCGATTTTTTGCGCCACGCGGGAGGTCCTGCTGCTGAGGTGAGGAGGGCGCGCGTGGTGCGCGCCTGAGGCGGCATTGAGGACGTTACGCCGGTGCGTCAAGCGTGCGGGCACGTGAGCCCAGTGGGCGGCTCTGGTCCATGCTGGTGTTCATTGACACTGGCGTCGCCTCTCCTTATGGAGCGCACCTCGCCAACAGGGTCGGGAAACCGGCCCTGTTGCCTTATGGACAACTCCTGCCCGGGCCGCCCCACGGTTCCGGCTTTGGCAAGATCGGGCTTACGCTATGAAGGTGCGCAACTCTCTCCGTTCCGCGAAGATCCGCGACAAGAACTGCCGCGTGGTTCGCCGTCGCGGCCGGGTCTATGTGATCAACAAGAAGAACCCGCGCATGAAGGCGCGCCAGGGCTAACCGCGCCTGGTATCAGACGGAAGTTTTAGCTTCTTTTTCTCAAAAAGAAGCGCTTCCTTTCGTTTCGCGCGACGCTCCGTCTAGCCTTCGAAAGGGTCCTTCATCAGGATGGTGTCGTCGCGTTCCGGGCTCGTCGAGAGCAGCGTGACCGGGCACTCCACCAGTTCCTCGATCCGCCGCACATACTTGATGGCTTGGGCCGGCAGCGCCGCATAGCTCCGCGCGCCCCGGGTCGAGTCCTTCCAGCCTTCCATCGTCTCGTAGATCGGTTCGGCGGCGGCCTGCGCTCCGGCGGCGGCCGGCAGGTGGCGCACAAGCTTGGCCCCGATCCGGTAACCGGTGCAGACCTTCAGCTCTGGCAGGCCGTCCAGCACGTCGAGCTTGGTGAGCGCCAGCCCCTGGATGCCGCCGACCTTCACCGCCTGCCGCACCATGGCGGCGTCGAACCAGCCGCAGCGGCGCGGCCGCCCGGTGACGGTGCCGAACTCGTGTCCGCGCTCGCCCAGCAGGCGGCCGGTCTCGTCGAACAGTTCGGTCGGGAAGGGGCCGGACCCCACCCGCGTCGTATAGGCCTTGGCGATGCCGAGCACGGTGCCGACCACGCCGGGCCCGACGCCCGACCCCGAGGCTGCCGTCGCCGCCACGGTGTTGCTGCTGGTGACGAAGGGATAGGTCCCGTGGTCGACATCCAGCATCACCGCCTGGGCGCCCTCGAACAGGATCCGCTTGCCGGCGCGCCTCGCCTCGTCCAGCCGCTCCCACACCGGCTCGGCGAAGGGCAGCAGCAGCGGCGCCAATTCCAGCAGCCGGTCGAGGAGCACGGCTTTCTCGAACGGGTCCGCGCCCAGGCCCCGCAGCAGCGTATTGTGGTGCAGCAGCAGCTCGTCGAGCTTGGCGGAGAGCGTCTCCGGCTCCGCCAGATCGCAGACGCGGATGGCGCGGCGGGCAACCTTGTCCTCGTAGGCCGGGCCGATGCCCCGCCCGGTCGTGCCGATCTTGTCGACACCCCGCGCGGCCTCCCGCGCGCGGTCGAGGGCGCCGTGCAGCGGCAGGATCAGCGGCGCATTCTCGGCGATGCGCAGCGTCTCCGGCGTGATCACCAAGCCCTGCGCGGTGAGGCGGGCCATTTCGGTCAGCAGCGCCTCGGGATCGACGACGACGCCGTTGCCGATGATGCCGAGCTTGCCGCGCACCAGTCCGCTCGGCAGCAGGGAGAGCTTATAGGTTTGGTTGCCGACGACGAGCGTATGGCCGGCATTATGGCCGCCCTGGAAGCGCACGACGATATCGGCGCGGCTGGCGAGCCAGTCGACGACCTTGCCTTTGCCCTCATCGCCCCATTGGGCGCCGATGATCGCAACATTTGCCATGGGTAACTCCGGAGCCTTCGGCGGTATCTAATCAGACCAGCGGGACGGGGGCGCCGTCCGTGAGCACATGGGTGCAGAGCAGGCGGCGCGCCTCATCCTCCGCCGGCTGCACATCTTCGCCAAGCGCCGCAATCGTGGCGTACCCCTGCGCACGGAAACCGGCGGCGATGGCGCCGTCCGTCCCGGCCGGCAGGTAGAGCCGAGGCCGGGGCCTGGGCGGCTTGGCCGCGCCCAGGATGGCGTCGGGGAACAAGGTCAGGCCGGTCGCGGGCTCGCGCTCGCCACTGATGTAGCGGCCGCCGCGCCCGAGCTCCTGCTGGTGCCCCAAGGCATAGACCGTCAGGCAGGGGCCGGTGTGGTAGCGGAAGCCCCGAAATTCGAGCGGGTCGACTGTCAGGCGCAGCGCGGGCGCGCGGGCGCGGATGGCGGCCACGACAGCGGCCAGACGATCGGCGAGCGCCCTTGCCTCGGGCGGCAGCTTGGCGACGCCCAAGGCGGCGAGGGCCGGGCCCGCTTCTCCCGCGGCCAGCAGGAGGTTGGTCAGCGTTTCGGCAATGCCGCCGCCGAGGGCTGTCACGGCGGCGGCATCCTTGCGGTCCAGCGCATGGGCGAGGGCTTGGCGGCGCTCCGGCTTGAAGGGCTCGCTGTCGAGCAACAGCGCGGCCATGGTCGGCATGGTCAGATCGAAGCTGACCTGGGTGAGGCCGGCGGCCGCCAGCGCCTCCGCGCCCACCAGGACGATCTCGGCATCGGCTTCCGCCGAATCGGAGCCGATCAGCTCGATCCCGGCCTGTGCGACCTGCCGGTCCGGGGCCAGCTGGCTGCCGCGCAGCCGCAGACATTGCCCGGCATAGGACAACCGGAGCGGGCGAGGGGCCGTCGCCAGCCGGGTGGTGGCGATGCGTGCCACCTGTGGCGTGGTATCGGCGCGGATGGCCAGCATGCGGTGGCTCTCGGGGTCCATCATCCGGAAGGTTTGTTCGGCGACGGCCGCTCCAGACCCGCCGAGCAGGCTCTGCTCGAATTCGACCAGCGGCGGCTTCACGCGCTGATACCCGTGGCCCGCGAAGCAGCCCAGCATGGCCTCGATGGCCGCCGCCTCGATTTCGGCATCCGGGGGGAGCAGGTCGCGCAGCCCGGCGGGGAGAAGCGCCGGGTAGGCCGGCTGGTCGTCTGTCACGATGGGCCTCTCTCATAGGCATCCGCCAGGGGGCCGGAGTGCCGCGCGGCGGCGCCTATAGCACCGGCTCGGTCGATGACAAAGCTGCGGCTGCGGTGACTAATGCGTTTACGAAACGATACGGCTGTGCTCAAGCTGCGCCATGCTGTTTGGCACGCCGCTCTTCCTGCTCGTCTTCCTGCCGATCACGCTTGCCGCCTTCCATCTCGGCGGCCGCTGGTTCGGCCGGGGACCGGCGCTCGTCCTGTTGATCGGGGCGAGCTTCGTCTTCTACGGCTGGGGTCGCGCGGCCGACCTGCCGTTGCTGGTCGGCTCGATTGGCGCGAACTATCTGCTTGCCCGGCGCGCGACCGAGCGTCGCTGGTTCATCGGCGGGGTTGCGGCCAATCTCGGACTGCTCGGCCTATTCAAATACGGATCGTTCATCGCGCGGGTGATGGGGTGGCCCGATCCACATCTCTCGCTGCCGCTCGGCATCAGTTTCTTCACCTTCCAGCAGATCATGGTTCTGGCGGAGCGCTGGCGGCGCGGGCGGCTCCCGCGCTCGCCAGACGCATCCTTCCTTGGCTACGCGGCCTGCATCGCCTTCTTCGCCCATCTGATGGCCGGCCCTCTTGTCCGGCCTTCTGAGATTATCCTGCAATTTGAACGATCTACCGCGCGTGGCTTCCAGCCGGATGAGGTCGCCGAGGGACTGATGATCGTGCTCCTCGGTCTCGCCAAAAAGCTTGTGCTGGCGGATGGCTTCGCGCCCTTCGCCAATCGTGGCTTCGATGCCGCCGCCCATGGCGGCACGCTGACGCTGCTGGAGGCCTGGTACGCGGTGCTCGCCTTCAGCCTGCAGATCTATTTCGACTTCTCCGGCTACTCCGACATCGCGATCGGGCTTGCGAGGATGTTCAGCATCCGCTTCCCGCTGAACTTCGACAGTCCGTATAAAGCACTGACCATTCAGGATTTCTGGCGGCGCTGGAACATGACGCTCAGCCGGTTCCTGCGCGACTTCGTCTATATCCCCCTGGGCGGCAACCGGCACGGCGAGCCGCGGCGCCTTCTCAACCTCATGCTTACCATGCTGCTCGGCGGCCTTTGGCACGGCGCGGCCTGGCGGTTCGTTCTCTGGGGCGGTCTGCACGGGCTCTATCTCATCATTCATGAAGATTGGCAGCGACGCCGGCCGCGATGGATGAGGCTGCCGCCAGTGCTGGCGCAAGGTCTCACGCTGCTGGCCGTGCTGGTTGCCTGGGTGCCGTTCCGCGCCCCCAATCTCGCCGCGACGCTTGGCATGCTGCGGGGGATGGCGGGGTTGAACGGCCTCGCGATACCAGCGCCGCTCCTGGCCCTGGCCCCCTGGCTCGGCCACATCGTGCAGTCCGTCCCCGTGTTGCCGGCGCTGGGGGATGCCCGAACGCTGAGCCTGCCCGATGCCACCGCCTGCCTCCTGATCGGCTGGGTCATCGTGCTCTGCCTGCCGAACCTGCACGAAGCCTCGCCGCGCCTGCGCGCCTGGGGGCTGCTCGGCACCGGCGGCTTCACCGTGCAGTCGTTGCTATTCGCGGGTGCCGCCACGCCCTTTCTCTACTTCCGATTCTAGATGAGACGCCTGGGCAGCGTCCTGGCACTCCTGCTGGCCGCGATCGGCCTTTATGGCCTGGCCTTCGCCTGCGTGCTGGATCGCCCCCTCAGCCTCGGCACGCTACGGGGCGCGATCGGCGCCAAGCTCGCCTACGCCGCTGCCCTGCCGAGCCCGAAACTCGTCATCCTGGCCGGATCGAACGCGCTCTTCTCCCATAGCTGCGCCGTCATCGGCGCGATGCTCCGGCTTCCCTGCGTCAATGGCGGTGTCGCGCTGGGCCTCGGGCTCGACTACCAGTTCGCCCTCTGGAAGCCCCTTCTGCATGCCGGAGACATCATCTATATGCCTATGGAATTACAGCAATATATTGTGCGTTCGGGGGCTGCCCGCGCGGGGCCGGACGCGCCCATCATGTGGCGATACGATCGCGCCACGCTGGCCGGCCTCGGGCGTGCCCGGATCATCTCGGCCGCCTTCTCCTCGACCGCCGAGGACGCCGTTCTCAGCCTGGTCGAGACCGCGGCGCTCGCCCTGCATCCTGGCCTGGCCCACGCGTCCTTCGCCGAGACCGATACGGCTGGGGACGGCATCGGACACGCGCTCGCCGGGGCCCTGGTGAACCGCCGCTTCCTCTCCGGTCTGCACCGCGATGACCCCGGACCCGCGGCCCTTGCTTCCGGCTATGGCGCCGCGGAGATCGTGCAGTTTCTGGATTGGGCGCGAGCGCGTGGGTTGCGGGTGATCGGCGGGTGGCCGACGGAGTTCGCGGATACCCCGCCCGATCCGCGCCTCGCGCAGGTGCTCGCCGGCTTTTACAGCGAGCACGGGGCGGTGTTCCTGTCGCTGCCGAACCGGGGGCGCTATCCGCGCGCGGATTTCTTCGACAGCCAGGACCATCTGGTGGCCGAGTGCCAGGCGCGGCATTCGGTCGCGGTGGCCTATCGCCTGGCGCCGCTTCTGGGGCGCGCGGCTGCCCTGCCGCCGGCCGCGGCGGTGGCGGCTGCGGCGCGTTGTCCAAGCGTGTCCGAATCACCGGCATCGTGATACCGACGCGCCCATGTCGGATCATCTCCAAGGGCTTAACGAGCAGCAGGCCGCCGCGGTGGCCGCTCCCGCGCCGCAACTCGTGCTCGCCGGGGCAGGCTCCGGCAAGACCGAGACGCTCGCGCGGCGGGCGATCGACCTCATCCTGCGTCACGATGAGCGGCCGGACCGGCTGCTCTGCATCACCTTCACCAACCGTGCCGCCGCCGAGATGCGGGCGCGGATGGCCGCAAAGCTGGGTCCTCGGGCGCCCGCCTGGGTCGGCACCTTCCATGCCTGCATGGCGCGGCTGCTCACCGAGGATGCCGGCGCCATTCCGGACCTGCCGCGCGGTTTCGCGATCCTGGACGCCGCGCGATCGCGGGCGGTGCTCGGTCAGGTCGCGGGCGTGCGTGACCCGAAGGTTCTGCTGCCCTTGCACGAGGCGATGTCGCTCCTGCGCAATTACGGCCTGGAGCAGGGTCGCAAGCCGCCGCGCATTCCGGCCTTTGCGCGGTTCGAGGGCGCGGTGCTGGCCCAGGCGCTTGCTACCCTGCCTGTCTATGCGGCGGAGCTGCGGCGGCTCCGGGCGCTCGATTTCGACGATCTCCTGATCCTGCCGGCGCGCGCCATGGCCGGGGACGCGGCGCTGGCCGCGCGCTGGTCGGGCCGATGGAGCGAGATTCTCGTTGATGAATATCAGGATACCAATGCCGCCCAGCATCGCCTGCTGCGCCTGCTGGCCGCTGGCCACGGCCGGGTTTTCGCCGTCGGCGACGATAGCCAATCGATCTATGGCTGGCGGGGCGCGGAGGTGACCCATATCCGCCGCTTCGGGCAGGATTTTCCGGCGGCGGCCGCGCCGATCAAGCTGGAAACCAACTATCGCTCCACGCGCACGATACTGGCGGCGGCCAATGCCATTTCGGCCCGCGATCCGGATGCCGTCCGCAAGACGCTGCGCCCGGCGGGCTCCGGCGGTTCGGCCGGCGCCGCGATCATGGTGCGCGGCTGCCAGACGGCGGAGGATGAGGGGCGCGCGGTCGTCAACTGGGTGCAAGCCCTGCGCGGGCGCGAACCGGCGCTGCCGTTGCGGGCCTGCGCCGTTCTGGTCCGCGCCGGTTTCGTCGCCGAACCGATTCTGGAAGCGCTGCGCGAGGCCGGGCTCGGCGTGCAACTTGTCAGCGAGCGGGAGGCGGAGCCGCCGCGCGAGGTGCTGGGCGTGATCGCCTGGCTGCGTCTGGCGCTCAGCCGTCACATCCTGGCGCACGACGCCGAGCAATGGGACCCGGCGGCGGATGACGCTTTCCGGCGCACCTGTGCGATGCCGCGGGGTGCCATCGGCGGCCAGGCCTTCGCCCGGCTGCGCGAGCATGCGAGCGACGTGGGCGAAGCCCTCGCCGCGAGCGTGCACGGCGCGCCTCTCGACGCGGCCGAGCGGCGTGGCTTCGAGGCGGTGCTGGAGACCGCGCGGCGCATCGCGGACCGGATCGAGGGCAGGAGCACGAAGCCCTCCGAGGCCCTGCGCGTGGCGGCGACCGAGAGCGGTCTCGCCGAGGCGGTCGGCCAGGCCGCGGCGACGCGGCGGGCCTGGGCGACGCTGCTCGCCCGAGCCGATCGGGCCGGAACGGTCGCCGAATTCGCCGAGGCCGCGGCCTTGGGCGTGCTGGATGCCGAGCCCGAGGGGCCGGACAGCATCCAGCTGATGACGCTGCACCGCGCCAAGGGGCTGGAGTTCGACCATGTCTTCATGGCCGGGCTGGAGGAGGGGGTGTTTCCGAGCCGGCGTGCCGAGACCGAGGGCTCGCTGCCCGAGGAGAGGCGGCTGTTCTACGTCGGCCTGACGCGGGCGCGGCATACGCTGCGGCTGAGCTGGGTGCGGCGGCGTGCCAAATGGGAGAGCAAGCCCTCCCGGTTCGTGACCGAGATTCCCGAGGATCTGATGGAGGGTGTCGTGCCTCAGCGTCCGGAGCCATCCGCCCGGAAGGGTAGCGCATCCGCAGCCAGGGGGCGGCCGGCGGCGAAGCCTGCGGTCAAACCGCCGAGCGAAGAGGAGGCGGCCCGCCTCGTGGCGGCTTTCCAGGCGCGGCGCCGCATGTCGGCAGCCTCGAACAAGTAGCTCTCGTTATGAAATAATAACAATTCTGCTGGAAAGCCGATGTCTCCGGCAATCACGCCGCAGACACTTCGGAGGCTGAACCATGGTGCTCTGCATCAAGGCGATGCTCCGGGGGTAGGGTTGGCGGGCGAAACTACGATTTTTGCTCCGCCTGGACAGGCGCGTTCGAAAGCCGCGGACTGTCCGGTAGCCCCAACTCGGAGGGGGTAGGGCGGGATTGCCGCTCTACCCTTCTCCAAGTCGTAGCACAGCGACCTTGCCATTTCGACACCAAACGTAGCGGGGCCTCACGCGGTCAGCGCCGGCAAATCGATCCAGGACAGGTGGCCGCCCTTGCCAGCCCCGGTGTCCACGAAGATCGCGCGGCCGCCGCTGCGGGCGCGCTGCTCCAGCGGCCTGCCGTCCTGGCTCCGCCGGTCGTGCCCCACATAAACCGTCATCCCTGGCGGGATGCGATTGACCCAGCGGAGGCTGCGCTCCGGAAACCCATCGTCCTGCACATGTCCGGTCGGCTCGCCAAACAGGGCCCGCGCGCTGATGCCGAGCGCTCGGCCGATCAGCGCCGGTGGCGCCGGGCCTTGCAGCATATCCGTGTGGAAGCCTGCATGGACGAAAAGCCGGTGGCCGCTGCGCACCCAAAGCGGCGCGCGCTCGGCCTCCGCGACCACGCGCGCGCGCAAGGGCTCGTCCAGCTGCTGCATGGTCGCGACGAGTTGCGCATTCATCCGCACATTCTGCCCCAGCAGCAGCCGCGCGAGCTTGAGATCGTGGTTGCCGAGCAGGAAGAGCCCTTGGCCGCGATCGATCAGGCGGAACATGATCCGCAGCGCACCGGCGCTGTCAGGCCCATAGTCGACGAGATCGCCCAGCTGCACCAGGAAGCGGTCCGTATCGGCGGCATAGGCGAACGCGCTCGCGTCGCCGTGCACGTCGCCCACGACCCGAAGCGGCCGGTCGCTTGGCACGGTGAGGGGGGCTTGCGCGATCACGCCGCAGGATCGGTCTGGCGCATCGCGGGCCTAACACTCAGCGCGGGCGCCATGCCCAGCTTGGCCCGTTCAGGCCAAGCATCATGCGCCGGGCCGCCGGGGATCTGGTAGCGCAATCCAAAAGGACATATTTCTCTGAGGTCTGTCACGCGAACCATAACGACAGGTTCCAAGGAGAAAAAAAGTGGAATATCGGCTCCTCGGCCGCTCCGGCCTGAAGATTTCGGTTCTCACCTTTGGCACCATGACCTTCGGCGGGGAGACCTTCTTTGCCAAGACCGGCTCGACCGATGTCGCCGGCGCTCAGCGCCAGCTCGACATCTGCCTCGACGCCGGGGTCAACATCGTCGACACCGCCAATGTCTACTCCCGGGGCCGCTCCGAGGAGATCCTCGGCGAAGCCTTGGAGGGTCGCCGCAACCGCCTCCTTGTCGCCACCAAGGCGCGCTTCCCGATGGGCGACGGCGTGAACGACCAGGGGCTGTCCCGCCACCACCTCATCGCGGAATGCGAGGCGAGCCTCCGCCGTCTGCGGGTCGACCACATCGATCTCTACCAGCTGCACGAATGGGACGGTCAGACGCCGCTCGAGGAGACCATGGAGGCGCTGGATACCCTCGTCCGCTCGGGCAAGGTGCGCTACATCGGCGCGTCGAACTTCTCCGGCTGGCATCTGATGAAGGCGATGGAGACGGCCCGCGCGAACGGCTTCGTGCCGCTGGTCAGTCAGCAGATCTACTACTCCCTGCAGGCGCGGGACGCGGAATACGAGCTGGTTCCGGTCGCGCTCGACCAGGGCCTCGGCATTCTCGTCTGGAGTCCGCTGGCGGGCGGCCTGCTCTCCGGCAAGTATCGCCGTGGCAAGGCGCCCCCGGAAGGGACGCGCCACTTCGAGAACTGGGGCGAACCGCCGGTCCACGACGAGACCAAGCTCTACGACACCATCGAGGTGCTGGTGGAGATCGCTGAGGCGCGGGGCATCTCCGCCGCCGAGGTGGCGCTGGCCTGGCTGCTCGGCCGGCCGGGCATCACCTCGCTTGTCATCGGTGCGCGGACCGAGGCACAGCTGACCACCAACCTGCGCGCCGCGACGCTGAGCCTGACGCCCGAAGAGACCGGGCGGGTTGATGCGGTGAGCCTGCAGCCGCTGCTCTACCCCTACTGGCATCAGGCGAATACCGC
>Ga0116230_10008159_pt1 | contig 10347 bp, 7 predicted proteins | sample S1TSphfallax_3_FD_88678 | JGI IMG/M metagenome (GOLD analysis project Ga0116230, IMG submission 88678) | Host-associated microbial communities from peat moss isolated from Minnesota, USA - S1T2_Fd - Sphagnum fallax MG | ecosystem: Host-associated > Plants > Peat moss > Unclassified | place: USA...
CGGTGCCACTGGGAGTGAGGTAGCGTGAAACTGTGATGTGGATGGCCGCGCCGCCTGGCAGTCTGTTGATTTCTTGTACAAGGCCTTTTCCGTAGGTTTTATTACCGACGATCACAGCACGTCCATTATCTTTCAGTGCACTGGCCAGTATTTCTGAAGCCGAGGCCGATTCTTCATCTACAAGGATGACCATCGGTTGGCGGGTGAGGGGTTCGCTGGAAGAGATGTCGGTGTGACGGCCGTGTCTGCTGACAGTGGTGACGATGGCGCCTCCTTCGAGGAGCATGTCGGCAATTTCCAGAGCGTTGGAAAGAAGGCCACCCGGATTGTCGCGGAGGTCGATAACCAGGCCATCGGCGTGGGAATATTTGGCCAGAGCATTTCTAAACTCATGCGATGCATCATTAGAGATGAAAGTCGAAAGCGAGATGTAACCGATGTTTTTATCGAGCATTTTGGTCGATACTGCGTGGATGGTGATTTCCTGGCGGGTGATGTTGACTACACGCACAGGGGCATTGGCCTTAGAGGCCTGCAGTGAAAGTTGTACTGAAGTGTTGGCTTTACCGCGGATATGATCGGCTGCTTGCTCAGGTGTCATACCGATTGCCGACTGTCCGTCGATGGCTACAATCTCATCACCAGCACGGACACCGACTGTTTCTGCAGGACCGGCTTCAATTGTGCGTGTGACAATAAGATGCTGTTGATCTTTGCTTTGTTGAAGGTTGATGCCTATGCCTACGATGCGAGCGTCGATGGCATCGTTTTCGTCCTGAAAGGCACGGGGATCGAGGTAGCGAGTGTATGGGTCGTTAAGCGCTTCGAGCATGACTTTCAAATATTTTTGAGCGTCTGCGTTTGACTTGATTTGATTGTCAAACTTATGCTCATAGTCGGCCCAGTTTTTGCCGTTGAAGTTGCCGTCATAATAGTTGTCGTGCACCAGCTGCCAGGCGCGATGATAAATTTCGACTGGTTGCGAACGGTGACCGGATGCCGGTTGATAGACCGACGTCAGGGTTAAACAAACAAGCACAAAAATACTGGCTATGCGCTTCAACTGGCTCATATGCACACTCGGTTTATGTAGGTAAAGTAACACCGCCCCTAGTTACTAGGGCTGTTCAAGTATTGCTTGAGGAGCACTGAACTATGGGCTCGTATCTCTCTTATGCCCACCAAAGCGACTTTTCATCGCTAAAACATTAAATCGGTTCCGCTTGACAGTTTATTTCCTAGAAGGCGATGATTTCTCGAAAGCCTTAGCCGGAGAGGTGTTGGGGCCTCCTATTCCGTATGAAGCCCAGCGAAAATCAACAATTTCTTTCACTTCTCTTGACATGACGATTGGTGTAGGCCACTCTCTCTGAAATCCTTCCGATTGCCATTTTCGAGTGGCATCAATGCCGACTTTGCTGCCATAGCCCATAATCGGCGAGGCGTGGTCGAGTATGTCCAGTGGCCCTTCAACAAACATCATGTCTCTTTTGGGATCGGTGTTGCCAAAGACGTTGAGAGCCACTTCCGACAGGTCGTGCACGTTAATGTCTTTATCCAGGATGATTGCAAACTTTGTAAACATAAGCTGTCCCAGTCCCCAAAATGAGCTCATCACTTTGCGGGCGTGACCAGGATAGCGTTTATCAATCGAGACTATGACACAGTTGTGGAAGACTCCTTCCCAGGGCAAATTCATATCTACTATTTCGGGCACCAGCATTTGTACCATAGGCAGGAAAATGCGCTCAGTTGCTTTACCCAAATAGCAGTCTTCCTGGGGCGGCTTACCGACGATTGTTGTTTGATAAATAGGATTTTTACGATGGGTGACGGCAGTTACATGAAAGACAGGAAACAAGCCGGCCAGGCTGTAAAATCCGGTGTGATCGCCAAAAGGCCCCTCGCGTCTCAGTTCTTCCTGGTCAACATAGCCCTCTATAATAATTTCCGCTGTGGCCGGTACTTCTAAATCGATGGTTTTGCACTTTGTCAGCTTGACCGGGCTCTGACGCAGGAAGCCGGCAAAGAGCAATTCATCTATTTCCGGTGGCAGAGGCGCTGTGGCCGAAAAAGTAATAGAGGGATCCGCTCCCAGCACGACTGCTACTTCCAGGCGATTACCCGGCTTTTCGTAGGCTTCTTTTTCAAAGAAAGTGCCGTAGTTTGGTGGTTCTACCGGCTGACTGGCGGCTGAATCCTGCCTCTGGTCGGCTTTGCCTTCCTCCATCGCCCGGCGCCTTGTTTCTTCAAAATTGCGGGCGCCGTCATGATGTTTGTGCCAGTGCATGCCGGTTGTATTGTTGTCGAATTTTTGCAGACGATACATGCCGACATTGCGATTGCCGTTGCGAGGATCCTTGGTGATAATCGCTCCCATGGTGATGAAGGGGCCGCCGTCGTCGGGCCAGCAGGTGAGGATAGGCAGTTTGTCGAGCATTGCCTGGCTTGGATCGGTGATCACCACCTCCTGGCACGGCGCTTGCCCGTGCACCAGCTTGGGCGGGAATTTAGCCAGTTCCATCAATGTCGGTAAGAAGGCCAGCTTTTCAAGAAAATTTTCGGGTACCTGAGGTTTTATAAAGCGCCTTATACGGTCAGCTATCGAGTCCAGATTGGCTACTTCCAACGACATGCACATGCGTTTGTGAGAGCCGAAGGCGTTGATCAGTACAGGCATGTCATAGCCCTGTACATTTTCAAAAAGCAGTGCTTTATTAGCCGCACCCTCCATCTTACTCACTCGATCGGCGATCTCAGCCAGTTCTAAATGAGCCGAAACAGGAGCTGTTACACGTATCAGCTCCCCTGCTTTTTCAAGAGCTTCGATAAACTGGCGCAGGTCGGAATATCCCATGATTTGATTATTGCCTTGCCTTTGAGTAAGTAGACCGTTCCAAAATTTTAGACTGTTCAAAAATTGTAGTGGGCCGGAAGACCTTCTGACCTAATAATTGCTAGTCTTTTCGCGATTTTGACCTTATGGCAAGCAACTTTATATATGTAAAGGGCATCTGACATTACACCCCGCCCATAATGCCAGGGTCTTTTTATTTTGTGGCTGTTTTCAAGAGAGTTTGCTAAGCTGTCTTATGAACGCTCTCCTTCGACCATGGGTTAGATCATGCGCCTGCTTAAACAAAATATTTTTTGTTGCATTCTTTGTCTCATCGCCGCCTCCTGGCTTGGCTATCAATGCCTTTCGGCCGTCATGATCAACCGAACGCCCCTGGGCTAGGCAAACTTTTTGCTGCCTAAACTGTAGATAAGTGTATATGCGTTGATGCTCTCACTTATTCCGACTGTAGGTCAGGCGCTTGGCAATGGCGATATATCTTTGGCTTCCCTTTTGTAGCCTTTCTTGCATAAGCAAAATATTTTTGATCAATGTCTTTTGGGGGACTTCCATCCCCTGCTAAAGTGGCTACAATAGTATGCATAACCGGTGAGCACTGACTTTATTGTTCAGTACTTTGAGCCGAGGGGCAATTGTGGAAACATCAGGTCGACGTCGACCGGAAACAGTAGCAAGTAGCCCGATCTTCGTGAAGGACTGGCTGAAGCGGAGATAAATACTGAGCCCATCGCAAGGGGCAGTCAGGCAGTAGCTTAAGCACCACCGCAGATTTATCTGGGTGGTGTTTTTGTCAGTGCAAATATTTTAGTCTGCTTTTGATGGTGGTGCTGCCGGTGGTGCCCTCTTAGGCTACCCCTTTTGATTGATCTGCAATTGCTACTGCAAAAAAGAGCTGCATGTCCGAGGTATGTGACTTGCATATGCGGGTGCTTGAGCCAGAAGCAAACTTCTGCGGACACTGATTTTCTTTTTGCCTTTAGCCGTTACCGCTGCATTAACTGTGGGCAAAACCTCTCATGCCGCAAGTAAAACGCGGAACCAAAGATGCTGGTGGGGCGTCATCGAATCATCTGGTTGCTTATTGCAGGCTGCTAGAAGTCAATTATGAGGGTATCCTTCATGCATAAAAATCTCAGTCATCTACATCCGAACAACTTCATGCACTATTTAGAAGCTGGTCTGGACCAGACTCCTAATCGCAGGTTGCGGGAGCTGGCCGATCATGGTCATCCCAAAATCAGAGCCAGGGTAGCCGAAAATGCACAGGCACCATCTATTTTGCTTGCGAAGCTGGCCGAAGATAACGCAGTCGAAGTGCGCATCGCGGTGGCTCAAAACTCAACCATCACTCCCGCTATCAGGCTCAAGTTGATGGCTGATGACGATCCCAATGTGCGCTATGCGCTGGCCGAAGACGCATCGGTACCGATGGAAATACTGGAAAAACTGTGTGACGACGACCATCCTTATGTCAGTCATCGCGCCAGTAAAACTCTTGAAAAACTGATGGCGGCCAACAAACAATTTGGCAAAAAAGAAACCTCAAAAGAACGTCTCTTGCGCTGGCGTGAAAATGCCTCCAACAATTCCCGGCTTGGTCGAGAGGGCGGCAGATTTTTTGCCGTCGGCTAAATGCATGAGCCCGGCTTAGGCTGCCATAATCTGATAGTTACTTAAGCACCACAAGGTTTTATCCTGGTGGTGTTTTTGTTTTGTATTACAGTATTTTTTCACCCTTACCTTGCTGTATTCTTCTAAGTGTCGACTGTAAGTGAGATTGCTGTGCGCTTTAAGCATATAGGCTTAAGCCTTCTGCCTTTATTGGCCATATCTATTGCCGCGTCTTACGGTAATGACGGCCACTCGGCCATTTTTGGGGCGGACCCCGTCACAGGAAGGCTCCAGAGCCCGATTGCCGGATCTGTGTCGGTCATTAATGCTGATGAAAACAGCCCCCCTGCGTCCTCCCGCTCTCATCACCAGTCCTGGGAGACTTATTTGACTCTAGGGCAACAAGCCCTGGCTTCCGGTAATCTTCAGAGCGCTGAAAAATGGCTTAAACTGGCTTTTGAAAAAGCTCGCGGCTTTGGGTCTACTGACTCGCGTTTGATTGTCAGTGCCAGTAATCTGGCGCAGTTGTATAAGTTGCGGGGCGATTTTGCACGTTCCGAGCAATATTCCAGGCAGGCACTGGAGCTTATCTACAAAACCGGCCTCAAAGATAGTTTTGGATTTGCTGTCGAGTTGAGTAATCTGGGCGGCATCTTTAAAGAGCAGGGTGAATACGGTGAAGCCAGACCGCTCTATGATGGTGCCCTGGCTATTTTGACCGAGCTTAAAGGGGCCGATTCTCTGGAAGTTGCTACCGTTTGCGATGATCTGGCTGGTCTTTACCAGAGACAGGAAGATTTTGAAAGCGCAGTCTATCAGCAGCTAAAGGCCATCAGGATCTACGAAAACAAGCTCGGTTCTAACAGTCCTGACCTGGCTCTATCTCTGGGCAATCTGGCCGAAAGTTATGATGAACTCCATCAGCCGGCTAAGGCAAAAGTCCTGTTTGAGCGGTCATTGGCCATCATGCGCAACAACTACGGTGACAAACATCCAGCCGTCGCTTCTGCATTGGATGGATTGGCTGGATCCTATGCCAGGCAGGGACAACTGGCGCAGGCAGAAGCATTGCAATTGCAGGCGCTCAAAACCTTTAGAGAAACACTGGGTGATGCTCATCCGGATGTGGCAATCTGTCTCGATAATCTGGCTGATGTCTATATTCGTCAGGGTAAGGCCGATCTGGCTCTCAAAAATAGCGAAGATGCTCTGGAGATTGCCAGCAAAGCTCTGGGCGAAGCACATCCCATTTCTATCGGCATAAAAAGCCGTGTGGACGAGCTCAAGGCCACAAGCGAACAAAATAAAAAACTAAATTGATCCGCCTGATCCGAGGACCAGTCTAGGCCGCACCGCCACCGGTGGCGCCTACTGCTTTTTCGTGCGCTTCTAAGTTAGCCGGGCCAAAATGGAAAGGCAAGAGCTCCCGCAGGGGCAAGATCTTGATGCCGCCGGCGGTGCTATAAACAATGTCGACGTCTATGCCAAATTCGGCGATAAATTGTCGGCTTACTCCCGAAGGGTTTGCATAAGGCTCGATAGCTATTGCCTTAAAGCGGCGGTGCCCAAGTGCAATTGCTTGAGTCAAAGCATTTATTTCAGCTGAACAGGAATGGCTGTAAGTAGAGATTTCTACCGTAGCGCCACTGATTATTTCACCGCTCTCGGTCAGTACTGCAGCACCTTGAGGCTTGTTTGAATATGGTGCGTAGGCATTTTTAGCTGCCGTGGCAGCGGCTCTGACCAGCTCTCTATAAGCGCTGGCAAGTTTGGGATCGTTTTCTAGTTTTTCTTCGTTTACTACTTCGGACATGGTTCAGGCAAAATCTGCGCAGTACGGGCTGAGTCGTACTTCGAGATTGAGCAGCCACATGATCAGATCGAGACGGCGCTGTTCCAGCGCGGCCAGTTCGTCTGCCGAAACTTCTGCACTGGAAGACTCTTCGTCGATGACAAAGCTCAGAGCTTGACGCAGGTCGACTGTGACTTCGCCGGCTTCGGGCGCGATCTCTGTCTGCTCCTGTTGCACGGAGGCGGCAGCGACACTAATGGTTGGCAAATTGGAGATAGCGAAATCGGACACTATGTCTTTTCTCCCAGGGAAAACCATGCCAGGACTGTTGGCTAGATAACAATGACAGCTTATCCCTTGTGAACTGCGTTTCCATGTGAAGGCTCTCATACTTCGATGAACTTTTTTTTCTCCAAGCGATCTCGCTGGTCTTGACTGTGCAATAGTCGAGGTTTTGAGGCTTTAAGGGGTGTTTTTGTAGCCGCCCAGAAAGTTAAGAACCTGCCGCCAGGCTTGACCCCTGTGTGAAAGTTCGTTCTTTATCTGAGGAGCAATTTCGGCTGAAGTGAGCAAAGAACCGTCCGGATAAAAAATCGGGTCGAAACCAAAGCCATTTTCGCCTTTTTCAGCCAGGCCAAGGTGACCTGGCCAGCGGCACTCGCAGGTAAAAACCACCCGCGCTTCACCGTCCACCAGGGCCATGGCAGCCACAAATGCTGCTTGTCTTTTACCCTCGGGCACGGCGGCCATTTCTTCCAGGAGCTTCAGTCTGCGGTCGCGGTCGGTACCCGGGGCATACCTGGCTGAATGAATGCCCGGTCTTCCGTTCAGGGCTTCGACACAGATACCGCTATCGTCGGCCACGCAAAGTTTGCCGGTTTTTTTAGCCGCTTCACTGGCTTTGATGATGGCATTTTCTACAAAGGTAGAGCCGGTTTCTTCCGGGTCAAAACCTTCGGGTGCCAAAATTAGATTGAGCTCAGGCATGGAGGCGGCCAGAGCTTTTAGTTCTTTTAATTTGCCTGGGTTCTGGGTGGCCAGCACGAGATCCATATATAAGGTTAGCCCCTGCGTGGCTGATGGATCATTTTAGAATTGCCGGCATTTTTGCTGCCGTTTTTACCGTTGCCGCCATTTTGTCCATTGCTGGAAGAGTTGCCGTTGCCATTGCCATTGCCATTGGTATTGTTGCCATTACCGTTGACTACGCGTTTGCGGTGGTCTTTGCGGTGTACTCTGATGACGTCTGAGATTTGCGATATCGCCTGCGAAACTCTGGCCAGTTGCTCGATGTCCAGTACGTCGACAATGAGGAAAATGGTGGCTGTCTTTTTATCTCTATGTGTTTCTACTTTCAGGTCTTTGAGATTGACCTTATTATCAGAAACTTTTTTGAGGATATCACCGGCGATACCAACTCGATCAAGGCATTCGACTTGAAGACCAGCTGGATATGAGGTGTGTCTTTCTTTAGACCAGTCGACAGCCATGCGTCTGTCTTCATCGATTTTGGAGAGATTGTTGCAGTCGGATCTGTGTACGGCTATGCCGCTGCCGCGGGTGACCACGCCTACTATCTCTTCACCGGGGACAGGCTGGCAACATTTTGCCAGATGATGCAGCAAGCCCCCCAGACTGGAGACAGTGCTCTGTTTTTCGTTTTGAGTCTGCGGAATGGAGTAGCCTTTTTTCTCCATCTTTTCCAGCTGGTCGACTTCTCTGAGCCGGTTGACCACTTGTGAGGTGGACAGATCGCCGTAGCCGACTGCGGCCAGTATGTCGTTTGGATCCGAAATATTGAGCCGACGTCCTACTTCTTTGAGTTTTTCTGATTTGAAAAATTCGTCAATCGAACCCTTACCCAGCTCGGCTTCCAACATCTGCCGGCCTTGCTGGATGTGTTCTTCGCGGTGGTGCTTCTTAAACCACTGGCGGATACGATTTTTGGCTCCGTGAGTCTTGGCGAAGCTGAGCCAATCCATCTTTGGCTGGCCATTTTTGCTCGTGATAATGTCGACAATATCGCCATTTTTCATCACTGTATTTAGTGGCACTATACGGTCGTTAAGGCGAGCACCAGTACATCTGTGTCCGATATCGGTGTGGATGCGATAAGCAAAATCTATCGGCGTAGAGCCGCTGGGCAGATCTATAACATCGCCACGAGGGCTGAAAACAAACACTTCATCTGCGAAGAGGTCCATTTTCACTTCTTCGAGATATTCGCTGGCGTCTTTTAGATCTTGCTGCCATTCGACAAGCTGTCTTAACCAGGTGATTTTTTTGTCGGCGCTGGAATCGGCCTTGACTGCCTCTCCCGCTTCTTTGTAGCGCCAGTGCGCAGCGATACCATATTCGGCTATCTGGTGCATGCGTCTGGTGCGGATCTGTATCTCTACAGGCTTGCCCCCCGGCCCGATGACGGCGGTGTGCAAAGACTGGTAGCTATTAAATTTAGGCATAGCTATGTAGTCTTTAAATCGGCCCGGGATGGGCTTAAAGATGGCGTGCACCACGCCCATGACTTCATAGCACTTTTGTGTGTCAGGATCCGACTCCAGCTCGCAAAAGTTTTTGTCAGGATTGCTGTCGATGATTACTCGCACAGCCAGTACATCGTAGAGTTCCTGAAAAGTCTTTTGCTGACTTTTCATTTTTTTCCAGATGCCAAAATAATGTTTGGGACGACCAAATATGTCAGCTTGAATAGTCCTTGTCACAAGCTCGTTTTGCAGCTTGTTCACGACTTGAGAAAGCAATTCGGAACGGTCGCTGCTGGACTGATCGACCAGTTCTTCGATTTCTTTATACTCTTGTGGATAGAGAAATTTTAAGCCGAGGTCTTCCAGCTCCCACTTCATTCGTCCCAGACCAAATCGATTAGCCAGTGGAGCGTATATCTCAAGCGTTTCTTTGGCTTTTTCTGCCTGTTTGTGAGGCAGCATATGGTCGAGTGTGCGCATATTGTGCAAGCGGTCTGCCAGTTTGACCAGCACAACGCGCACATCTTCAGACATAGCTACAAGCAGCTTGCGAAAATTTTCTGCCTGTCTTTCTTCTTTTGAGCTGAAGCTAAACTTGCCTAGCTTAGTCACACCTTCTACGATTTTGACTATGACAGGTCCAAAGGCCTCTTCCATTTCTTTGGCCTTAACATCGCAATCTTCAAGAACATCGTGCAAAAGGCAACTGCAGACAGTGGCACAATCGGCATTTATATCTGCCAAAATGCAGGCAACTTCAACCGGATGGATAATGTAAGGATCTTCTGATTTGCGCAGTTGGCCGTCATGGGCCTTATAGGCAAAGTCGTAGGCTTTATGAATGACGGCCAGTTCTTCTTCCGAGCGGCCCTGCTTGGAGATTATGTCAAATAATGGCTTACCGATCTCGTCTTTCATTTCTACTACAAATAAGGGTATTAAAGATTATACCCAGATAGTCAAGCCCCCATGGGCTTTCGATAAGCAGCCACGGGAGATTGTTACTAAATGCTAAAGGCCCTCTTTTGGGCTGAGGCAGAAGAAAGGTCCAAAAAGGAAGCTAAATTTAGCTCAGTGACCTTTTTGCTTGATTATTTACTCCAGGGTACCGAATTCAAATCCTTGGGGAAGGGGCTGCCTTCGGAGCCCCAATAGTTTCTTTGCGGTTTGTTGTAATTTTCACTGCTGCTCTGGCGCTTGAGGGGCAATACCACTGAGGCTGAAGACGTTCCTGCATAGTAGCTGCCGGAAGCAGTGCTGTCGATAGTAGAGGGCGCGTAATAATTGCCGGATGCTTTACTGGGAGCCGTTTGAATTACGCGGGTATTGGTGAGACGACCAAATTCGGGATTGGACGAACCCATCCCCATCCCCATAGCCGAACCCATACCCCAGCCGCCATAACCGCCATATCCACCATAACCGCCATGACCGCCATAACCGCCAAATCCTGTACCGAAGGTGCCGATGTGTCCGTAAGGCAGACCGCCAAAGCCCATGCCCATATTGCCCAGACCCAGGCCGCCTAAGCCCAGACCTGAACCATAACCAAGACTTGAATCATAGCCAAATCCTGAACCATAACCCAGGCCGCCGAAGCCCAG
>Ga0116230_10008160_pt1 | contig 10347 bp, 7 predicted proteins | sample S1TSphfallax_3_FD_88678 | JGI IMG/M metagenome (GOLD analysis project Ga0116230, IMG submission 88678) | Host-associated microbial communities from peat moss isolated from Minnesota, USA - S1T2_Fd - Sphagnum fallax MG | ecosystem: Host-associated > Plants > Peat moss > Unclassified | place: USA...
CACAAAAGATATTTTACCGATTACAGGAACCAAAACAAATCATCCCAAAAGGTGGGGGTGGCTGGTGGAGGAGGAGACACCATTCCCCACCAATAGTCCACAATCTAAAGTGACTAATTTTTTCCTGTAATATCTTCCAAATGGAGGCATAGAAACATGGTCGCCTGGATGACACCATTTCACAATTCCCATATCTAAAAATGATGCCACGTGGCGCCCTGAAAAATTCAGATTGCGTTTTGAGGCCTCAGGCCTACCTCCACTAACCACACCATAGTGTGGCACCAAAAATGCCGAATAACTTGAAGTACAATTGTGAGGACTATATTTGATTAATTTGAAGTAATGAAAAGAGCACTCCCCCACCTTACATCCACCTCAATGTTTGAAGTTGTCTATGAACTAACATCAATGACCAAAACAAGGTGGAGTTTTTTGGGTTCTAAGTTGTTTAATATGCTAATTGGATGGGTTTAACTTGTTGAAGCTTTTAAGACTTGCAAATTAAAAACAATTGCATTCTTCACCATGTATTCATGTGCTAGTGCCATGTGATTGACAAGGCTTTCAACTTGCAAATAATAATGTCTAAAAAATAAACACTTATGATCCAAATGAAATAACCTAATTTTGCATTTTGGTCCATTATTTTTTTAAAATCATGATGTCAAAAGTCCACATGCCACAAAACATCTTGAAGTTTATTATGAAGGCTTGAAGGCCTATCTAACATCACAAAGAATATAACACTAAAAAGTCATTAAATTCAATTGTTTAATTCTTTTTCCATGCTACTCTAATCAATCTTCTCATAACAACCCATCATGTGCATGTTGACAAGTTAATATAATCTATTGGGCCATATGCAACAAAGGACCTTAATCAATAGCATGGAACAAATGGAATGTCTCTAGTACTATGTTCCTCACTTGTAAACTCATGCAAACTACAAAGAAATAATGAATTAAATACATACCATCAATGATAGGTGGTGTGATCACTAATTTTGTGAAACTTCAATTTCATCTTGCATCCACCAAACCATTGGACTAGGTATCAAGGTGACAATTGACCATGAACCTCCTTCATTTCTTAGATCATGGAACATGTGGCATCATTATTCTTAGATCTTGAAATTATGCTTTAAGTAAGAACCCATCCAATTTTTCAAAAGAGAATTTAACAAAAACAAAGTTTTTTTTTTAATGATCCATTGAAATATATGATGATTTTTCATTGCCTACCTTAATACATAACTTTTATTAGTTTTTTCCAATTAAAAAGTAAATTTGAACACATATTAAATCAATGTGTTTCAAATGTACTTTTCAATTTCATTTTTTCGAACTAGATTCTTAAAAACTTCATATACAACATCATGGATGATATTTGACACATACCTTCATCCAATTTTGTGTTACTTTTTAATAGTTTTATGTATGACATAAGATTTATGTGGAAACATGTTTTTTTACATGTAATTTACCATGTTTTCACCCTACATTAAAAAGTATTATGGATTTATTTTTCAATCCATTCTCCTTAGCCTTGTTTCAAAGAACACAACTTAAAGCTTGATGAAGTGGTGGCTAGATGAATAAGAATTTCATGAAAAATTTCTTAAACCTTAACCATCATGATTTGTACAAGAAATTGCTACACCTTCAAATTTTCAAACGCCATGGTTGGAGTGGTGTTAAGGCAATTGTTTTCTAGGGCTAAAAATCCCCAATTTATAGGTTCCAAATTGGGTTTTGTTTTGTTCTAGTAAAATTTCCACAATCTAGGTTTTAAGGTAATGGTTTCATTTTGATAACATATAGTTAAAGTAATTGAAAATTGATTACATTTCAAAAAAATCCAACATTGGTGTCTATGTGTCTACCTATGCATTTCAAAAAATAAAATTGAATAATTAATCAATACTTGTTTGAAAAATCCTATATGTTGTTTGGATTGTTGTTAATTGATTAAAATTTTGTTGAGTTACCAAATTTCACTAATTGGGTGTTCAAGAATTGAAAAAGATATATTTTTATGTTGGTCATTATATACTTTTTACATTGTAATACAATATAATACAAATCTTTAAGCATGATGACTCTAGTTTTTGTTTTTTTGTAATGGAAATTGGTTGGTGTGTGACATTTTAAATAACTAACATCGGCCACATGAAATACCTTGATTTGTTATTGAAAGTTTTGTAAATTTAAAACCAAAACTTTAGGTTGACTGGATTGCAATTGAACATTTGTTTCATCAAATTTTTTTAATTTCTTGTTGAACCCTACAAAATGTTGTGAATATCATACTAATTAAATCCACCATTGCAATCCGCCAAGATGCATGGTGATTTTGACACAAAATCTCACAAAGCCATGGCTTGGATAAGACAAAGAGTCTTCATGGCAAGAAAATGTAAACTTGACAAAAACAAAAACTATATGCTTGGTGATGAATCAAGAAGAAAAAACTTATCAATAAAAAAATGTGATATAAACACTAGGTTGTGAAGCAAAATTACCTACATAAGTTCCCAATAAGTGCATGTCCAAGATTGAAAGGTGTTGTCATAGTTGGGATTTCTACTTATATTGTTCCATGGAACCTTTTAAAAGTTCATCAACCATTTTTTAAAAATTCATTCATTAAATCTTTTAGAAATGTTTGTTAATTAGACTTTTGAGAACATCCACTAACTAAACCTTCTAAAACCTTTTAGAAGCATGTTATTTCCTAGAATCTTTTTTAAAAATAATATTTATGTTTTTTTTTTCTCTTGTGACAATAGGTTCAAAAAATTAATGCATTGTATCTTTCAAGTTGACCTATGTTAATATGAAAACAATTGTAACCATTGCATAATATTTCATGTTTTATGGTGTTGATAACTTAACTTGTGTTAATTGTTTTTGGATTTACTTATATAGTATCATTCATAATATATTATGAGAACATATGGATATATTTGAAATAAATTATTTGTTGATTTTTAAAATACCAAAAAAAATCTAAAATGTAACAAAAGTTTTTGTTATTTAAAAAATTCTTAAAAGGATTGAAAATATTTGAAAATGAAATAGTTTTGGAAAAAAATTAATAAAAATTCACATAAAAGTATAATATTGAAACCTTTTTTTGGGCCACAAGAGTTTTGGAACTATCTTGATTTATAAATCATGGAATCAATAATATTTTCACTAAATAAACAATTTTTATTTCAACATATTGACATGACTAACTAGCATACTACTTTTTAAGGACTAGCTAAAGGGGGCACTAATGGTTCATTATAGTGTGATGGCATTCATATGAAGCACATTATGGTGGACCACTTATGGCAACAAAGAATCCATCAAAAATCCATATTTCTAATGTATTTTGAACCCAATGAACCTAATAAAACTAGGTCTTTCACTAAAATCAATGAAATGATGTTGAAATTAACATTTTTTTCCATTTTCCCCTTATATCACCCTATTTAAAACCTTTTTCAATATTTTTAATGTAGACAAGTCTTGAAAAACAAAGGTTTGTAGGTAATTGAACTTTGCAAAACATGTATATTTTGAGGTCATTAAATGGAATTATGAAAAATCATATATATTTCCATTTTTTTTACCTTAATTGTCATAGACATTTGAAATAACATGCCCCATGTATGTCAAAGAGTTATTTAGTTGATGTCTTGGTCGCTGAGATTCTATCAGTTCATTAGTAACCATATAATCCCCATATAACATTGGTTTTTTTAAATTTTTAAATTAGTGTTAAAATATAGACTTTGTGGAGTATTGTATCTACCCAAAGTGAGGCACAATAACTTGCAGCCACCGAACATGCTACTGTTGTTGTCAATCAACATTTATCAAACTTGTCCAATCATCATTTAATTCAATACATACCCTAACATATGAACATGAACAACTGCAAAATTTTGTGATCAAAGATGAAATATTCTTAATTGAAGCTTGGTTGTTTAACATCATAAATGACCATTTAAAATAAAATCATAAAATGTATTCAACACAAATATTTTGGTAGTGTCAGCCTTACTATGACAAGTGATATTTACCAAACAATATCAACAAGAGATAATTGGACATTTAAAAAGCTAAATGAAAACATAAAATATCCAAAAATGTCACAAACATGGTTATGATATGCATAACATTAACGATGCATTTAACATTAATGCTGGATGTTGTATGTGATAAATCCCAGTGCACTAAACAGGCCCATGTGATGGTATTCAAATTGTGTCTTACTATCCAATGTTGAAATACTTAAGGGTGGGGATGGGGAAACAATTAACACTGGATATTGCATGTGATAAATACCAGTGGACCCCCAAGTAGGGGGTGTGCCCGGTGTATCTGGTCTTATGCATGGGCCTTTAAAACTTTTGTCAACACAACTGTCGCTTAAACAAGGGCTGTAGCGGGCCCTGGAATGTGGTGTGAGATCATTTCCAGTGGATATTCTAAAAGGCCGTGACCTCGAAAGGGTCAATGTATTCCAACATTGAAAGTCAGTGATTCCACTACAAACCTGCTGGGGCCCTGAGAAAATGCACTTGAGGCCCTGAAGAGGATACCAAACATGAAGCGACTAGGTATTGTTGACAAGAGGACTGAACTTGAAATATGTGACTGTTGTTGATTTATTGGCCTTGCCTACCAAGGCAAGGATATTGTGTTTAGATTCATTGGAGAGTGTAGTAGCACAAGGGATTTTGTCCCCTGGGTAAAAATAGGTCTATTTTTATATGAGGATTTTTGAAACATGATATTTTGGCTTGTGTTGAAACTTGAGATTAGTTATAGAGTTATAATATCTTGAAGGATTTTGGGTTTCTTTTAGAGGATGTTTTTTCAACATTAGATTTTTGCATATTTGAATTTCCATAATTCTTCTTTTGCCTTAAGATCCTTTTTAATGTAAATGGCAAGGCCACAGTGTGACACACCCCGTTGTTTTTATTGGCCAATCCCAGTGAGTGGCCCAGGTGTTGAGATTTCAATTGTCGCTCAGAGTATTCAGTCCAATTTTCTTCTTTATGGGTGGGGAAGGGAAGAAGGTATATAATTTATAGTTTGGATGAGAGAAATTCAGATTAAGGCGTAAATTCCCGGGTGTAAGTGGGCTTCAATTGAGCCAACTACGCACAGATTGCTTGGTGTTTGGGACATGGCAGCTCCGAACTTGGGGCCCTTTTGCAGAAACTTTCATCGCCAGCTGGGGTGGGGAAGTAGGGGGAACGAGAGAGAAGGCCCAGGTTATGTCGACCTTATAAGCAGCAGCGGGAGGAGAATCCTGAATAAAGGTATAAATTGTTTTTTTTTAAATAAAAAATGAAAACCAAACCCTTGAGTAAGTTATTTTGTGAAGATCGAATCAGAAAAGTAACAGAAATTTCTAATACCCGTTTTGAACACTGCTTGTAACATCACATAACACGTGAAGTAAAATACATTACATACCCCTCTCTAATGCTAGCGTGTTCAAAACATATATAACATGAACCTGCATCTACACTGGTACCTTACCTTCACATTTTAAAGTAAGTCATTAATAAAAACACCAAAAGCTTTTTAAGCACTACATATATCCCATACTAAGACAAAATCAGGGTCGCTGGGTCCGGATCTAACAAGTTCTTCGGCATAATAATATGGTCACTTAGAGGTTAAGGCCTCTTAGACCTAATGATCAATAGATGAAATGTTAAGCTTTGAGTAGAGACCCTGATTTAGTTTATCGATGGGAATATCTCTAATGTTTTTAGAAAATAACACAGAAATGTTTTGGCTTTTTTACTTTTTCCTTTTTCCTTTCTACCATGGTACCTGTAGGTTGCTATTTAAACACCCCAAGCACAAGAACTGGGCGTGAGGGGCGGGAGAATATAAAATAGGCCAAAGGAACTGAATACAGACAGTACAACAGTACTGATGTAATTTTTTCCTCCAGTCTATCCATTTGCCGCCTTTATTTTCACCTTGTCATGCCTAGGTATGTTTTGAGTCCGTGTTATACACGTTAAGAAGACATTAGGGGTATAAAAAAGGGTATGTAACCTTTTACTTGGCATGTTATGTAAGGGTACAAGTGCCAAAAACAGGCCATACTATCTGAGGTTCTGAGTGCAAAACATGCCCGGGTGTCAGTTGAGAAAATATGGATGGCGCAAATGGGCACACTAGAGGGGAAAAATAACCAGCACTACTTTTGTACTGACTGCATTCATTTCCTTTTGACTATTTAATATTTTCTCGACGGGAGTCAGCCACGTACCCCACCAATTGTTCGCTACTGGGTTCGTGCTGGAAAAGCGGCGTAAATCATTTGCATTAACGCTATGAAATCCGTACCACAACCTGCACTTGAACTGTAATGTCTTTTGCCCGCCATAAATGCGGTATTATCGTCGGTAAGCGTTGAATTACTTGTTACAGACTAGCGGCTGCGATCCGAGCTTGGGCGCATTTGCAGAAACTTTCATCGGCACCGGGAGAGGGGAAGTAGTGGAACCAGAGAGAAGGCGGAAGGTTTTGTCGACCTTGAGCAGCAGCGGGAGGCACGGGGATTCTGGTATTGGCTTGCTTTTCTACAGCCACCCATGTCGGCTTCGGTTTCGGTTTCGGTTTCCAGTGGATGCATAATCGATCTGCTGCAATTGTGCGCAGATCGATTCCCGCATTCAAGGCATCCAGACCAGCCTGAAATAATACTAACTGTCAACGATACGACCCCGACGGGGTCTCAGAATCTAAATCCCACAAGTGATGAACAGGAAGTCCAAGGCATGAATCCTGTTAAGAGACGTATTCGGGCTTTGGCGCGGGTACAGGGGTTGGAACTAACGCCAATCAATTTGTGGACAGTAGCGTTCAAAGATTTTAGCGAAACCGCTACTAGATATGAAAACGTGTTCTACAAGAGGGAGGAGGAAATGCGCAGCGTCAAGAACGAGATTTATCAAGTGGTAGGATTTTTCAGTGCGTTTCAGGGATTGCTTATCACGGCAGCGGCGCAATCGAATCTGTTGCGCTGCAACAACGTGGCATTCATTTTAGCGCTCTCGGCACTCGCCACCGCTGTCGCTGTATTTGGAATTTTGCAAAAGATCACGGCAATGGAAGACTTGCGGGATAACAAAAACTATATCGACGAACTTGTTAAGGTATCTCCCTACAATATTTTTTTCTTGCTTGTTGTAGCGAGTATTCAACACTGAGCCTACGGTTTTGAAAGAATGATCGCAATGTGCAAGGAAATTGAATCCCCTGTATTCCAAATTTCCCTCAGAGATAGATGCCTTTATTCAAAGACGCGTTTCTACAATGAAGAGAGAAGAACACGATGGCAACATTGTTTCTTCTACTCAGCTTCTAGGTTCTTGAAATCCGACCCCTGAGGGTGATGAAACGTGGTCAGCTCTACAGCTGGTTATATTTGAGGGTTAGGAAATCATTCGAGTTCTTGCAGGTTCCAAATGAGACTAACATTATTTTTTTAGTTCCTCTGATAGGCGAACGCCCTAGTACTGCAATATGATCAAATTGTGGACATTGTGGCGAGGGGGGGTTTCAGAAGGATTTGTGTCAAAGTGAAAATGTGCAGATTTAAGACCCAAGACAAAATGGAAAAAATAAATGTGGAAATTGAAGTGCTTGCGCTAGCTTGACTTAATTGTGTTGTCAACCACACAAGTTTATTTCTATGTGTACAACATCCTTACTCGAACTTTCTAGCTTGACTTTCAAACTGCACTGTTCCTTCTCAGGCATACCACAGCTGGGTGGATACTCTCCAAACGTCCGGAATCCGTTTTCAATTGGATTCCTTTACAGAACCGCCCAACAACCGTCGTTCCTCGTGCAAAGCATTCTTGGTCGCAATCTCGGTCTGGTATGGAATCGCGCTTCATGTATCTGTCATTGCATTTGGCGCACTGTGTGCGGTTGCTATGCACCAGATTGTGTGCAACCCAGGCCACTCTCTACCAAGCAACTAATCATTAATGTATACCGCTCATATCTGGTAACATACTTTCCATGAGACTCTGATTTTCATGTTATAATGAAAGATTATCCATGTCTTGGAGTTTTGAGTGTCACTTAGGTTGTCATTCAAGACATCACCACCATTGTACCAGTTTTCATTTTCCAGAACATATGATATTGCTCTACTTTCTTATAGTCTTTTGCAGGGCACCAAACATTAGTAAGCTTTAGTGTTCATCTAGAATAAACTATGGCTTTAACTTAGCCAGTTTGACATGTGCTTGCAATGTCAACTTTAGCACTATTTGTGCACCCTGAATTCAATTCCTACAGGTCTAATGGTGAATGTTGAGTGCTTGGACAATCCATGTTAAGCCTCTTTTGAACGTCGGACAATGTTGATTTGATTAATTACCTATTGACTCAAGAGTCAACCTGAAGCCATATTTTGCAACTTTCAAGTTTGGATTTTCAGTTTGTTTTGGCTAGTTATTAATTTGTGTGATCATTAACTAGAGTGTGCTACATAAGGGAGAAAGGGAGAGTTTGGTTGGGAGGGAGAGCACCCACAGGCAGTGACGACATAATACTATCCCCATTTTCTCCACATGAAACGGCCAAGGCACTTCTTGTCTTATGCTCTTACTAGAACTCATTCAACTGTGTTAAGAACTCAGGCAGATGGAACTTGGCTTCGTGACAAATTTCTAACTCATGATGTGACAAAACATATATTCTGCAATGCATTTGCATGTTGGAATAAGTGGGCATGAAGATTTGAACAGCAGGTGAAGGAAGGTTGCCACATGTTCATTATGCAAGACTTTTGCTGTAATCCAGAATATACTCTGCTAGTTACAGCTATATTAGATCACAGAAACTCTTTTCAACAAACTCAGATAATGGGTAATACAGATGTGCATGCCTTCATTGTGACAGGTTCAACCTCACTATTCAAAGACAAAATCACAGGTGAAATACCAGATATGGTACAACAGGAGCCTTGATGGTGATCCAATTACTCATCTACTCTGGAACCCATAAAGACCCTGCAATCTTGTTCTCAACGAGATGACAGGAAACAAACAGCACTGTGTCTGTGTAACCCTCCAGCTTCTGTTTGGCATTTGAGATTGCAGATCCCACAAGTACAAATATTGATCCTCTGAGCCAATAATGATGTACTGTCCATTTGTCACTGATAAAGTCACCAAAATACAGAACTACTTGTTTGTATGACCTGTGTAATTTCTTCAGAAAATCCACCAAATAATTCCATAATCTCTGAGAGAAAAAAGAGACTAAGTGGAATATCAGCAGGAGCTCATACAAGACAAGTTGTCTCTGATACAGCTTAGAAAACTCGACAGTTCAAAACTGTTCTGTGAGTTCTGTGCAAGCCAGACCGCACAGGATAAGAATTTTTGATGTCTTTCGTGAGGTATCAACCTTCACATTCATCCTCAATTGCAGGGACTAGTTGGCCACGGATTCATCAGCTCCCCATGCTGCCTGGTGTAGAGAACCACAAACAATGGTCTGCTCAAATTAAACATGGAGGAAACAATTAGACAAAAAAAATTGTATACTGAGTTTCTCTTCCATTTCCAGAAGCAATGGGGAAGACTGAGTCATCATGTTGGCTAACACTAAAGAGACAGACCTAATGTCAAAAGTCAGAAGTAACCTTATTCAAGCTGCAACAAGCTTGTGAGGGTAATCTTTCCTTTCATTTTAGTTCACCCTTGTACAAGAAGGCCAAGGCAAAGACACGCCTACATAGACGGTAGAGGTTGCAGCCTCCTGCACATGAACATAACCTTGAAGCAAACCACTAGTGACTACTTTGATGCTGTATATCCACTTTGGCCACTGGAAAACAGATCTACAAGATTGTGGGGAAAACTCCACAAGCTGACCTGTTACAAGACTGACATCAGTAAGCCATGAAGCAGGAAGAGAAGGGAAAACGTAACCATTAGCTCTAGCTCAATCAATACAAATACAAAAAAATATTCAAAAAGAAAATGAGCAATATGAAATATTCTCCCAAATAGCAGGAGAATGACTGTGAGCTGTATCGCATCAAGAGCTCCAAGGAGAGAGATTGTGAACTGTATGACATCAAGAGCTACAGGGAAAGACATAAAGCTTGAGAACTCAAACTTTGTGGGAGAGAATGTAATAAGATGGTGAGGACCTTACCCTCATGCTGGGCATTTCAGGCTGAATCATAAGGAAAACCTCTAAAGCACAGACAAACACTCCTTTTGATCTAGTTTTGCAAAACCTCAACTTTGGGTCGTATGAAAAACAACAACACAAGCAAGAACTGGGC
>Ga0116230_10008161_pt1 | contig 10344 bp, 6 predicted proteins | sample S1TSphfallax_3_FD_88678 | JGI IMG/M metagenome (GOLD analysis project Ga0116230, IMG submission 88678) | Host-associated microbial communities from peat moss isolated from Minnesota, USA - S1T2_Fd - Sphagnum fallax MG | ecosystem: Host-associated > Plants > Peat moss > Unclassified | place: USA...
CACCGGCCGGCGTGGCAGGTGTTCGAAACGGGCGCGAGCTTCCGGTTTCGGGACCTCGAAGTGGAGAGTTTTGCGGTCCCCCATGACGCGCATGAGCCGGTCGGGTTCCGCTTTACCAGCGGCGTGGAGGGCGACCTGTTCTCGCCGCGCCGCAGCCTCGCCTGGCTGACGGATTTGGGCCATGCGCCCCCGGAGGTGCGCAACCGCATCCGCGAATGCGAGGTCGTGGTGGTGGAGGCCAACCATTGCGTGCGCATGCTCGAGGAGGACCCCCACCGCTCCTGGCACCTGAAGCGGCGCATCGGCGGGCGCCACGGCCATTTGTCGAATGCCGGCGCCAGTGAGCTCCTCGCCAGCGTGGCGAGTCCGCGGTGGCGGCGCATCTATCTGGCGCACCTGTCGCGGGATTGCAATTCGCGGGATGCCGTGGAACAGGCGCTGGCCGGCGTGCGCGCCGCCCTGCGGTGCGAATTCGCGATCGTCGGCCACGGCGAAGGCACCCCGTTCTACGACTTTAGCTGATCTTCCACCATGTCCTCCGCCAAACTGCGCCGCACCAAGATCATTTTCACGCTCGGACCCGCGACCGAGAGCGAAGCGATGCTGGAACAGATGATCCGGGCCGGTGCCGACGTCGCCCGGCTGAACATGGCCCACGCGAATCATGAGTGGACCCGGATGATCATCCGGCGCATCCGCAGCGTGAGCGCGCGGCTGGGCCGCGACATCGCCATCATGATGGACATCAAGGGGCCGGAGATCCGGACCGGAGACCTGGCGGCGCCGATCGAGCTGAAGCCGGGGGAGATCTTCGATTTCACGGTCAAACCGGGGGCGATCCGGGAGAAATCCGAGGAGGTGCGATCGGTCGATGTGAACTACCAGGATCTGGTCCGCGACATCAAGGTGGGCGACACCGTGCTGGTGGACAGCGGCCTGATCCGGCTGGAGGTGCTGGCCAAGGATGCCGCCCACATCCGCTGCCGCGTGCTCATTCCCGGCGAGTTGAAATCGCGCCGGCACATCAATCTGCCGGGCGTGAAGGTCAATCTCCCCGCCTTCACGGAGAAGGACCGGGCCGACTCCCTCGTCGGACTGGAGGAGGGCATCGATTTCCTCGCCCTGTCGTTCGTGCGCAGCGCGGCGGATGTCGAACAGCTGCGGGAATTTCTCACCGAGCGAAAGTCGCGCGTGCGCATCATCGCGAAGATCGAGGACCAGTCGGCGATCGATAACCTGCAGGCGATCGTCAACGTCTGCGATGCCATGATGGTCGCTCGCGGCGATCTGGGGATCGAATGTCCCTTCGAGGAGTTGCCGGTGATTCAGCGGCGGGCGGTCAATGCCTGCCTGGCCAGCGGCAAGCCGGTGATCATCGCCACCCACATGCTGGAGTCGATGATCGGCCAGCCGGTGCCCACCCGGGCCGAAATCACCGATGTGGCCAATGCGGTTTACGAGCAGGCGGATTGCGTGATGCTTTCAGGGGAGACCACGGTCGGCCAGTACCCCCTCGCCTGCGTCCAGATGCTGGACAAGATCGCGATGCGCATCGAATCCGAGGAATCGCCCGATTATCGCGCGCCAGCCGTTTTCTCCACGGAGAAGATGAAGATCCTCAATTCGGCGGTCGTGCTGGCGAACGAATTGCCGAATTCGCTGCTCGTGACCTTCACCCGGCAGGGGTTCATGGCGCACGGCCTGGCGGCCCTGCGCCCGGTGCATTCCCCGATCATCGCCTTCACGCCCCACGCCGAGGTCTTCCGTCACTTGCGCCTGCTGCGCGCGGTCGAACCGGTCCTGCTGGCGTTTGCCCCTGAACCGGATGCGACCATTGAAAATGCCGTTGCGCTGCTTCAGCGGATGGGCCGGGTGAAACTGGGCGACAAACTCATCATTGCGACCGACATCCTGGTGCAGGATCGGCTGGTCGACAGCGTGCAATTGCGGACCGTGCGCTGACCCGGATATTTCCGGCTAAGTCGAGGTCGAGACGGTCCGATTTGGGGGCGCGGGGGCAAGACCGCCGCAGCGCGGGCGATCAATAAACCGTCAAAAACGCTCGCCTGCGGTAATCTTGCGGATCGGGCGGCGTCTCCAGGTCCATCAGACTTGCTCTCCGCAACGCCCCGACCCACACTCCTATCCTCCTAGCTTCGATTATCGACCCGTCAATGCCTCTCCGAACTCGATTTGGGTCAGAGTGACCCACGGTTCACGGTCGATCACTGCCCCGCGTCCCGCGCCCCCTCCATGCCCATTTACCGCTTTCGCCTCGGAGCTCTCCTCGCCGCCGCCATTGCTCTGCTCGCGCCCGCCCTGTCGGCCGGCACTCCACGGTTGGCCAACCTCTCTTCGAGCGCGCTCGTGGGGGGGGCCACCGGTCCCTTGATCAGCGGCTTTGTGATCGCGCCCGGCTCTCCTAATACTGTGCTGGTCAGGGCCATCGGACCGGGCCTAGCCAATCTCGGCTTTGCGAATACGCTCCCGAATCCCAGTCTGTCGCTGTTCGACAGCTCCAACACGCTGCTGGCCTCCAACCAGGGTTGGACTGGCGGCAATGCCACCGCGGCAATCATGAATTCAGCCGGCGCGTTCCCGCTGGCGGCCGGCAGCGCGGACGCCGCCTTGGTGGCTACCCTACCGGCTGGTTCCTATACGGCGACGGTGTCGGGGACGGGCACCGGCGCGGCTTTGGTCGAGGTGTATGAGGTCAATGCCGATGGCGCGACCGGCCCGCTGATCAATCTTTCTAGCCGGGGCGAGGTAACCTCCGCGACCCCGTTGACCGGCGGCTTTGTGGTCTCCGGCGGGAACGGCAGCCGGACGCTCCTCATCCGGGCCTCGGGACCGGCGCTGGCGGCCATGGGCATCGCCAACCCGCTGGCCGACCCGAATCTTACCGTGCTGAATGCGGCGGGCATCGCCGTCGCGGCCAACGATAATTGGGGTACGCCCATCGCCGGAGGCGCCAGCGCGTCCGCTCTGAGCGCCGCCGCCACCCAGGCCGGTGCGTTCGCCTTGGCCGACGGCAGCCTCGATGCCGCCGTCCTCGGGACCTTCGCGCCGGGCACGTACACGGTCCAGGTCGGCGGGGCCAATGGTGGCAGCGGCGTGGCTCTGCTTGAAATCTACGATGTGACCACGTCCGGTCTGACCCGGGCCACCACCGCCACGAACACCGTGGCGTTTGCGGCCGCCACGGGGAGCGCCGACACGAGCGGCACCAACCCGGCCACCGTGACGGTCTCCCGCACGGGCGATACCAGCCAGGCGCTCGCGGTCGCCTACTCGGTCGCCGGCACCGCCGTTAACGGCGTCGATTACCCAGCTCTGAGCGGAACGGTGACGATCCCCGCCGGGGCGGCTTCGGCCACGATCGCGATCACGCCCAATCCGACGGTCTCGGCGTCGAGTACGACCACCGTGGTCCTGACCCTCACCGCCGGCACGGGGTATACGGTCGGTACGATCGGGACCGACACCATCACGATCCAGAACATCCCACCCACCCTGTACATCGTCAATCTGCGGCCCACCTCGAACGCGGCCACCTCGATCGGTTCCGGCGTTGCCACCATCCTGCTCAGCTCCAGCGGCAATCTCGCTAGCGTGAACGTGTCCTTCAGCAACCTGACCTCGGACGAGGTGGTCGCGCATCTCGCGATCGGCGGGGACATGAACAACGGGACGTACGTCCTCAATCTGCCCAACGGGCAGGTCAGCAACTTCCCCTGGTCGATCACGGCCGTGGCGCAGTACTCGGCGGCGCAGATCGTCGCGGCGTTGCAGTCGGGCAACCTCTACCTGGAGATCGACACCGCCAATTACTCGAGTGGTGAACTGGGTGGCCAATTCGTTCTGGCCACCGGTTCGCAAAACTTCGTGGCCCCGGTCGCGGTGCCCAGCGTCAATCTCAGTACGGTGACGGCATCGGACGGTCCCCGCTTCCTCACCCAGGCGACGTTCGGGGTGACCGCGGCCGACCTCGCGACCCTCACCTCCATCGGCTATAACCAATGGATCGCCAATCAGATGGCCCTCCCGGCCACGTCCCATCGCCAGGCGACCGATGCCGATGCCGCTTATTTTCCTAATCAGGGCAGCCAGTATCCGGTCACGTCCAACAATCGCCAGGCCGCTTGGTGGAAGATCGTGACGACCGCCCCGGACCAGTTGCGGCAGCGGGTGGCGTTCGCGCTGAGCGAGATCCTCGTGGTGTCGGACGTCGCCTCCTCGCTCTCCAACTACCCCGACGCGCTGGCGAACTACAACGACCTCCTCGCGAAGGACGCTTTTGGCAATTTCCGCACCCTCCTCCAGGACGTCACGCTCAGCCCGACGATGGGCAATTACCTGACCTACCTGCGCAACGCCAAGGCGAACCCGACCACCGGGACCAGCGCGGACGAGAATTACGCCCGCGAGCTGATGCAGCTGTTCACCATCGGCCTGAATCAGCTCCAGCCGGATGGCACGCTCAAGCTGGACACCACGGGGCTGCCCATCCCGACCTACGATCAGGCCACGATCGTGCAGACGGCGAATGTGTTCACCGGCTGGTCGTACTACCAGGCGGTGGCGAACCCGAGCTTTTACGGCGGAGCGGTCAATTTCGACCAGCCGATGATGCTGTATCCGGCTTACCATGACCTGACGGCCAAGACGATCGTGGGCGGAGTCGTGCTGCCGGCGAACCAGGACGGCGCCACCGATCTGAAGATGGAGCTGGATACGCTCTTCAACCATCCGAATACGGGCCCGTTCATCGCGCAGCAGCTGATCCAGCGGCTGGTGACGAGCAATCCGAGCCCGGGGTACGTCTACCGGGTCGCCCAGGTCTTCGCCAATGACGGCACGGGCGTCCGCGGCAATCTCGGCGCGGTGGTCAAGGCCATCCTGCTCGACTACGAAGCCCGCGCCTCCAGCGTGCAGGGCAATGCGGGCTACGGCAAACTCAAGGAGCCCCTCCTGCAGCAGACGGCGATCTACCGCGGCCTGAACGCCAGCGCGACGAACGGTCGTTTCGCGATCTTCAACGCCCAGACCACCCTGACCCAGGCGGCCCTCCGGTCGCCGACGGTGTTCAATTTCTTTTCCCCCAGCTATGTGCCCAGCGGGGTGCTGGCGGCGGCGGGATTGGTCGGACCGGAGTTCCAGAATCTGACCGCGAGCACGGCGATCAGCAATCCGAACACCTTCTACGGCAGCATCTATTCGGCCACCGGCGGCATCAATCTCGATCTCTCCTCGCTGACGGTGAATGCGACCAACCCGACCGCGATGGTCGCGACGCTCAACCAGATTTTCGCCCAGGGGAACATGTCGGCGGCGGCTCAGGCCCGGATCGTGACCGCCATCAAAGCCCTGCCCACGACGACGACCGCCTCCGCGGTCGCCCAATTTGCCCTCTATCTAGCGGTTACGTCGCCGGACGCCGCGATCCAGAAATAATCCCGCCATGTACACCCCGCTCGATCATCTTTCCCGGCGTCGTTTCATCGGATCATGCTGCGCGGCGGTCGGCGCCACGGGCATGCTCTCCGCGCTCGCCCAGCTGCGCCTGATCGGCGCCGTCGCCGCCGATTCGGCGCCGACCGACTACAAGGCGCTCGTCTGCCTGTTTCTCTACGGCGGCAACGATTCGAACAACCTGCTCGTCCCGATCGACGCGACGAGCTACGCCAAATATGCGGCGGCGCGCACGGTGCTAGCCCTGCCCCAGTCGAGCATGCTGCCGATCATGCCCAAGACCTACAACGACGGGCGCCAGTGGGGCCTGCATCCCTCGATGCCGGAGCTGCAGACGCTCTTCAGTCAGGGGAAGTTCGCGCTGATGGCCAACACGGGCACGCTCGTGCAGCCCGTGACGCTGGCCCAGTACCAGGCTGGCCTCGGTCTGCCGCCGCAGCTTTTCTCGCACGCCGATCAGCAGGTGCAGTGGCAGAGCAGCATCCCGGATCAGCCGTTTCAGACGGGCTGGGGCGGTCGCCTGGCGGACATCGTCAACGCGCTCAATTCGAACTCGAGCATCTCGATGTCGATCAGCGTGGCGGGGCAAAATTCTTTCCAGGTGGGCAACCAGGTGGCCCAATACGCCGTCAGCCCGAGCGGGGCGGTCGTCCTGACCGGTTCCACCGGCAGCACGCTCAACACGACCCGTTATGCGGCGCAGCAGGATCTGCTGAACATGCAGGAGCAGAATCTGTTCGAGGCCGCGTTCGGGGGCACCACCGCCGGCGCCGTGAACAGCAGCGCCCTGCTGACGTCGATCCTCACCGCCGCGCCGACGTTGAAGACGACGTTCCCCACCACCGGCATCGGCACGCAGATGCAGATGATTGCGCGGTTGATCTCCGCCGCCCCGACCTTGGGGCTCAAGCGGCAGGTCTTCTTCGCGAGCCTCGGCGGCTGGGACCTCCATACCAATCAGCTCGGCGCCCATGCCACGCTCTTCAGCCAGATCAGCCAGGGGTTGAGTGCGTTCTACAACGCCACGGTGGAGATGGGCGTCGCCAACCAGGTGACGGCCTTCACGTCCTCCGATTTCAGCCGGACGTTCAACACCAATGGCACCAGCACGGTGACCGCGGGTTCCGACCATGGCTGGGGCTCGCACCACCTCGTGGTGGGTGGCGCGGTCAACGGCGGTGACATTTACGGCAAGCCGGCCTCTCTCGTACTCGGTGGCCCGGACGACACCGGCCGCGGACGCTGGATTCCTTCGACCAGTGTCGATCAGTACGCCGCGACGCTGGCATCCTGGTTTGGCGTGAGCACCACCAATCTGCCCATCGTGCTTCCCAATATCGGGCGTTTCGCCACGCCGAATCTGGGCTTCATCTGAGCTGAGGGGGACGGATAGGACGGGTGAAGGCGGCGGAGCGAATTTCGGTCGATGCGATCACGCCGGCGTAAATTTGGGGTCGCGATGCTGGCGCTCGGATTGGCCAGCCTGATCGTCTGGCGGCTCTCCGACTGGCGGACCGGGTTCCGACGTGAGCCCGTGATGGCTTCGGTTCCCGCCGTCCCGACCCCCGCGCCGATCGCGGTGGCCGCACCGACGGCGAGCGAACGGTCTCACCTGGTGGATGGACTCAACTCCCCGCAGGGCGACGTCCATGCCGACCTGCGGATGCTGAACGACACGTTCATCGCGTTCCGCGGCGCCACCCACGGACTCGATCCGATCGGGGAGAACGCGGAAATCACCGCCGCCTTGTTGGGGCATAACCGGCTCGGCTTCGCGTTCATTCCTCCGGATTGCGGGGCCATCAATGCGAAGGGCGAACTGTGCGACCGCTGGGGCTCGCCGTATTTCTTTCACCAATTGAGCGGCGAGAAGATGGAGATCCGTTCGGCGGGGCCGGATCGAGTGCTGTGGACGGCGGACGATGAGGTGCTGACGCCGTAGGTTGCTTGCTTCGGAGGAATTTGCGCGGGTGGAGCTCAGCTCCGCGGGCGGTGATGGCCAAGGCCCGATCTGGCGGCCGAACCGGTGCGGCAAGAGCCGGCCGCCAGGGTGGCGGCCCAGATGCCGCACCCCAGAGGCCGCCATGAGGCCCATCAAGGCCCGCTGCGTGAGCCCCACCCGCGCAAATTCCTTCGAAGCGATCTCCGCAGCCCAGTCCCCAGTCGCAATTTGCTCGATTTGACCTCCGCCCCATCCGCCTAGAGATTGGCCGAACTCGCCTCATGTCCGCGCCCTCCGTCAACCCGCCCGCCCCCATCCCCGTCACCGTCCTCACCGGCTTCCTTGGCGCCGGCAAGACCACGCTGCTCAATCGCATCCTCGCCGGCTCGCACGGCCTCAAGCTCGCGGTGATCGAGAACGAATTTGGCGAAGTCGGCATCGACAACCAGCTCGTCATCCACGGCGAGGAGGAGCTGTTCGAAATGAACAACGGCTGCATCTGCTGCTCCGTCCGCGGCGATCTGATCCGCATCCTCGGGCGCCTGATCAAGCGCAAGGATCGGCTCGATGGCATCCTGATCGAGACGACCGGTCTCGCCAACCCGGCGCCCGTCGCCCAAACCTTCTTCACCGACGACGAGATGCGGCGAAGTTTTCGCCTCGACGGCATTGTCACGGTGGTCGACGCCAAACACGTGACCGCCCACCTGGAAGCCGGCGACGAATCGGTCAAGCAGGTGGCGTTCGCCGACGTCATTCTGCTCAACAAAACGGATCTGGTTACCCCGACGGAACTCGCCGCCCTGGAAGCGCGCATCCGCCAGATCAACGCGTTCGCCCGGCTCTACCCGGCGCAGCTGGGCGATATTCCGCTTGATCGCGTCCTCAATATCGGCGGCTTCAATCTGGAGCGCGCGAGCGAGATCGATCCAAAATTCCTCGAACCGGAGTATCCCTTCGAATGGGCGGGGGTGTACGCGCTGCCCGCGGGCACGCATGATTTGGCGATCGGGCATGACGATGACCACGCCCACGCCGGGCACGAGCACACCCATGAGGGCCACGATCACGGCGCCGGCGGTCACCATCACCACCACGGCAACGAGAACGAACTCGACGTGGTCATCCTGCCGGTTCCGTCGCTGACCGACCGGGATCTGGAGGCCGCCCGCGACGTCGCAGTGGGCGCGTTCGCCGATTGGGAAAAGCGTACCGCCCGCGGCGAAGCCGTCACGCCGGGCACGACCCTTCACCGCCTGCTGCTCGACGCCGGTCGCGGCCACTACCCACTCGCCGTGGCGCAGGCCGGCCTTTACGCGGTCTTCGAACAATGCGGCGAGGAACCGCTCCACGTGGTCGTGGACGGAGCTCCGGTGCGGCCCGACTGGCAGCGCGATTACCATGCCGCGCATGAGCATTCGGAAGCGGTGACCTCCGTCGGCTTCCGCGAGGCCGGCGAACTCGACGGTCAGCGGCTCAATGCGTGGATCAGCGAATTGTTGCGCGTCAAGGGCGCCGACCTTTACCGGATGAAGGGGGTTCTGAACGTGAAGGGCTCCAACAAGCGACTCGTGTTCCAAGGCGTCCACATGCTCTTCGATGCGAAATTCGACCGTGAGTGGGGCAACGAGCCCCGGCTCAACACCCTCGTCTTCATCGGCAAGCAGCTCGATCGCGGCGCGTTGACCCGGGCCTTCCAGGCCTGCCTCGCGCGCTGAGTCCGGCCGCGCCATGCAACTCGGCAAACGCTGGGCGAAAGCCCTCGACGACTACGTCATCGACCTAGCCTGGTCTCCCGATTCCGCCACGCTCGCGGCCGCTTCCGCGGCGGGTGCCATCGCCCTGCTGGCCGCCGAAGACGGCTCCTCCACCGGCGAGTTACCCGGGCATGACGGAGGCACGAATGCGATCGCCTGGCAGCCCGGCGGCCCGTCCGTCCTCGCGAGCGGAGGCCAGGACGGGGCGGTCAAGTTGTGGGACGCCGCGGCAGCGCAGCACATCGGGTCGGCCAAACTGGGTGCCGGCTGGGTCGAACATCTCGGCTGGCGACCGGCGGCGGCGGAAGGCGGGCCGCCCCAATTGGCGGTCCTCGCCGGACGCCAGCTCGTCTTCCTGAACCCCGACGCCACGATCCGTCACCGGTGCCCGGACGCGCCCAAGACGCTCTCCGCGCTCGCGTGGCATCCGCGGGGCGGCTGCGCCGCCACCGCGCATTTTGGCGGGGTCCGGCTGTGGGACACCGACGACTTCCTCGTCCAGAAGGAATTTCCCTATGCGAACGGCATTCAGGCGCTCGTCTGGTCGCCCGATGGTCGATGGCTCGTGTCAGGCAATCAGGATCCGAGCGTTCACCTCTGGGTTCCGGAAGAGGACCTCGAATTGCAGATGAGCGGATACGAAGTCAAGGTCCGGCATTTGGCCTTCGACCACTCGAGCCGCTGGCTGGCGACAGCCGGCGGGACGGCCGCCTGCGTCTGGGACTGCGCAGGCGCGGGGCCGGAAGGGCGCGAACCCGCCATGCTCCCCCATGACGCTCCGGTCGGCGCTCTCGCTTTCCAACACCAACACGGACTCCTCGCCACCGCCGCGGCAGACGGCTCGGTCATGCTCTGGAGCCCCGAACGCCAGCAGCCCGTCCGCGCCACGCTCCGTCTGCCCCGCCCCGCCACGCGACTCGCCTGGTCCGGCGACGACCGGCATCTCGCCATCGGCTCCGAACAAGGGCTCGTCTACGTCTTGCGTTTGGAGGGCTGATCGGGCTTGAATTCCGACCAGCCGGCCTGCGGCCGCCCTAAGGGGGGACGGGGAATTGTACCCTCCGCCCGGCAATCCGCCCTTTCGATTTCCGACTATGATGTCCTTCTCGCGCCTTCCTCTGGTAGCTCTTGCCCTCCTGGCCCTCGATTGCTCGATGGGTCTCGCCCGCGCGG
>Ga0116230_10008163_pt1 | contig 10342 bp, 7 predicted proteins | sample S1TSphfallax_3_FD_88678 | JGI IMG/M metagenome (GOLD analysis project Ga0116230, IMG submission 88678) | Host-associated microbial communities from peat moss isolated from Minnesota, USA - S1T2_Fd - Sphagnum fallax MG | ecosystem: Host-associated > Plants > Peat moss > Unclassified | place: USA...
CTTGAAAAGGTGGGAGACTACTAATAGAAACGCACCTGGACCAATCAAATCATGTAGCCAATCAACAGCAGGTGTTAAGCTTTGCTGTGCCTTTTGCCAGCCTCAGCATCCTGTGCAAAAATGCTGCATCAAAACCATTTTGCTGAGCCAAACTGGCATGTTTTGACTTTTCTTCATCCAAAATTTACTGTACAGTGCACTAGTGGAGTCAAAGAATAAATGGTTTTGAGGTCAAGACCTTGATACCCATTTTTTAAAACCTTCATTTCAGCATCCAGGGCTGATGTCTTGTAGGGCTAGCTCGTCATGTAATTTGGATCCATTGCTGTATTTTCCATTGGTGGTTAAAGTCAATCTCCTTACAATTTTTAAAGGACACAAGCTTCCATATTTGGGTGTAAAGTAGTATGTTCTGCAGTTGAAGAGAATGAGTATTAGCCCACAGGGTTTGGAATGTTCTGGGTTGTTGGGCAGACTACTGGATCCAGAGATTGCGATTTTCGAGGAGCTTTTCGATGCAGACTTGCCTGTGGAGGAGCAGGCGAAACACTGGATCACCTTTTTCTCCTTGTTTGATGAGCAGGATAAGATCGCCCTTCAACATATTTTGTCACACAAGCAAAGGTGAGGAGTTATCGAAAAGGCCTATTCTATTGATAGAGCGTTTTTTTTGGGTCAGTGTAATTGTCATGTGATCCTTGCATCCCTTCAGACTCTGGAAAGAGATGAGGTCACAAAGGTAAAAGTAACATTGGAGAGTGGCTGGAAAATTAGGGGTCACGAACGCCACAATTGAAATACTGCAATTGCATAAAGAATTTCAAGAAATGAGAGGGCAATGGAGGGTTGATGAGGATGTTTGTGTGGATTTGCATCTTGGGTGGTGTCCACACAGATTGCAGTTGGAGATGGTAGTCTACCTTTCTGAGCTACGGACAGCCAAGGTGCTAGTCAACTCTTTGTTGTTAAAAGAACACCTCTCTGAACCTTTCTACATCTTACACTGCTCATGCCATTCTAATTCAATTATCTTTCTTTAGCTGAAGTCTTTGTGGGTCAGGCATGGATTGCTTTACTAGATTTTCTCAGAAAAGCTTATGAATCAGCTGGCTGCAAGTTATGATTCAATGCTGAAAACAAGAAATGAAAGGGACACTTGCAGGTTCTCTGATCTAACCACTTGTGTGTAAGAGAGACAGCCCATGACAAAGCATGAATTGTGCAGGAAAAGGACACACCAGATTTTCAGAAGAGGTTGCAGAGCACCTTTGCCACAATTGCTCAGCAGTTTGCAGATCCGAAAAAAGCAGAGGAAGATCTGAAGAAGCTTCATAATATGAGTGATGTTACTGTTTTCAAGGAGCTTTCCTCTTTGCTGGATCCAAGCACCACTACTGCTCATGCCCACACAGTTTGTGTAGGTTTCCTACCTTATGTGCAGGCTCTTTTAAGCTTCTTCCAGGAGTGGTAATAAAGAGTTTGTCCTGCCATCAATATCTCTGTCAATTCAATGCCAAATCTAAGAGGATTTGGTGTTGAGTGATACATCAGTGCTGTCAGTCATAAATTCTTTTCTGGTGAGATGATGCAGAGGAGAAATAAATAAATTTCAAGCTTACAGTTCTGTTTCTACATTGCTTCTCTCATACATGACTCGTAGGCTTGAAAATATTTCCAGTATTTCTGGAAAATGAGCTTATGAAAAATCTAATGGCTTGTCTGATGGGGGGAGGTGCAGGCAGAACTATTGAAGAAGATAGGGGAGGATCATCCACAGCACAACTTCTTGAAAACATTAGCCACCAAGTGTGCATATTCTGTGTTCAGTAGGGAACATGCTCATGCTTTTTTACAGGAGATTCTCATCAACAAAGATTCAGCCACAAAAGAGCAAACAATATCAACTCTTGATCTGCTAGGGGTACTGGCTTTTTATCTTTCCTAAGTTGAAATTTTAATTTTTTTCTAGCCTGATTGATTGGCCATGTTCCTTTAGTATATATGCACACAAGACCCCTAGAGGCTTTCCATCTGTCAACATGTGAAGGTTGCCTGATGAGATATGCTAGGTATGTTGGACTGTAGGATTTAGGGTTTTACAGGGCTAGGTGAACACATACTGACCTGGGGTGAATTGGGTTGTGTTCGAATAGATCCTCAAGATACCTGGAGGCCTCCTCCTCTTGCCAACTTATAAAGTTGTTCGCGGGATGAATGGGTGCTTGAAATGCTAGCTGTGGAGGTGCTTCTACTTCCTAAGTGAAAAGCATACTAACTTCACATTTCACACCCATTTCCTGCAGGAAGTTGCAGCCTATTGCCCAACGCTTATGGAAGATCTGAAGGAGAAATTGGAATTGTTGGCCAAGGATGACAAGGAATTCATTAGAAAGGGTGTGTTAAAGATCATCTCTAATAAGGCTGGGAGCTCTTTCCATGAAGGCATGGCTGGATCTGAGGTTAGCAGGTAGGGTTTGAGTCAATCACAGAACATTTCTCTCACTATAATAGTTCTATGAATGAATGAGTGCTAACTACAAGCAATCTCACTTGAAAGTCTCTCAAAATGTTTTGGGTCATCATGGTTCTCAGAGACACTGGCCTCTCTCACATTGTGATTTTACACTTTGCAAAGAGCATATTGCAGTTTAGGGTTTAGTTTTTGGAAGTTGCTGGTTTCATCCATTGCAACCTCCTGCAATCTCAAGTTTTGTATGCAGTTTGGTTTTGCAGTCTACAAACTGCTCTGGTGATCTATTGCTGGGGCGGTTTGTAAGAGTCAATAGAGATGATGACCTCCTGTGTGACCATGCAATTGCAGTGGGACCCAATTGCAGTTCAAGCATTTTAAGGAAGGAAACTATCACTTGACCTGGTGCATGGGCAGTGTTATTGGTCTTCTGATGGTTGTGGGTCTTGCTTGGTATGGCAGCAAATTGGAGGCAACAGCTGAAGAAGAGTTCTGTGTCCAGGAGGAGGAAGACCACAGCAGCAGGGATATTCTTCACAAAAGCCTGCAAGTATGTTACATCTTTCCTTCATTCATCTCCAGAGGCAAGAAGAAAAGGGTGCAAGAATCAATTGTCTACTTAGAAAGATCTCCCTTGAGCTTTTCATGATTTTATGTGGCTCAGGAACTTACAGTTGATCATTTTTTGGGCTTGATTTGCACTGTCAAGAAGTTGCTTTGATGTCTCTTACTGTCTCTTTGATGAGTTGTGTTGGGTGGTTTTGTATACACTGTCAGCAGTCTAGTCCAAAAGGCCGGAAGCAGGGACAAGCGGTTGGTGATGGAGAAGTTTTGTCTGAAGATGAAAAGGAAGCAGTAGATGAGGTGAACCACAAAGGGGGTGACCATGACAACAATGTCACGGCAAAAGGTGCCTCAGGTGTTGAAACCACATCATCAGGAAAGGACCCATTGGAGGATGAAGAAGAAGAAGAAAAGGAGCAGGAGGAAAATGTCCCTGAAAAGCGCAAACGTGGGCGCCCAAGAGGCTCTGCCAAGAAGAAGCCTAGTTCTGGCAGGACAAAAACCACTGGCAAGGTGATAGGTCCTAAGAAAATGTCTGTTGCAGTTGGCATGGAGCATGGAGAAATGGAGGAAGACAAGAATCTTCCTCCACAGCTTGAACGTGGGCAGCCTGAAGGCAGCTCCAACAAGAAGGATGGCAGTGACGATGTTCTTGAGGAAGCTGAAAAGGATGGAGTAGAGGAACGTGAAGAAGAGCATCACCACGTGAAGAATCCTGAGGAGGATGGGATGAACAACAACAATCATGAGAAGGATGACACAGTCAAAGATGTTGAGGATGTGATGAATGCTGGCAAGCAGGATCATGAGCTGAATGATTTGCAGGTTCTTGTGAAGGAAAAAGTGCAGGACATTAAGGAGGACGGTGCTGAAGTCCAGCACAATGTGGTGGCTATATCAAAAGACAATGAGAATGAAGAAGCAAAGATTGATGAAAAGGATGCAGCAAAGGATGGAATGCAGGACAAAGAAGATGAGATTGAAGCTCATGTGGTTGACAAAGTAGAGGATCCTGAGGAGCAGGAAGTGAGAGACCATGAGAAAGATGATGGTGTGGTGCAGCAGCAACATGAGGAGAAGAGGCAAGTGACAACAGGCCATGAGGTTGAGGGTGAGGAAAGGAGGGAGCCTGCAAAGGATGGGACGGGAGATCATGCTGGAGACAACTTGGAAGACAATATGGAGAATGCAACAAACCACAACAGTGATCATGGGTCCAAGCACTCTGAAGGGGATGTGGTGAAAGACTCTGTGGAGGATGAGAGGAGTAATGAAGAAGATGGGTTGCAGGTCCAGGATGGGGGTCCTGTAAAGGATCCTCACAAGGGTGAGATTGAAGAGAAGCCTGCTGGACTAGACTTGGACCTGGACCACAAGGAGGATGGCAAAATATTCAATGGGTCTCAGAAAGAAAATGATGCTGGTGATAGCAAGGACACAGATGATCAGGAGGGGAATGTAAAAGATGACCATAAGGAGGTAACTGTAGAAGATGACAATAAGGAGGTAACTGTGGTAGAAGGCACCACCAACAAGGGTGGACTTGGAGACCTTCAGGTTGCTGATGAAGCAAACAGCCATGAGGATGAGAAGGGACTGAGCCGGAAAGAGGAAGATGCAGGAGTAGATCACGAGGATTGGTCAGAAGGTTACAAGCAGGAAAGAGTTGATGACCAAGCTGAGGAAGAAACTAAGGGGGAGATTGGGGTAAAGGGCAGCAAAGAGGATAGCAAGGATGGGCAAGAAGATGATGGTGTGATTCCTCAGAGACCAGACACCCTAAACCCTAAACCAGAAGAGTCTGAGCAAGGCAAGGAGGAAGACAAAGAGAAAACCCAGAAGTCAGATACAGGTGAAGTTGAAGATGAAGATGAGGGGGGAGGGGATGATCAGCAGGTGAACTTCCTTTCTGCTAAGCAAAAGCGTGGGCGACCCAAGGGCTCAGGGAGGAAGCCAAAACGCAGGCACACCAGGGGCTCTGGCAAGAAGGATGCTAAGAAGACAGTCAGTCTTGAAGTTGAAAAGGATGGACAAACAGACCCAGAAAATACCGGAGGGAAGGACACTGAGAAGGGTGGTGGTCGGGAAGAGGCATTGCCTCAAAAACTATCTTTGAAGGATGCAGGAGAGGAGAAGGACCAAGAGGGGAGCCTTTATAAAAAGCGCAAACGTGGGCGCCCAGTCAGCTTTGGTGAAGGAAATGCTGCTGGGGCTACCCCTCGTAATGAGACAGATGGAGAAACAGAGCCTGGAAAGAAAACAATGGAAAATGATAGAGAAGACCATGATGAGAACCTCCCTGCAAAGCGTACACGTCTTCCAGAGGGTTCTAGCAAGAATCATCATGTTAGAGATCTGTCAAGTGAAGATAAGAAAGATGAAAAGGAGGGTGGTGAAGATGATCAGGATGTTGATCAGACGCCACAGCAATCAGACGAAAAGGAGCACGAAAAGGATCTGGTGGAAAACCTCTCTACAAAGCGTAAACCTGGACAGGGTAGTAAGAGAAAACTGCCTGTCGGTGATGGAAGAGCTCACAGGAGTCGGGAAGAGAATGTTGATCCAAAGCGCAAACGAGGGCTTCCTGAGAACTCAATCAAGAAGGGGGAGGTATTGGATGAAGATGTGAACAATGACAGAAATCAGCAGGAGCGTGATGTCAGCCCCCCCAAGTCCAAACACAAGTTACCCAAGAACTCAGTTGGCAAGGGTATTGAGTATGTATTAAATGGTCATGATAAGGATGGCAATATGGATACTGAGGAAAACCTCACCCCAAAGTCCAAAGCAGGGCATGCAAAGGCCTCTGGCAAAAAGGAAAGCAGGCGCGTGTCTAGTGGGAAAGGTGGCAAACAGGAGGAAAAGGAAGAGGGTGGTGACCAAACTCCAAAGCACAAAGCAGGGCGTCCCAAGGGTGGTTCAGGGGGAAAGGAAATCACATATCCTTCTGGTGGGGATGAAAAAAAAGCTGGAGAGAAAGACAAAGAGACTCATGTCTTCACAAGACGAAAACCTGGGCAACCCAAGGGCTCCATCAATGTTGCTGGCAGGGAGCTCTCTAGTGGTGATGAAAAGGCAACTTCAAGTGCACAAAAGGTTAGTTTCTCCTTTCCCAAGTTACAGGTATAGACTTGTTCAGCTTTCGTGAACTGCACTATTCACTTAATAGATCCGCACACAAGGGTTCAAACTGTTATGACAATTTGATTGAGAAAAATGAGTCTGTTCACAAGTTCCTTGAATGGTTTTCTCTGGCATGTCATATGTCACCAGAGAAACTTGTGTTTTGGATCCTGGAATGGGTTTGTGCTAAAAAGAAAATTCTACTCCTCCCCTGTGGCCCTGGACATGGGATGGATAGAGCCCTGCTTGGAAGAGTGCAGCAGACAGAGGAGGAGATGAGGGTCTTGTTGGATGCGGCATCAAGGTCTGGTGGCCACTTGATCGCAGGTGAGTGGAAATGTCTGCCTGGCTCAGCTGTCCATCATCCTATACCCTCCAGGAAAAAACATGTTCAGTGTCAAATCATAAGGTACAGGAACTTTGTTTCCATACTTCAAAAGGAAAAACCTCCTGATCTTGCTATTAACCCCATTTTCTGCACACTTTCGTTGAAGAAGAGTAATTGAGCTGAAGTGGTTTCTTAATTGATGATATAACCTGCCAGGTTCTACAAGGGGGAGGTGGTCTCTTATAATGCCAAAAAGAAGAAACACAAGGTAAGAATGGGACCATTTTATTTCTCCTGTAAAAGTTGCATCCTTGAAATGTTTGTTTCAGTTGTGTTATGGGTCTGCTCCACATTCTCTCAAAACTCAGAAATTGGGTTCTCTTATAGTAATCAGCTGTTGTCGTAAAGGCAACAAGCCTCACAGGAAAGATGACATATTATCAGCATGAGCTGAAATCCCTAACCTTTTCAGCTTGTAAACTTTCATGACTTGAGAGTTCTTTTGTATCCCTAGCCTTTTGACTTTCTTGTCATTGCAGAAGAGTTATCATCCTCTTTCATGTTTCAGTGGTCTCATCATCTGGCTTTATTGATTTGCATCTCTTAAGGTACTCTATGATGATGGAGAACAAGAAATTCTTGATCTGGTTCAGGAGCGGTGGGAGCTGATAACCAAGAAACAAAGACCTGTGAAGGTGAGCTGTTCTTGGTATGGGTTGATTGTATCAGTAATGCACATGAAATCCTTTGACCTTCACACTTGGATCTCATATGCTGCTTTCGAAAATGACACGTGCGTTATTAGTCACAGTAAATGTTGCTCTGTTATCTTTTAGTGTTCATCAGATATGAGGGAACTCCTACTGTCACACACAAAAGAATCAAAACCAAAGGTGCTGATAACACTTACTGTTCTGTTACAGAATCCTCCAGATGCATCACCAACTCCTGCATGGGCTCCAGTGCCACTGTACCCATCTCTCACTTTTGCACCCTAGTTTTTTTGTGCTTGCCTTTGTATGTTGATGAGATTGAACAGTCTTTGGATGTTGATGAGCCATCATTACTTCCTTCTTTAAAGTGTTTCAGAAACCATTATCTATCATTTCTTCCCTGTGTGTCTGTCTCTTGAATGTTCTTGGCTGTCTCTCCAGAAAAGAACTCACCAAGGCTAAGGCATTGGCACAGCAAGAGGATGTGCAAAGACCATCTGACAAAGTGTATGTGCTTCTTCCACTGCTCAAATCCCCTCTTGGTTATGGTTATCTCAACCCTAAACCCTAAACTGCATTGTTTGTTGGCTTGCTTTGTACAGGGGCAATCTAAAATGAAATGAACCTGAAACTCACATGCTTGTTGTAGCTTGTAATGAGGATACCATTGGCCTAAACCTTCTTTATTTGACGTGATGATAGAATCTTCCCTTTGCTTCTGGAAATGTAAGCTCAGCTCAGGATGCAATTTTTATGTATTTTTTGCTCCAATCTTTGAGCAGATTCCTTTATGCTTTTTTTGGTACACCCACTGTTGGTAGTCATGATAAGTCAAAAGGGAACTGCTACAATCTCCTTGTCATCCACACTGTAAGACACAGTACAGGTACTTGTGGTTGGGCTTTAATAACAACTGAAGACACTTTTGCAGGAAAAAGCAATCCTTGTCAAAATCAGGGAAGAAAGATGTTTCAAAAGAGGGTAAACCCAACAATTTGGAGGCAAAATTCCTTGAGGCAAAGAGTCCTGTGAACACTATCAGTGCATTTGACTTTGATGAGGATGATGATGGTGAAGCACCCAGAGGTGGGAAGACTAAACGAAAGCCAACCCAGAGTTCCTCAACACCAAAAGGTTAGTTATTTCACTCATGATTTCTTGTCAGGACTACCTTGTTCTAAGTTTGCTTGCATTAAACTTTCCCTTTTCCACATATGCTTTACTGTGGAACCAAGCACCTCTTTTTTTGATGCTATGTGGCTTGGGGTGGAGAGGCAGGCTCAAGTGGGAAGATTTTCAAGCTTGTCAGCTCAACAAAGCCTAGTGCCAAAGATGATTCATCAGATACTTTGGGTGATGGCGAGCCTTTGGTTAGTCCCCTTGATCTTTGATTCATCACCACATTCATCATGAGATTTGTCTGCTCTTGCTTTTTCATGTCTTCAGGAAATGCCAATGTTCTGTGGCTGGAGGCAGAAATGGATGCACCTCAGGCTGTTAACAAAGCTTTCGTTTTTTCTTTCCGGTGCATTTGCAGAACACCTGGGTGATACAAAGACAAAAGGCCCGCTGAGGAGACATGGATTTTCCTTACGAACTGGAACACCTTGTGATATGACAAACATATACCACATGTTGATTAGGACACCCAACCCTTGCATGTGGATCTGGGTTGTAGGTTGCTGTAGATCCACTTTATGTATTACAGAAGATGAGATTGGATGTGGTAGACTGGTGATACATACATGTTTATAGAACATAGTCTCAATCTCAGAAGCATGGACTGGAAGATGTAAGATATCCATTGGTATTGCTTATAGGGGTTTAATCTTACTCTCCCTTCATGCTTTAAAATATGAACAATACTATTTCCCTTTGTTAACCCCTCAGGGCTGTATAGTGGAAGTCACCCCCAAGGATAGGTTGTGCACAGTCAAGGATTCAAGGTGTGTGGAAATTCCTTCTCCTAGAGTATGTCAACATTTGATGAAATGCAGTTGTCTAGTGTTTGTCTGAACAACTCCATACTGTTGTTGAGTGATTGGGTCTCTCAGCTTTTGGATGTTGAGTGATTGGGTCTCTCGGCTTTTTGGATGTTGAGTGATTGGGTCTCTTGGTTTCTGGATTTCAAGAGGTTCTGGAAGGAGACACTTGTAGATTGGTAGCTCTTAATATATATCCATTTTTTTTCTCTCATGGGACTCTCTCATGCATTAGTGGTTTCAGCTCCCCACTACTTTGCAGGAAATAATCGGTGTGTCAGTTACATAAATGTGTTCCCTGTTGTGCAAAATCTGATAGACTTCCTAATATCCTTCAGGATAGATCATTGCTCATGCCTGGACAACAGCTGTAACAAAAAATGGTTCTTTTGTATCCCATTTGTGCAGATGCTCAGATCAAGCCATCCATCACTGTAGTGAACAAGGGAAGAATGACAAATATCTCAGCAAGCCAATTCTTTTATTGTATTTTTGGAGGAGCATTTGAACTAAAAGCCCCATGAGCAGATAGAGTTTGAATAAATTTCAATCTACAGTGTCACAATATTTGATCAAAACTTTCCTTGATAAATAATTAGTCCTGCCAAACTATGCAGAGTGAGACTATGGCATCCAGTTGTGTACCTGCTCAGCAGAGTAAGATGGAATCTAGTCCCAGGATATTGTAAGAAGATCCACACAAGTTCGTGTGCACTAATCCTTGTATCCTGACTGTATAGACTTCTCACTTGTAGGTTTATACTTTAGATCTGGTTTTGAGAACACTTTGGAGTTTCCGGACTGATTCATTGTTGCTGTTTCTAAGTGAAGCCTTTGTCATGTTTTGGTTTCTAGATAATTCATTTTGTGTCAAGCTTGAATGTCCTAGTCCTTGTTGTGATTCTTAGGTGGAGTTGCTAAAGGGATTGATGAGTGCCATATTTTTATTTATTTATTTCTCTCTCTCTCTCTCTCTCAAAGGCAAGGACCCTTGACCCATTTTGCAAGAACCCAAATCAGCATTCTGTTTTCCTGGCCTCTGTTTGTTCTTGTCTTTGAGCTTCTTTCTCCTCTGGCAATTAAAAAACATTTTACCTTCACTTTTTGGTTTCCTCCTACTGGACCCATGGTGATGAACCTTGCAAGCATCTAGCTTCTGTTA
>Ga0116230_10008164_pt1 | contig 10342 bp, 4 predicted proteins | sample S1TSphfallax_3_FD_88678 | JGI IMG/M metagenome (GOLD analysis project Ga0116230, IMG submission 88678) | Host-associated microbial communities from peat moss isolated from Minnesota, USA - S1T2_Fd - Sphagnum fallax MG | ecosystem: Host-associated > Plants > Peat moss > Unclassified | place: USA...
ACGGACATTTCATCCATCCCCTTAATCGGGACGGACAATAGCTAAAAGAAAAAAAAGGTAGTCTTGGTCAATACAAAAAATAAAAATAAAAATGATTATGGGCTATCTAAGGCTTAAATTTTTTTTTTCTGGTCTACCAAATCTTTTGCCTCAAAAAATCAGACTACCCCTGATTTCTTTTTTCTCTAGAGTCAGTTACATCTGGGGAAGTTACATCTGGGGAAGCTCCACAGGGAACGGGCAGTCACTGGAAGAATCTTCCAAGCATTACCCACACAGACAGACAAACACCACCACTGTTGCTTTTATATATAAGATTATGAAGGTAACTAAAAATGAACATGTGTAAAACAACGTAAAACCGTGTAAATGTAGTTACATGCCATGTAAAGGCACAAGGTTACACTTTCACTTACATGTGTGTAAGTGTAAAAGGGATAACCCTAGGATACCTTAATTCTTTGCAAGTTTTCATGAATGTATGTTGTGTGTTGTGCGATGTCCACCATGGCCATTGCTTGTTGCAAGTTCCAAAGTGAAATGAGCTCAAGAATGTCATGCACTCAAATGAAAACACCCATAGTTTTCAACAAGAGCAGAGCTTGACTTGTCACCTCTTTCATCATCTTTTTTAAGTGAACAAATACATTGCAAAATGTGTTTTTTGGGTCAATCATGGGCATCTTGTGTTCAAACTCATCATTTGTGATGTTCCCCTTGGTCCTTTTCTTTTCTTTTGTGTTGTGGAAGGACGAACACAAGCTCCAAAAAAAACTTGCAACATTTCAACAATGAATGTTTTTTTTTTCATGTGAACAATTTCACCAATTGTTTTTTCATCATTCTTTTGTTTCAATCTTGGTGATCTTTTGTTCATGGTTGTTTTTTGTGTATCCTCCCAAGAGTGTAGGAGAATGTGAGGGAATGAACCCTCACATTCCGAAATGAGTTCCCACTTTGGGAGTTGGAGTCCCAATGGACTCTCAAGTTTTTAGAGGTCTATTATAGGGGTCAAAACTCATTAGATTGAAAAGTTCCTTATACCATTGAAAAGATTTTAGAATGTAAATGTTTGAAATGGGCTTGCATGACTCATTTGGGTACTTAAAACATAAGTTACGGCCAAAAGAAGGGTTGAAAGTCAAATTGCCAATTTGATTTCTGATCATTAAAAGTCAGGGATCGCCCTGATTTACTTATGTGCAAGTGGCTTGACACACATCGTTGGAAAGCTTTTGATAAAAGCTACAACTTTTCCTTAAACCTCACCTCAATCGAAGGTCTATAGAAGAAGTTATGGGTCTCTAAAGTTTCGAAAGTTCCAATTTCGAAAATTTCAGGATTCCCAACTTGGGAGTCCCGGGACAAAATGATAATTGGGTGTAGGCTCCATGGACAAGCACAAAGAATATTATAAGGGGGAAGGTGGTGGCTTCCCCTCAAGTCCGAGCTATGGTGAATCTTGTGAGTCTGTGTTTGCCCATGGCTCATCCGTGCATCAAAAATGTTCCAACTATAAACTAACTAACTTGTTGTTTGGTTTGTGCAGGTCCGTGTGAATAATTGGCCTACTTGCCATTCATCCTAGTTCCCACCCTAGAGTGATGTGAGCTAAGAAGCATACCCCAACTCCTTATCCTTCTGTTGTTTTCACATTTGGACTCACACTTAAGTCTATCGAGGTGTTTAAAGGCGTGTCACAAACCCAAGCTTGGGATTTTTTTTCCTTTCTATTTTTTGAACTCTTTGTTAAACCATTTTAAAATCAAGAGTAGGTTAGTGTTGGTTACAGGAACTTGAGCCCAAGTTCAAAAAAATTCTTTGTTTTTGTTTCAATGATGGTTGTAACAACCTAAGCTTGGGGTTTTTTTTTTTCGCAGCTTTTTGACGAACTACTCTCGACACCAAAAATAATTCAGTTATGGTTGTAGGAACTTGAGCTTGGCCTTGAGTTCATTTTGGACTTGAATCCAACTTTAGGTTTTTTTTTGTTTTTTGTTTTCTAAGCTCCTTGCCAAGTTATTTTCTATGTTGAAAATAATTCGATAATGCTTGGAAGAATCGAAGCTTGGGCTTGGTTCAAACAAGATCCGAGCCTAAGCTTGGGTCTTTTTATTGGTTTTTTTTTTTAAGGTCCTCACTAAGTTATTTTTGGCACCAAGAAAAGTTCGGTGATGGTTGTAGTAACTCAAATTTGGGCTTATGTCCTTTTCGAACTTGAACCCAAGTTCAAGTTTCATTCTAGTTTTTTTGTTTTTTAAGTTTTTCATCGAACTACTTTTGGTTTTAATAGTAGTTCAACTAAGCTTGCAAGAAGTTGCAACTTGAACCCAAGTTGGGGTCTTTCATTCATTTTTTCATCTCCTCATTAAATTATTTTTTATGCCAAAAGTAACTTGGTTGGGGTTTTAGCAACTTGAGCTTGGGCTTGGGTCCAAAAAGGACCTGAACCCAAGTTTAATGTTTTTCTTTCTTATTTCATTTTTAACTTCTTGTTGATGTACTTTTGGTGCCAAAAGTAATTTGGCTAGGGTTAAAAAGTCCCAAGCATGGGCTTGGGTTTTTTTCTAAGTTTATTGTTGCATATCTTCACTAGTTATCCTCAACACTAAAAATAATTTGACCATGTTTTTAAAACCTGTGCCTAAGCTCCATCTTGTCTCCATTTTATTTTATTTTTTTTACTATTGTTGCAGTTCACGAGTTTAGTAGTGGCACCCATTAGCATTCACAATATGGACATCATGCAAGATTGTATTCAATTTATTTTTGAATCTATTATCAATCATAATGTGAATTTGATTACTTGATATTTTTGTGTGTAGGACTCATAGGTTTTGTATGTTCTTTAAACTATTGAAACCATGTCCTTTGACATCACAATCCGAGTTGTCCAGAATGACAAGTTCAATAACATGGAGATCCTTGACAAGTACAAAATGACTCCCAAAACGGAAAGCGCAAATGAACATGAACATGTTGTTGTGCAAGATGATCTTGATGCCAATTGTGCATCCTATGTTGAAGATAGACATCTTGAAGATGCAACATGTGTTTTAGACAAGTTATTGCAAAGGAAACAAGGTTTTCTATGTCTTTCCATTGAACTGAAAAGGAGAGGAAGAATTTTTGGAGGCACATCAAGTGGGCTTGAATGCCCACTAGAGATTGGAGAATGAGAAGTTTGCTTCCTTCTTGAAAATCTTGATTTAAGATTTTTCTTTCGTCGTATTTTTTTGTGTGGGATGGCAATCACAAGTTGTAAGCCTAGCCGCCTTATATCTAACATGTCCACAATGATGAGGTCTCTTAACACATCTTGGTGGACTCCATCTGTTGGATACATCCCATGGTCTTATGGAATTACTCACTACCATCATCACAAATTTCATGGGTCACAATTTGGCAATAATAATCGTGTGAAATCTATTTTTCATAAGTTTGTATGGGATAGACATGAATGTCATTCATTTATTTATATTGCTTGAACATCAATGTATGTGCATTATTTAGACACGAATGTTATATTTTTATTTGTATTATTTAAACATTGATGTTATATGTTTATTCATGTTGTTTACACATGAAAGTTGTGCACATGACTTTCGTGTTTAAATAATGCACAGCATTCATGTTTAAACAATACGAACCTATGAAATAATAGATTTTACACAAATTTAAAATGAACCCGTGAAGCTTGTAAATTTTTGATGATGACAGATTTGAATAAGTCATTGAACTTTGAATCATCGTCAAAAGCCTTGTTTTTCACTAATACCTTGATGTTTTTAATTGAATGTTATTAAATTCTCAGGAAATTCCATTTGATTGTGTCTTCCTAGGTCTATGGAATTGGATAATGTAATGCCTAACCTAGTGCATGATTTCTTTTAGATTCAATCCATTAGCATTATCCCATTTGAACAATTTTAGAATGTTCTACTAATGGATGTTTACAAAAAATGCCAGAATTAATCACAAAAAACTTGACATTCCTTAACCTTGGAGGTCTTTTTTGAGTACATGTATAAAGTTTAGACTTATCTTGTTCTTTCCTTTCAAGGTGGAATCCTTTGATTTTCAATTATAGTTTCTTGTTCCTTTATATTTTCATTAGTTTTTTCACATCTTGTCTTTATTGCAAATCATGAACATTCCTATAGTCCTATGGTTGGGTGGAGAATTGTAATAAATATTTATTTGTTTGATTATATTTCTATGAATTCAATCTTGAATTAATATTATAATTGTGTGGAGACACGAAACTAACATCCATTCTTAATAACTACTTTCAACCAAAATACATAGGATATAAATTCTATTTGAATCACTACCCAATTGCCTAAAGAGTTGCAATCTTCCCCTCTAAAATAAATGGTAACCACAACCATTTATTCTTCACATTTTCAACATGCCGCCAATCTCTCCAAATGGGTTTGTGTGTAACTTGCCAACAAAACTTGACATTTTAAAAAAAACAATGGTTTAGATGCTTGAAGTGATTCATATGGAACCTCAAATGAGTTGATATTTGATTTCACCTTGGTAACCAATTCTATAAGTAAATGATTTATACTTAGGTAATGTTAATATTCACTAGACTTTTCCCCAACCTTCTTGCATCAATTCATCAACATCTCCATGCCTTCACTTTGATTATTTAAAACCACACTTAGTGATGCATTCAATATCTTACAAGAAACCATGTAATGCAAACTTCCATGTTCATAAGTCGAATTCCAATACAAGAGTATAAGGTGAAAACATGGTTAAGTAATTTTTTTTTTAAAACCTTGTCACAAAAAATTACAAGTGAACACAAAAGATTTTTGATGCATTAAAAGTAGAAATATTATTTTATTCCATGATTAGTATGAGGATAATCTTTCATTTAATATTATAAATTTGAAAAATGAACATCTTCATGTAGATTTAAGTAGATTTTACAAAATTGCATCTACTTGCAGGAAGTGTGCAATCTTACAAAATGGGTTGCAAGTAGATGTAATATTGAACTTTTTTTATTTCCAAGAAAATGGAGCCTTAAAAATACATGTGTATTATTAAATTATGCATGTTATAATCATAATACATAAAACCTCTAGTGTAAAAGTAGGTTTGAACACCAAATTGACCCTATCAAGTTCAAATCTACTTCACACCTAATTTATGATACCAAAGTTTTTCAAAATTTTTATTTAACTTACCATAAACTAAATGGAGGGCCATGTTCTCCATATTTTTACTTTCCAAGTTTTTAATTTACTTTCTTGTGTTTATATCACAAAATTTGTCATTTTTAAATTGCATTTTCGGCAGATTTGTTTTGTTTTGTTTTACTTATCCATGCTTGCACCCTATAGATCTCAAATAAGAATATGCACCAATTATTGAATATTAAATAATACTACAAGTATGCCTAGTCCTCCTTGCAACAATTGTCATATTGTATCACAATTTGGTGTGTTTAAAATAATGCCATTATAGGAATATTAATGCATATATGTTCCCATCATTGATGTATATTCGGAACCTTTCCATATTAATTAGTGTGGAATTCTACCAAGAATGTTATCATGAGGTTTGCTTCATGCCCTAGTTCCAAAAGGTTGTATTGAAAATGGATTTCATACAATTTCATAGATATCTACCTAGCACACACCTCCTTTGCTTCCATGAAAACTCTTGTTCCCTTTGTTCATTATCATTGAATAATTTTTTTCACATGCAATGAAATGAACTTAGGACACTATATTCCTCTAAAGAAATTTGTGCCAACAAATGAATGAATTCCTATTATACTTTGCATGCTTGCGGGTAATTGATTATCTTTTATTGGAATTTTATGGCTAGATTAAAACTTCCATCATTATGTTAAAAAACAATTTAAATACACCAAAAACAACAATTTTGTTGTCTTCACTTTGATTTTCGGGCTTAATTCTAACTACATACAAATTTTATGTTGTTTCAAATGTCATAGTTTTGTAGTTCAATCTATGTTTAATACTCAAAAAACTCAATTGTGGAACTTCTAAAATTGATTGTTCTAATCAACAAAGTTCTAGGTCCAAATAAAGTTTTTCACAACTATGTATTTTGGATTATAAATTATTCTAGGCCTCTTGCTTCTATTTCTTTTGAATATCAACGATATTTTTTGTTATTGTGTCAAACATACTAAGTATAACCAATTTTTAAAAGTGTGTTGTTCACATCATTGGAACCCATTTTTAAGCTTGGTGTTGTCAGTTTCGTGCCTTCCTCTTCCTTTTTGAAATCCATCATGGTATTTTCCAAGCATTTTGTCTTTGGCATCGTGTTTTTTTCTTCATCATCCAACTTCACCATTTTGCCATCTAGGCATGTTGCAAAATCCTTTTCCTTAACCTCATTGTTAATCCTATGCACTAGTACAAAAATGGGGTGTGATTTATTAGCCTAAATCACTATAGGACTTTAAAAGTGAAATAAGTTCATTGTACTTTAGTGATTTCACCCTAGTTAAAGTTATTTCACTATAATATCACTATGTAAACATTGTGTTTCATTACTAGTTGATATAATTTACTATTCATTATTATAATTTATTGTGATAAATAGGTTTATTTTTATGTTGTTTTAAATACCCCATGTTATTTTATGTTATACCTTATATATTTTAGTCAATTACCTTAATTATTCTAACTTATACCATAAGTTATTATAAATTATGGTACTTTAAACTATTATACGTCATTCTACTTTAAGTATCCTAGCTATCTTATTGTAGGATTTTAGTTTTAAGTTAATACATGTTATTCAAGGGTTACTTTAGGTTATTCAAGGTCATTATACTTTATGTTATTATAAGTTATTTTATCATAAATATAACAATTTAAAATAATTTAAAATAACCTATAATAAAATAACTACCAATAACTTATGATAATATAACCTATAATATTCAACAATAATTTTTAATATAGTAGCCACCAACAATTATAATATAATTTATAATAACAAAAAATAGTCACCATTAGTTGTTAATAAAATAAACATTAATAGGATAACCACCAATGGCCTACAATAGAATAACCAACAATAGCCACCAATAGAATAATCAACAATAGCCACTAATAGAATAATCAACAATAGCCACCAATAGAATAATCAACAATAGCCACCAATAGAATAATTACCAATAACCATTAATAGAATAACCGTTAATAACCACTAATAGCCACCAATAGAATAATTAACAATAGCCATTAATAGAATAACCATTAATAACCACTAATAACCACCAATAGAATAATTACCAATATCCATTAATAGAATAACCATTAATAACCACTAATAACCACCAATAGAATAATTACCAATAACTATTAATAGAATAACCATTAATAACCACTAATAACTACCAATAGCCATTGATAGAATAACCAATAATAAACAGTAATAGAATATGCATTAATAGAATAACCAACAATTGACACCAATAAAATCTGCACCAATAGCCATTAATAAAATAACCAACAATTGGCACGAATAGAATTTGCACCAATAACCATTATAAAATAACCAACAATGGCCACCAATAAAATCTACACCATTAGCCATTAATATAATAATTATCAATAGCCTATGGTAATATAACCAAAGTAACAAACAATAACTTCACATAACCAAAAATAGCTTAAGATGAAATAAATTATAATAATTTTTTTTATAATAAGTATAAATAATCTAAAGTGAAATAACTTACCATAGCCAAAATAATATAGTTTAAAAAATTATAAGAATAAAAAATAGCCTAAGTCGAAATAACAAAAAATAACAAAAAATAATCAAAAATAATTTAAAATAACCAAAAGTAACCTAGGGTGAAATAACTAAAAATCGCCAAAAATAATTTAAAATAACCATAAATAATTGTAAATAATGTGGGGTGAAATAATTTAGAACAATGAAAAATAGTTTAGAATAACTAAAAGTAACCTAACATAGGTAGTATTATTATGTTAAGAAAAAATCTTATCCATTTATTAAACATTGTTTTTCAAAAAAATGGTGATTGAAATGTTATTGAATAATTATTTTTTTATAAAAATTATTCAAATTTTTTTACATTTTCCAAAAGAAATAAATTTAATTATGTACATTATAAAATTAAAAAAAATTAAAATTTAATAATTTCGTTTGGACAAAATTTTGATAATATATGAATTTTCAAAGTTTATGTTTTTGTAATGTTTAAAATGAAGTATTTAGTAAATATAATGCAATGTAACACATTATCACAATAAGTGTGGTGGTTTGATGGTAAGGATGTTTATTTCCATCCTAGAGGTTAAGGAATTAAACTTCACAAATGGTGTATTTGTGGTCAATAGTGGTAGGTTAACCGAATATTTTTCTATGTAGTTCCCTAAAGTAGGTGCCTATTTAGGTTAATTACATGGCCTATGTATTTAAGTTAGGTTTTAAACTTAACATAGGTAGTGACACTTGTCAATAATTAATAGGTTGAAAAATGATGAAATTATCAATAATATTAAATATTACATTAAATATTAAATGATTTAGATTTAGTTGATTTCCATGGTACCTTATTAATTAACTAACAAATGAAATGGTTTGGTAAATTCATATTTCACTTGAAAGTAACCTTGTTTCACTAAGTATTAGTGGACAAATTCATTGTCCGTAACAACTAGTCTATGTTCACTAGGGGGTTAACCAGTTTCACCATGGTAAACATGTCTAAATACACTCAAAATTTAATGAAACTTAAAGTGAACTAGGACACATTTTGGTGTAATGATGGGTCACCACTTGTTGGTCCATTTCCTTGTTGTAAGTAAATATTGCTGTTTCATATGGATCATCCTCTACATGCAAATTGTTTCTTAGCCATTTCCTTTTTAGGATTGAGTCACCTATTCTTTTGGGCTTTTGGAATCCTAGTAGGTAATCACACTGTCAATGAAATCGTATTCTAAAATTTCTATTTATTAGGTATGTTAACCATGGATTGTCTCCAAGTGGTTGTGGCAAGTTGTTTAGAAACTTCGGGATAAACATTTTGATCACTATCCCATATATATTGTAATCTTGCAAGTGATTAATAAATGCTTAGTATCCAACCTCTACCTTGAACTTTGCATCTACATTTATTTATTTATTTTTCAACAAATAGGTACAAATCCAAATTTGGTGGCGTTCAACAAAAGTGTTGTGTATATGAATATTGTGACAAGATGCAAATGAAGAAACTTTATCCTAGGTTAATTTGAATGAACCTTTCAACTTCAAAATAAAATTAAACTGAATGTACAAAATAACCCATGTTTGGGAACATGTCCAATTGGTGACATATTAATAGTTGTCCATTCAAATTTTGCATTTAAATCTAACATGACAACCATTGGTTTTTATTGGACCATTTGGTTGGGACTCATGAGTTTGAAATAGTAGCATATGCCAAAACAACTTTAACTGGCATAATAACTACATGTGTTTAAATAGCCACAAAATCATGTATTTCATTGTTTGTTTATGATAATCATCTATTGTCCTGATATGATATTTTAATTAGTCTTATTTGTCTCAACAATCACAACACATTTGTTCAATGATCAACTTCAATGTTCAGGTTCAACCTTGATTTTATTTCATTTTTTCATAACTAAATATTTCCTTTTGAAATCACATACTTTGAACAAATATTCATGTTAACATGTCTATTGAACCACAATTTAATACAAACAATGGGATTTTGGTTCTTTATTTATTTGTTGACATGTCATTGTTTTTTATTATTATACACAATTCGTGGTTTTGGGGCTAGCCTTATCATCCAATGATTCATTGGATGTTTTAACATTTTGTTTTTAAATTCTTGTGGCACCCAAGCTCACCTCCCTTGAGTTGCATAAAATTGTCTTTGGGGTTTCATGAATTTCATTGGTAACAAGTTACCAAGGGTTACCAAACCTTGTGTCAATAAATCATTCAATAAGCTTGTGAAATCTTTTTTAAATTGATTTTTTCAAACTCATGTGTTTTTTCAAGAAGTCCATGGCATGTGTAAACATCATTCAATTGTAATCTTCCATATCCCCCTTGGAAATGTTTATAGTTTCTTTGAATAATGTGAATTTTTCCTTGTCTATTTTGGCTTTTGCCCATTACCATGTCACCATTCATTTGTTTTGTCAATTGTTGTTTTCCATTTTGTTCCCCATGTTTTAATTTCTAGCAAATGCTGAAGGGGGACTAGTCAGGTGTCATCTTTTGGATATTCCAAAGGTTTATTTTGTCATCTCACATATTCTATTTTGTATGTTTGAGATTA
>Ga0116230_10008165_pt1 | contig 10341 bp, 11 predicted proteins | sample S1TSphfallax_3_FD_88678 | JGI IMG/M metagenome (GOLD analysis project Ga0116230, IMG submission 88678) | Host-associated microbial communities from peat moss isolated from Minnesota, USA - S1T2_Fd - Sphagnum fallax MG | ecosystem: Host-associated > Plants > Peat moss > Unclassified | place...
CCGTATGCGCTCGATACCAACGACATGCGCTTCGCGACCGCTCAGGGCTTCAATTCCGGGACGCAGTTCTTCGACTATCTGCAGGCGGCCTTCGATACCCTGTATGTGGAAGGCGACCCGGCCGGACTGGATCGGCCCAAGATGCTGTCCGTCGGCCTGCATTGCCGCCTGGCGGGCCGGCCAGGACGTGTCGCCGCGCTGGAAAAATTCCTCGATTACGTGCTCGGGCACGAGCACGTGTGGATTTGCCGGAGGGTCGAGATCGCCCGGCATTGGATTGCCACCCACCCCTACGCGCCGCCGCCGGAGAGCTCGTGAACGGTCCGCTCGATCTGGATGTGTTGAATGCGCTGCCGGCGGACGAGTTCGCGCTGCATCTTGCGGGAATTTTCGAACATTCACCGTGGGTCGCGGAGCGCGCGGCGACGGGGCGTCCGTTCGCCTCGCGACGGGAGCTCCTCGATGCGATGCGCGCCGTCGTCGATGCGGCCTCGTCGGACGAGAAGATGACATTGATCCGGGCGCATCCGCAACTGGGGTCGAGAGGCCGCGCTCGGGCGCAGCTGACGGCGGCATCTGCAACCGAACAGCGGGGCGCCGGCCTTCTGGCGTGCACTGCGGAGGATTTTGCGCGCCTCGACCTGCTCAACGCGGCGTATCTGGAGAAATTCAGCATGCCCTTCATCATGGCGGTTCGAGGCCACGACCCTGCTTCGATCATCGCGAATTTCGAGGCTCGATTGGCGAATGATCCGGATGTTGAACAAGGCAGGGCGTTGCATGAGATCGGCATGATCGCGGGTTTTCGTCTCGCCGATGCGGTGACGGGTGAGGACATATGACCGATTCCAATCAGCATGCGGCGCTCATTGCCGGCCAGACGAATCTTCTGGATGCCCGTCTGGGCGCGGTGGCGCTGTCGTGTTCGGACGACTTCTTCGCACCCATGTCCCGCATGTTGGAGCCGCACGAACCCGAATGGCGCGCCGGCCTGTATGACGATCATGGCAAGTGGATGGACGGCTGGGAGTCGCGCCGGCGCCGTGGTCAAGGCCACGACCACTGTATCGTGCGCCTGGCGGCGCCATGCAGGCTGGCCGTGCTCGACATCGATACGCGGTTCTTCACCGGCAACTATCCGCCGTATGCGTCCGTGCAGGCCTGCCGCAGCGAAGGCGCGCCGACCGCGCTGACCGAGTGGACGGACGTGCTCGCGCAGGCGCCGCTCCGCGGCAATCAACGCAACACCTTCGTGGTGTCGTCGGACGGGATCTGGACCCATCTCAAACTCAATATTTTTCCGGATGGCGGGGTTGCGCGGTTTCGTGCCTACGGCACGGTGCATCGCGACTGGAACCAAGCGGGTGAGACGTTCGTCGATCTCGCGGCGGCGCTGAACGGCGGTCGGGCGCTTGCGTGCAGCGATCAGCACTATGGAGCCATGGGCAACCTGCTGCTGCCCGGCCGCGGCGTGAGCATGGCGGACGGTTGGGAGACCCGTCGCCGCCGGGAGCCCGGCTTTGACTGGGTGATCCTGAGGCTCGGGTGCCCGGGCCGCATACAGCACATCGAGATCGATACGGCCCACTTCAAGGGGAATTTTCCGCACCAGGTGTCCGTCAATGCGGTGTATCTACCCGACGCGCCCGATGCCGACGTGGCCAGCCAGAGCTTGTATTGGCCGACGCTGCTCGAGCCCAGTGCGCTCGTGGCCGACGCCGTGGTGCGGTTCAGCGAGCTCGCTGACCTGGGTGAGATCTCGCACGTGCGGGTGAACATGCATCCCGATGGCGGCATGAGCCGGGTGCGCATCGTCGGCGCGCCCGCGCGGACCAATTAAAGGCACGGCGCATGCGGGAAATCAGACTGCAGGCGACCGCACTGAGCGCCGTGGCCTTTGCGGAATTCGGCGACGTGATCGAGACGGAGGGACGCGAATCGCGCTGGATCAACGAGGGCACGTGTCGGCGCTTCGACGGTGTCGCGCACGTCGATGTCCTGGAGGCCGGAGGTCTGCCTCTCGTCAGCGTGTTCGAGGCGCAGGCGCGCGAGCTGCCGCTGCGGATCCGGACGCTGGAGCGGCACCCATTGTCGAGCCAGGCATTCATGCCGTTGCAGACCGACCCCTTCCTCATCGTCGTGGCGCAGGACGGCACGGTGCCAATCGGCGAACGCATCCGTGCATTTGTCAGCTCGGGCCGGCAGGGCGTCAATTTCAGGCGCAATACCTGGCACCACGCACTGATCGCGCTGGGACAGCCGTCGCGATTTCTCGTGGTCGATCGCGGTGGTCCCGAGCAGAACTGCGAAGAAGTAGCGGTCGATACGGATGTCGTGGTCGTGGTCGACGTGGGTGGAGCCGACACCGCGGTAGTCGACGCGGCGGTGGCCGGGTGAGCCGTGGCCGCCAGTAACGCCGCCGGCATCACGTCCGCCGGGCCGGTCGGGCCGTGCGCCTTCGTCGGCTGCGCGCTGCACGCGCCGACGCGCGGGCAGATCGATATGCTCGAGAATGTGGTGTTGTCGACCGATGGCGACGGTGCGATCGACGGAATGCATTCGGCCGCCTCGGTGGACGGCGCCGCGATCGTGGCACGACATCGGGCGGCGGGGACCTTGCGGGAAATGCGGCGGGGGCAATATCTCCTGCCCGGGTTCATCGATCTGCACGTGCACGCGCCGCAATGGCCGCAGCTCGGCCTCGCGCTCGATCAGCCGCTCGAGGTCTGGCTGCAGCGATACACGTTTCCGCTGGAAGCGCGCTACGCCGACCTGGCATTCGCGACCTCGGTGTACGAATCGCTGGTGGATGCACTGCTCGCCAATGGCACGACCACCGCGATGTACTACGGCAGCATTCATCTGGCGGCAACGCAACGGCTCGCGGAGATCTGTCTGAGGCGGTCGCAGCGCGCGCTGATCGGTCGCGTGGCGATGGACAATCCCGTCGAATGCCCGGCCTATTACCGGGATGCGTCGGCGGCGGCGGCCGAGTCCGATACGCGGGCCTTTCTCGAGTACGTGCAGGCGATGCCGGGGAACTCGGCGGGGCTCATCCGGCCGGTCATCACGCCGCGTTTCATACCGTCCTGCACCGATGATCTGCTGCACCGCCTGGGCGCGCTCGCGCGCGCCACCGGCTGTCACGTGCAGACTCATTGCTCGGAGAGCGATTGGGCGCATGCGTACGTGCAGGATCGCTGCGGCGTGACGGACACCGCCGCGCTCGACGGATTCGGGCTCTTGTCCCGCCGCACCATCCTGGCACACGGCAATTTCATCGGCGACGCGGACGTCGGCCGGATCGTCACGGTGGGTGCGGGGATTGCGCACTGCCCCCTGTCGAATGTCTATTTTTCGGATGCCGTGCTGCCGCTGCGTCGAATGTTGGAGCGGAACGTGCACGTCGGTCTTGGAACGGATATCGCGGGCGGCGCCAGCCCGTCGATCCTGGAGAATGCACGTCACGCGGTCCTGTCGTCGCGATTGCTCGAAGCCGGGGTCGATCCGCAGGAGGACCGGGCGGCGCGGCGCCGCGAGGGATCGCGTATCGATGCGGCGACAGCCTTTTGGCTGGCCACGGCTGCGGGGGGCATCGCGCTCGATCTGCCGGTCGGAGTTTTCAAAGTGGGTTATCAGTTCGATGCCGTGCTCATCGATCCGGAGGTGCCGGGCGGGAACCTCAGGCTCGGGGCGGACGATGGGCCAGACGAGGTGCTGCAAAAAATCGTTTACTCGGCGGCCCGGGCGAACATCCGCGAGGTCTGGGTGGCGGGCCGGTCGGTGCATGCTGCGGCGTAGTGCGGAGGGTTCATCGAGAGTGCGGGGTTTCCGGTGACTTTGGCGGAATACTCGGTCGAGAAACAGCAGATCACTGGGAATTGCTTTCACTACGACCGAATCGAGGCTGACGTTCCACCAATTCCGGCCGAGGTTAGGTACTTCGCGTTTGAAGTACCGGCGAACGTCTACGTGTTTGACGGGAACGCGGTGGAATTTCGGCAAAACATCGAGGCCGCCCGTATCACGACGCCGTCGCCGCCTCCGTGCGCGCATAGTCATCCACCGCGTTCATCCAGCGTACCTTGTCGGCCGTTGACAGGAACGAGCCCTCGAAGGAATTTCGGGCGAGCTGGATGAGTTCGGCGGTCGAGAGCGCGAGTGCACGCTGTGCCGCCATGAAATTCTCCAGCAGGTAACCGCCGAAATAGGCCGGATCGTCGGAATTGACGGTGACGCACAGGCCTTGCGCGAGGAGCCGTTTGAGATTGTGGGCCTGCATGTGCTCGAACACGTTGAGCTTGATGTTCGACAGCGGACACACCGTCAACGGCATCCGCTCGCGCGCCAGGCGACCGATCAGGTTCGGATCGTCTTCGGCGCGCACGCCGTGGTCGATGCGCCGCACGCGCAACACGTCGAGGGCTTCATAGATGTAGGCCGGCGGTCCCTCTTCGCCGGCGTGCGCGACGGCCGGCAGACCGGCCGCCCGCGCGCGGTCGAAGACCGCGGTGAACTTGGAAGGCGGATGACCCGCCTCCGATGAATCGAGTCCGACGGCGGCGATCAGGTCCTTGAAAGGCAGGGCGGATTCCAGGGTGCGCATGGCGTCATCCGCGGTGAGATGCCGCAGAAAGCACAGGATCAAGCGAAAGGTGATTCCTGCATCGCGCTCGGCCTCGAGCAACGCCCGCCGGATGCCATCGAGCATGACGTCCATGCCGACGCCGCGGGCGGTGTGAGTCTGCGGGTCGAAGAAAATCTCGACGTGCACCACACCCTGTTCGGCCATTTTGCGCAGGTATGCTGAGGTCAACGCGTGAAAGTCCTCCGCGTCGCGCAACACGGCGGCGCCGGCGTAGTAGATGTCGAGGAACGACTGCAGGTCGGTGAATTGGTACGCGCGGCGCAACTCATCGACGCTGGCATAGGGTAGGGCGACGCCGTGTTTGCGGGCGAGCTCGAACGCCAATTCCGGCTCGAGCGTGCCCTCGATATGCAGGTGCAACTCCGCCTTCGGCAGGCCGCGGATGAAGTTTTCAGTGGTCGCGTCGGAGGACAACACAGGTTGGCAATGTATACGACTTCGGTGAAAAATCGCTACACTGCGGCAACACATAGCGTAGAAATTGCATCGTGGAAAAGGCACCGTGAAAAAGTCCGGCATGATCCCGTGGAGAGACCCGGCATGGGCCATTTGACGACTCACGTGCTCGACACGACGGCCGGGCTGCCGGCGGCCGGCGTTCGGATCGACCTCTACGAGCTGGGAGCGGACACCCGGCTGCTGATCTCTACCGTGACGACGGGCGGGGACGGACGCTGTCCCGGACCTCTCGTGAGCGGCACGGCGTTTCATGAGGGACGTTACTCGCTGACGTTCCACGTGGCCGAATATTTTCGCGGGCGCGGCGTCACCCTGCCCGAACCGGCATTCATCGAGGACGCTGTGATCGAGATTGGCATTGCGCATGCCGCCGAGCACTATCATGTGCCGCTGCTCGTCTCGCCATGGAGTTACTCGGTTTACCGCGGCGGCTAGCCCGGCTGCGAAGCACAATTTGGCAACAGGATCTGGGAAGACGATAAGGAACCGCCGGCATATGATGAGGATCCCGACATGAGGCTGTCTGGCGCCTGCCTGGCTGTGTTGCTCGCTCCGCTCATCGCCGTGGCCAAGCCTGCGGCGACTGCGTCGCCATCCGCGCCGCCACCCGCGCAGAATCGCATGGTGCTCATCGACCAGGATGGGTCGGGTCCGGGGGGCTCGAATCAAATGGCCATGATGGTGCTGCTGCAGTCGCCCGCGGTCGATGTTCTCGGCATCACCATGGTGACCGGCAACGCTTGGCGGGACGACGAGGCGCAGCACACGCTGCGCATGCTGGAATTGATCGGCCGCAGCGACGTGCCGGTGGCGCTCGGCGCGGTCTTCCCCCTGGTTCGCACCCAGGCGGAGACTCGTCTGAACACCGCGCTGGTGGGTCAGGTGGGATGGCTCGGCGCGTGGGGCGAGCGGCCGACCGATACGGCCGATGCCGGCCGCCCGCCGCCCCCGGGCCCGTACGATATCGGGCCGCTGCCCGAGGGCCGGCCGCATACGGCGCCGATCGCCGAAGACGCGGCGCATTTCCTGATCCGGGAGGTGCATGCTCATCCGCACGAGGTCACGATCTACGCCGCGGGCCCGATGACCAACATTGCGCTCGCGCTTGCCATCGATCCGCATTTCGCCGAACTCACGCGCGGTATCGTCATGATGGGCGGCAGCCTCGACCCGCAGACGGACGATCCGGAATTCGCCTCGAGCCCGCGGCATGAATTTAATTTCTGGTTCGATCCGGAGGCGGCGCGCATCGTGCTGCGGGCGCATTGGCCGCGGATCGATGTGACCACCGTCGACGTGTCGATCAAGGCGATGTTCTCGCAGGCCATGCTCGATGCGATTTCGAAGTCGCCGAACCCCGTTGCACGGTACGTCGCGAAATATTCCGAGGAGCGCTACTATCTGTGGGACGAACTCGCGGCGTGCGCCTGGCTCGATCCCACCATCATCACCCAGACGCGTGACCTTTACATGGACGTCGACGTCAGTCACGGGCCCGCGTATGGCGAGACGTTGACCTGGAGCAAGGCATTCAAGCCGGCTATCGATCTGCAGGTGGCGCATGCGCAGGTCGATCTCGATCTGCCGAAATTCAGCCAGATGTTCGTGGATCTCATGAGTGCACCGGCCCCGAAGGGCGCGCCCGCGGCCAGGCTCCGGAAGACCTCAGACCCATGAGCCTGCGCTCGTTCAGACAGCGCCTGCGCCGCAGGCTTCGCGGCCGGCTCCTGGCGGGCGGCGCGATGTCGGTCATCACCTTGCCGCTCATCGCCGTGTCCGTCCTGGCGGCACCGGGCGGGGTTGCGTTTGCTGCCGACATGGCCCCGGCGCCGCTGCCGGTCAAGGTGCTGGTCGTGAATCTGTTTTCCTATGAGGCCCAGCCCTGGCGCAAGGCGCTCGAGCCGACGCGGGAGATCCTTGTGGCGGGCCTGCCGCCGGACAATCCCGCGGTACGATGCACGGCGGACGGCGTCTGTGAAATGGCCACCGACATGGGGCACGCCAATGCCGCGGCGTCGATGATGGCGGTGCTGTACAGCGGATTGTTCGACCTCAGCAAGGCGTATGTCCTGGTCGCCGGCATCGCCGGAATCGATCCGGCGCGCGGCACCATCGGATCGGTGGCGTGGGCGCGTTATGCCGTCGACGGCGGGATCGTGCACGAAATCGATGCCCGCGAACGGCCGCCAGGCTGGCCGGACGGCTTTTTCGGCGTGATGACAGACTCGCCGCTGCAGACCCCGAAATTCGAATATCACTCCGAGGTGTTCCAACTCGACGAGGCGTTGCTGCAGCGGGCGCTCGGGCTGTCGAAGTCCGTGGTGCTGGAGGACGCCGCCGACGTGAAGGCTTATCGAAGTCGTTATCCCGCAGCGCCGGCCGACCAGCCGCCCGCCGTGATCCAGTGCGACACGCTGTCGTCGGATACCTGGTGGGCGGGGGATCATTTGGGTGCGCATGCGCGCCGCTGGACGAGCCTGGTCACGGCGGGCAAGGGGAACTACTGCACCTCGCAACAGGAAGATAATGCGGTGTTGACGGCCCTGACGCGCGCGGCGCCAGCCGGGATCGTCGCTCTCAACCGCGTTGCCATCCTGCGCAGCGGCTCGGATTTCGACCGGCCGTATCCGCATCAGACGACGCTGGAATCGCTCCAAGCGCAGCGAACCTTACAGGGCGCGGGACGCATCGCGGTGGACAACCTGGTCATCGCCGGGATGCCGCTGGTCACCGCCATCAGGCAGCACTGGAGCGCATGGCAGGACGGCGTACCCGCGCCTGGCGCCCCATGATGCCCGAAGCCCTCGCGCCGCTCGAGCAGCGTGGAATGTCGCAGGCCGATGCCCCTGGCGCACCCGGGTGGCGCGCCAAACTCGATCTCGCATTCGAAGTTCGAGCACCGGGCACCGTTCTGATCCGCAACCGTCATGAGGGGCCGCTGCTGGTGCAGAAGCCGCTGTATCCGGAGGGCCGCGGCACCTGTCACGTCGCGCTGCTGCATCCGCCCGGCGGGGTTGCGGGCGGTGATCGACTGCGGATCGACGTCGCGCTGCACGAGCGATCACGCGTGCTCATGACCACACCGGGCGCCACGAAGTGGTACCGTTCGGCGGGTCCGGTTGCACAGCAGAACATCCGCATCGTCGTGGCCGAGGGTGCCATGCTCGAATGGTTGCCGCGGGAGAGTATCTTGTTCAATGGTTCGAACACCTCGACCAGCCTCGATGTCACGCTGGCGCCGAACGCCGGATATGTCGGTTGGGAGATCACCGGCTTCGGCCGTCGCGCCTCGGGCGAGCGCTGGGCGAGCGGCCGGCTTAAGATGCGAAGCGGCATCCAGCGCGCCGGGCGGTTGCTCTGGTCGGAAACCGCCGATGTGGATGCATCCGGCGGCTTCGCCACCTCGAGCGTGGGCCTGGCCGGATTTACGGTGAGCGGAACGCTGGTCGTGGCCGGATACGACATCGGGACCGAGTTGCTCGGCGCCTGTCGCGCGGTGAGGCCGGCTGCCGCCGGCACGCGTCGCGGCATCACCCGGGTGCCCTCGGTGCTGATCGCCCGCTATCTGGGCGACTCGACCGAGCAGGTGTTCGAATGGTTCACCGGGCTGTGGACGGTGCTGCGCCCGGTGCTGACGGAGAGGGCGGCGTGCGCGCCGCGGGTATGGGCATGCTAGACGGAAGTCCATCATGGAATTGACGCCGAGAGAGAAGGATAAATTGCTGATCTTCACCGCGTCGCTGCTCGCGGAGCGACGGCGGGCACGGGGCCTCAAGCTCAACTATCCCGAGGCCATTGCGTTGATCACGGCGGCCATCATGGAGGGTGCGCGGGACGGCAGGACGGTCGCGGAATTGATGAGTGACGGCAAGTCCATCCTCGCCCGCAGCGAGGTGATGGAGGGGATTGCGGAAATGATTCCGGAAATACAGGTGGAGGCGACGTTTCCGGATGGCACGAAGCTGGTCACCATCCATCAGCCGATAGTTTGAGGGCGCGATCATGATTCCAGGCGAACTGCTGACCGTCGACGGCGACATCGAGATCAATGCGGGCCGCACGGCGCGCACGGTGAGCGTCGAGAACACAGGTGACCGGCCCATCCAGGTGGGCTCGCACTACCATTTTTACGAAACCAACCCGAGCCTGCGTTTCGATCGCGAAACGGCGCGCGGCTGCCGCCTCGACATTGCCGCCGGCGCCGCGGTGCGTTTCGAGCCGGGTCAATCGCGAACGGTGCGCCTGATCGAATACGGCGGTGCGCGCCAGGTTTTCGGCTTTCAGGGAAAGATCATGGGACCGCTCTGAATGGCCACCAAGATCACGCGCCAGGCGTATGCCGAAATGTTCGGCCCGACCGTGGGCGACCGGGTGCGCCTCGCCGACACCGCCCTGATCGTCCAGGTGGAACAGGATTACACCGTATACGGCGAGGAGGTGAAGTTCGGCGGCGGCAAGGTGATTCGCGATGGCATGGGCCAGGGGCAGGGCGTCAGCGCCGCGGTCGCCGACACCGTCATCACGAATGCCCTCATCATCGATCATTGGGGGATCGTCAAGGCCGACGTCGGCCTCAAGGGCGGCAACATCTGGGCCATCGGCAAGGCGGGCAACCCCGACATCCAGCCGGGCGTGACCATACCCATCGGCGCAGCGACGGAAATCATCGCCGGCGAGGGCATGATCCTGACCGCCGGCGGCATCGACACGCACATCCATTTCATCTGTCCGCAGCAGATCGAGGAGGCCCTGTGCTCCGGCGTCACCACCATGATCGGCGGCGGTACCGGGCCGGCGGCCGGTACCAATGCGACCACCTGCACGCCCGGTCCCTGGCATATCCACAGCATGCTGCTGGCGGCGGAAGGATTTGCGATGAACCTTGGGTTCCTCGGCAAGGGAAACGTGAGCGTGCCGGAACCCGCGCGCGAACAGGTTCGCGCCGGCGTGATCGGGCTCAAACTGCATGAGGATTGGGGTACGACGCCGGCGGCCATCGACAACTGCCTGAACGTCGCCGACGAACTGGACGTGCAGGTGGCCATCCACACCGACACGCTCAATGAGTCCGGCTTCCTGGAGACCACCGTCGCGGCCATCGCGGGCCGCACGATCCACACCTTTCACACCGAGGGCGCGGGCGGCGGCCACGCTCCCGACATCATCAAGATCGCCTCGCATGCGAATGTCCTGCCGAGCTCGACCAACCCGACGCGGCCTTACACCATCAACAC
>Ga0116230_10008166_pt1 | contig 10341 bp, 8 predicted proteins | sample S1TSphfallax_3_FD_88678 | JGI IMG/M metagenome (GOLD analysis project Ga0116230, IMG submission 88678) | Host-associated microbial communities from peat moss isolated from Minnesota, USA - S1T2_Fd - Sphagnum fallax MG | ecosystem: Host-associated > Plants > Peat moss > Unclassified | place: USA...
GATGCCCTTTTCCTTCATGCGCGTGACGATCTCGGGTGGATAGACGCCCATTATCGAGGAGACGATCGCCGGTCCCGCCTCCAGCATCGCCTCGCACTGAGACGCGAAATTCAGGGGCGCGATATCGGCGATCTCTGGCGGAACGGGCGGTCCCCAATCAGCCAGGAACTCGCGAAGCCGCGTCTCGTGAGCGGGGTCTCGCGCCGGCGCGGGGTCGGGTATCCAGAGGTTGATCTGAAAGGCGCCGTTGGTTTTCGCACGAAGCTCCCTGGCCCAAGCCCGGATGGCGTCAGGGGTCATCATGAGGGCGCCGCAGCCGCCCAGACCACCCGCCGTGGCGACGGCGATCGCCAGGGGCGCCGGGGAGGCGCCGGCCATGGGCGCCATGAGGATCGGGGCCCGAAGGCCAAAGGCGTCGCAGAAGGCGCGGGCGCGGGCCAAGGGCGGCATGGCGCTGTAGTTAGGGGGCGGGTTCATAAGATATCGATCCCTTGCTTCAGTCTCAGATCCCGCGATGAAGTCCCCACGCTGACGGTGCGGGAGCCGGCGGGCGTGATCCAGGCATGGCGGACGACGGACCATGACTGGAGCTGGCGCGCCGGGGCGTGCAGGCGGATTGTCGCGGTCTCGCCGGCTTTCAGGGTGACACGATCAAAGGCGATGAGCTTCCGGACGGGAAAGGCGATGCCGGCGGGCGGGCTGGCCGGCGGCCCGAGATAGGCCTGGGGGACCTCGTCGCCATCCATAGGCCCCGCGTTGTGAATGCGGACGGTCAGGTCGAGGCCGCCATCCGGCGCGCGTTTGGCCTTGAGGTCGGAATAAACGAAGCGGCTGTAGCTGAGGCCGTGGCCGAAGGGGAATAGGGGCTGGACGCCCTCGCGATCAAAGCCGCGATAGCCGACGTCGAGGCCCTCGCTGAAGGTCGTCTTGTGGTCCAGGCCGGCGCTGGAGCGCTCCGGATGGCGGGGATCGCCAGCGGGATAGTCGCTAAGGGCCTTGGCCCAGGTGACAGGCAGGCGGCCGGCCGGATTGGCCTTACCGAGCAGGAGTTTCGCCGTCGCCCAGCCCCCCTCGTCGCCCGGCCACCACATTTCCAGGATCGCCTTGACGCGGCTGGCCCAGGGCATGGCGACCGGCTGGCTGGTGTTGAGGACGACGATGGTGTTGGGATTGACCGCCGCCACTTCCTCCACAAGCCGGTCCTGGTCGCCGGCCAGAACGAAGGCCGGCGCGCGCCTCGCCCAGACAAAGACGACGGCGGTCTTGGCGTGGCGGGCGGCCTCGATGGCGGCGGCGTGATCGGCCTGGCGCTGATCGGGCGTGGACCAGTTGAGCCGCACCTGGGCCGGGGCATGGGACGTATCGGGGCGAATCCGCAGCTTGATCGCGTGGGCGCCGCCGGTGAGGGCAACCGCCGCGCGGACATTGTCCAGGCCATCGGGGGTCGGGACGACATTATCCTGACCGGCCTGGAGAATGTCACCGTGGACATCGCCGCGATAGGCGCCGGTGATGGCGACGATCTTGCCGTCCACCGTGAGCTGGGCATCGACCCCCAGGGCCTGAAGGCAGAGCCAATAGACCCCGGCCCGGGGCACGGTGAGGTCGCCGGTCCAGGCGGCGGTGGTGTCGGCCGGCAAGGCGTTGTGGGCCGCGACAGTGAAGTTCACGATGGTGTCGATGGACTTCGTGGCCCCGGTTTCCCGGTGAAGCCCGGGCGCGCCGCCGTGGCTCAGAAGCGCCGGCGGGACGGGAACGCCGGTCATGTCGTCGTCCACCGCGTAACGGACCTTTGGGTTATGTGAGAGAGCCTTGAGCGCCGCAAATGGGCCCACCTGGCGCGCCGGAAGGCCCAAGGACCGCTCGCCGCTGATGCCGATGGCGTCGACCTGGTCGGCGGTGGCGCCGATCAGCACGACATCGCCGAGGTCGGCGGACTTGAGGGGCAAAAGAGCACCCTCGTTCTTCAGGAGAACGGCGGCCTGCTCGGCGGTGCGCTCGATGATCGTCGCATTCGCGCCGATGGCCTGGGGTGTGACGTCATGTTTGGAGGCGCCGGTCAGCAGGCCAAAACGATCCATGGCGAGCAGCACATGCCCGGCCGCGGCCGTCACCGTGGCCTCGCTGACCGAACCGTTCCTCAGGGCCTGAGCGAGGGTGACGGGGGCAACCTTGGCGCCCAGATCATCGCCGTCCGGGGGGGCGGGGGCCTGTTCCTCCGGCAGGCGCCCGCCATAGAGGTCGCCTTGCTCGCCGTCTTGCGCCATGGGGGAAGGCGCGGCGGCGGCCTTAGCGCCCAGGACAGCCGGCTCCTGATAGCCCGTGCTGTCCGGCCCATCGATCATTTCCATGTCGAGCCCGGCGTTCATGAACAGGGCGGAGTGGGTGGCGCCCCAGTCGGAGATCACGAAGCCCTTGAACCCCAACTCGCCGCGCAGGACGCCCGTCAAGGTCGCCGCGTTCCCGCAGGCATAGGGCCCGTTCACATGGTTATAGGCGCACATGACGGCGGCGACCCCCGCATCCACGGCGGCGGCGAAGGGCGGCAGATAGACCTCATGCAGGGCCTGTTCGCCGACCCACACGTCGGTGGCGGCGGTGTCGAAGCCGATGAAATGCTTGGCCACGGCCATGACCCCCTGGGACTGGATGCCCGCGATCTCGGCGGCGCCCATGGCGCTGGTGAGCAGCGGGTCTTCGCCGAAGGTGTTGTAGGCGCGCTTGAAGCTGAGATCGCGGTCGATATTGATGAAGGGCTGAAGCGCCACATCGACGCCCAGCGCCCTCGCCTCCCGCCCGATCACCACGCCGTTTTGTCGGGCGAGGCGCGGATCAAAAGTCGCCGCCACGCCCATGGTCGCCGTCTCGGCCTGGGAGGGATGGCGGGTGAGAACGCCAGGCGGCCCGTCGGCGAGGCGCAGGCCCGGAATGCCAAGCCTTGGAACGCCGCCGACATAACCGGCCTGGCCTTGGTAGGAGCTGGCGTCTTCGGGCGCGTCGTGGATGAGGGTGAGCTTTTCGGCCAGGGTCATCTGGCTAAGCAGGCGGTCCACCCGGGCGTCGCCGGTGAGGGGGGGAATGGGCGCCGCGCGGCAGAGGGGCGCGAGGGACAGAACGAGGCCGGCGGCCAGGGCGGCGATCTTCCCCATCATCTTCACCCCCCCGGCGAACGCCCCATATATGCCGTTACCCCAAAGCCTCCCGCAACACCTCAAACACCGCCGGGTCGGCGCACTGGGCGACGTTGACGCGCATGAAGCGGCCCGCCGATTGGGACAGGCTGAAGACATCGCCGGGCGCAAGAACCACATTCCTTTCCAGGGCCGCGCGGGCGAGGGCGGCGGCGCTGACGCCGGGCGGGAGCTCGCACCAGAGGAACATGCCCGCCCGAGGCTCGATCCAGGGGGTGACCCCCATGTCGCGAAGGCGCGCGATCACCTCAGGCCTCGCCTTGGCCAGCCGCGCCCTGAGCGCCTCCAGGTGGCGGCGATAGGCGCCGTCCTGCACCACGCGGAGCACCAGCTCGCTGGCGAGCCGTCCGGCGCCGAAGCTGGTGGCGATCGAGAGATCGGTCAGCCGCTCAAGCCAGTCGCTCCGGATCGCCACATAGCCGCACCGCACCGAGGCCGAGAGGGTCTTGGAGAAGCTGCCGATGAGGATCACCCGATCAAGCCCGTCCAGGGCCGCCAGGCGAGGCGCCGGCTCGATCTCGAAATCGGCGAAGATGTCGTCCTCAATGATGGTGAGATCATGGGCCTCGGCGAGGTTCAGCAGACGATGGGCCGTGGTCGGCGAGAGGGTCGCGCCGGTGGGATTATGGACGCCGGAATTCGTCACATAGAGCCGGGGGGCGTGCTGCTCCAGCGCCCGCGCGAAGGCGGCGATATCCGGGCCTTCGAGCGTATAGGGGACGCTAACGATCTTCGCGCGATGGGCGCGCAGAATGGCGTGGAAGTTGAAGTAACAGGGATCATCCACCAGGACCGTATCGCCGGGCTGGATCAGCAGGCGGCAGACAAGATCGATGGCCTGGGTGCCGCTCTCGGTGAGGAGGATCTGATCCGGCGAGGCGACAACGCCGCGCTCGCCCATGCGCCGGGCCAGCCATCCCCGAAGGGCGGGCAGGCCAAGCGGCGCGCCATAGTCCGCAAGGGCTCCGTCCGTCGCGCGGGAGAGGCCCCGGAGGGCCCGACGAACCGCATCCTCGGGCAGCCAAGGCGACGGCAGCCAGCCGCAGCCAGGCTTGAGCACCCGGTCGCTGGTTTCCAATGACTGACGGGATACCCAGAAGGGGTCGATCTCCCGGTCGAGGCGCGGGCCGATCTCGGCCAGGGAGAGGGGCGAGGTCTGGGGCGAGGCCTGGCCGGCGACAAAGAAGCCCGACCCCCGTCGCGAGATGACGGCGCCTTCCGCGACCAGACGATCATAGGCGTCGACCACGGTGGACTTGGAGACACCGGTCGTCTCGGCCAGGCGGCGAATCGAAGGCAGGCGCGCGCCGGGCGGCAGGCTTCTCCCCGTTATGCGATGGCGGATCTCGCGCATCACGCTTTGCACTAGGGTAAGCGAGGAGTCAGGGATAGCGTCCAACCTTACGGCCCTTTGATCCGGTACAGTTCGCCCAAACCGTACGGTATTGTCCCTGTCGCCGCCAGCCGTCGGGGCGCAAGCGGGACCATTAAAAGAGGGGCCCAAGATGGACCGAAAGACGAGCGGCTGGGTCAATGGATTGCTGGGCGTGCTGATCTTCAGCGGCTCGCTGCCGGCGACGCGTGCGGCCGTGGCCGACATCAACCCGGTGTTCCTGACCCTCGCCCGGGCGGCCATCGCCGGATCGATCAGTCTGGCGCTGCTGATCACCACGCGCCAGCGCGTTCCCACCTGGGCGGAAGTCCGTAGCCTGGTCGGCGTGGCCCTCGGCGTGGTCGTGGGTTTCCCGCTCTTGACCGCGCTGGCGTTGCGCCACATGGCAGCCGGCCACGCCATCGTTTTCACCGGCCTTCTGCCCCTATCAACCGCGGCCTTCGCGGTCCTGCGCGGCGGGGAGAGGCCAAGTCCGCCCTTCTGGTTGTTCGCCATTCTGGGCGGCGGCTTCGTCGCGGCCTTCGCGCTGGCTGCCGGAGGCGCGTCAACGCCACAGGGGGACCTCTTGATGCTCGCGGCGATCGCGGTCTGCGGCTTCGGCTATGCGGAGGGCGCGGTGCTGTCGCGACGGCTCGGCGGCTGGCAGGTGATCTCCTGGGCTCTGACCCTGGCCCTACCGGTCATGCTGGGCGCCCTCGTCTTCGTGACCCCGCCGGATTGGGCCACGGTCGGGGCGCCGGCCTATGCGGGCCTCGCCTATGTCTCTCTGTTTAGCATGCTGATCGGCTTTGTTTTCTGGTATCGGGGCCTGGCCCAAGGCGGCACGGCCGCGGTGGGCCAGATCCAGCTTCTGCAGCCAATGTTCGCCCTTGTCCTCGCCGCCGCGCTGCTGCGCGAGCCGGTGGGAGCATCGATGATCCTGGTGAGCCTCGCGGTGGTCGCCTGCGTCGCCGGGGCCCGTCACTTTTCCATAAGGACCGCAGTCTAATGACCTATCCGTTTCAACTCGTCGATGTGTTTGGCGATGGCCCGTTCACCGGCAATCCGGTGGCCGTGGTGGCGGGCGCGGCTGATCTGGATACGGCGGTGATGCAACAGATCACGCGCTGGCTGAACCTCTCCGAAACGACCTTCCTGGCGCCGCCCAAAGACCCCAGAGCGGACTATGCGGTGAGGATTTTCAGCCTGACCCGCGAGCTGCCCTTTGCCGGCCATCCCACCTTGGGGACAGCGCACGCATGGCTGGCGGCGGGTGGCAAGCCGAAGGACCCAGGGATGATCCTTCAGGAGTGCGCAGCGGGCCTGGTGCGGGTGCGGCGGTCGGGGTCACGCCTGGCTTTCGCCGCGCCGCCGGTGGTCCGCTCCGGCGCCGTGGAGCCGGCGAAGCTGGCCGAGATCGTCGGCGTTTTGGGAATATCCAGGGAGGCGATCGTGGACGCCCAGTGGGTGGACAATGGTCCGGGATGGGTGGCGGTGAAGCTGGCCTCCGCCGAGGCGGTGCTAGCCCTCAACCCCGCGCGATCGCACCCACAGACCCTCGATCTCGGGGTGGTCGGCGCCTATCCGTCGGGACATGAGACGGCCTTCGAGATTCGCGCCTTCTTCACCGATCCGCATGGCGCGCTGGTGGAGGATCCGGTCTGCGGCAGCCTGAACGCCTCGGTGGCCCAATGGCTGATCGCCAGCGGCGAAGCGCACGCGCCCTATGTGGTCTCGCAAGGCGGGCGGCTGGATCGCAAGGGTCGCATCCACATCGACCATGACGCGGCGGGCGATGTCTGGGTGGGCGGCAAAACGGCGAGCCTGTTCTCGGGCGTTTGCGGGGCAAGCTTGGGGGTCTGACGCCCCTCTCGACCTCACGGCTATCGGCGCCCTTCGGAATGACCTAGCCTAGCCGCGTATGGTTGGAAGGGGCGGGCGGATGCTGACGGTTCATCACCTGGGGATTTCGCAATCGGAGCGGATCGTATGGCTCTGTGAGGAGCTGGAGATCGACTATGAGCTGAAGCGCTACGACCGCCGCGCCGATAACCGCCTGGCGCCCGACGACTATAAGACCCTGCACCCCATGGGGATTGCGCCAGTCATCACCGATGGGGATCGGGTGCTGGGCGAGAGCGGGGCGATCTGTGACTATATCTGCGGGCGCTATGGCGACGGGCGGCTGACGCCGGGGCCAGATGATCCGGATTTCGCGGGCCACTTGTTCTGGTTTCATGGGTCGAACGCGACCTTCATGACCACCCTGATGATGCAGCTGGTGCTGTCCGGCGGGGGCGAGGGCAATCCCACCGCGCCTTTTGTCGCCGATCGCAGCCGGCGCGGTTGGGAAATGGTCGAGGCGCGGCTTGCCGAAGCGCCGTTCTTTGGCGGCGCGAATCTCACCACCGCGGACATCATGACGGTCTATTGCCTGACCACCAGCCGGGCCTTTCGCGGCACGTCCATCGCGGACTATCCCAACGTGAAGGCCTATCTGAAGCGCATCGGCGCGCGCCCCGCCTATCAGAGGGCGATGGCCAAGGCGGAGCCTGGCATGGCGCCGATGTTGGACTAAGGTATCACCATGGACGGTGATTTCGCTTCAAGGCCGACGCGGGCGGAGATCAGCTTCGAAGACCTGATCGCGCCCGTGACGCGAGAGGCCTTCTTCGCGGACTATTGGGAACGCCGCCCGCTGCATATTCGGCGCGCGGTGGAGGGTTTCTATGAAAGCCTCCTGACCCGCGCCGATCTGGAAGGCGCCATCGCCTCGGCGGGCCTGCGCTATCCGGCGATCCAGTTGACCCAAGGCGGGCGCTATATTCCCCCCGAAGCCTTCACCCAGAACGTCAAGGTCGGCCGTGACAGCCTGGCTGGCGTGCTCGATCCGGTGCGGTTGACGGCGCTCTATCGCGGCGGGGCGACAATATCGGCGCCCTTCTTTCATCTCGCCTGGAAACCCCTGGCCGATCTGGCGGCCCGGATCGAGGCGCGGTTCGACCATCCCGTGCACACCAATCTGTATCTGACCCCCGGCGGCTGCGCCGGGTTCACGCCCCATTACGACACCCATGAGGTGTTGGTACTGCAGATCGCCGGCCACAAACACTGGACGGTCGACGCCCCGCCAGCTCCACTGCCCCACCATACCCAGCCCCATTCAGCCCAGGCCCAGAAACCCACCCCGCGCGTGATGGAGGTGGAGCTTGGCCCTGGCGACATGCTCTATTTGCCGCGCGGCTTCGTGCATTCCACCGCCACCTCGAAAGAGTCGTCCCTGCACATCACGCTTGGGATTACGGTCTTTACGTGGGTGGAGCTGCTGGCAGAGTGGTTCCAGTCCAGCAAGATCTATCCCCGCTATCGCCGCGCCCTGCAGCCAGGATTCGCCCACGATCCGGAGGCGCGAGAAAGCCTCAAGGCGGAGCTTCCCAAGATCATCGCCGAGCTTCAGGGCCTGGCCGATTACGACGCCCTGGTCGAGGCCTTCGCCGCGCGGGTGAGATCGGGCGCCATGCGGTCCGTGGAGGGGTTTGCCAGCGACATCATGGCCGAGCCGGCGGCCCCGGCGGGCGGAACGCGGCGGGTCTGAGGACACTCTATGCCACTCCCGCTGAACCGGATCGTCATCTACGCCCGGGACGTCGAGACCACGGTGGCCTTTTACGAAAAGCACTTTGGTTTTGACGTGCTTCGCCTCCCGGGCGACCGGATTGTCGAACTTGTGGCGCGGGCCGGCGGGGCCAACATCATGGTTCATGCCGCCGCCAAGAGCGTCAAAACCGGCCAGGTGACAGTGAAGCTGACGTTTGACGTGGAAGATGTTTCGGGATTTCTCGCGGAGAGCGCCCAGAACGGTCTTCTTTTCGGCCCGGAGCATGCCGCCAACGGCTATTCCTACGCCAACGGCAAGGACCCAAACGGCAATAACATCTCGGTCTCGAGCCGCGCTTTTCGCAAAGACTGAATAAATGGGGGAAAGTTCATGAGTTTAAGAGCGCTCTTGCTCGCGGTGGGGGCGGCGGGCGCCTTGACGACGGCCGGCGCTGCCGAGGCCGAGACCATCTATCTCACCGCAGCACGGATGGTGGATCCGGCAAGCGGCCAGTCGATCGCCGACCCGGCCGTGTTGATCACGGACGACAAGGTGACGGCAGTGGGAACGGCCGGCGCGCTGGCCGTCCCGTCAGGGGCGCGGCGGATCGATCTGGCGGGCGAGACGATCCTGCCCGGCCTGATCGACATGCACACCCACATTACCTCGCGCGCTGACCTGCATGGCTATGCGTCCCTCAGCGTCACGGCGCCCGCCTCGGCGATCAGCGGCGTGGCCAACGCTTATCGCACCCTGCAGGCCGGCTTCACCACCCTGCGCAATGTGGGGGCAGGGGGCTACGCCGACGTGGCCTTGCGGGACTCTATCAATCGCGGGGAAACGGTGGGGCCGCGTCTCTTCGTGTCGGGTCCCCTGATCGGGGCCACGGGGGGCCATTGCGACGAGAACCTGCTTCCCGAGAGCTATCACGCCGTGGGCGAGGGGGTGGCGGATGGCCCTGAGGCGCTCGTCCACAAGGTGCGGGAGGTGCACAAATACGGCGCCGACCTCATCAAGCTCTGCGCCACGGGCGGGGTGCTCTCCAAGGGCGATAGCGTGGGCGCCCAGCAGATGACCTATGAGGAGATGAAAGCCGCGGTGGACGAGGCGCACCGCCTGGGCCTGAAGGTCGCTGCCCACGCCCACGGGACGAGCGGAATCAATGACGCCATCCGCGCCGGGGTCGACACCATCGAACATGCGAGCCTGGCCAATGACGAGAGCTTCGCTCTGGCCAAGGCGCATGGGGCGGTCTTCGACATGGATATCTACAACGACGACTTCATCCTGGCCGAGGGCGCCAAGGTGGGAATGCTGCCCGAAAGTCTCGCCAAGGAGCGGACCATCGGGCGACTGCAGCGGGAGACCTTCCGCCGCGCGGTGAAGGCGGGGGTGACCATGACCTTCGGCACCGACGCCGGGGTCTATCCCCACGGCGACAACGCCAAGCAGTTCGCCAAGATGGTAGAATGGGGCATGACGCCCATGAAGGCCATCCAGGCCGCCACCACCACCGCGGCCGAGACCCTGGGGCCGATTGGCGACAATCTGGGCGACATCGCCCCTGGCAAATACGCCGACATCATCGCCGTGGAGGGCGATCCCTTAAGCGACATCTCGCGCCTGGAGCATGTGGCCTTCGTAATGAAGGCGGGGGTTGTTTATCTGGAGGGCGGCCGGCCGGTGACGCGGTAAGGACCGCCTATTTCCCAGAATGAACTCACGCGAAGGCGCGAAGACGCGAAGCGGAAGCCACGAGAGGTTCGTCCCCTCCCCGCCAGACTGTGTGTCTTTCCGCGCTTCCTTTTCGCGCCTTCGCGCCTTCGCGTGACACGCAATCCTTAGGCGCGAAACGTGGCGCCGGTGATCACGCAGGTCGCGGGATCGCGGGTCAAGGTGATGTGATAGCCCGCTTCGCGGGTCACGGCGTCTTGGTCTAGGCCGATGGCGAATCCGGTGATCCGACCGCTCTCCACATCGCGGCCGAAGGTGAGGGGGACCGGGAGATAGTTCAGCCAGTCATCGGAGCGGTTGTGCGCCGGCGGTGTTCCGAACCACACCGCCAGTCGGGCGGCTGGGGCGCCGACGGAGACGCCCAGCAAGGTTTCGAAGGGACGGAAATCGGCGGGATCGCTCCGCGCCGGAGCGGCGCTCGCCGTGACGGGGCCGCGACACGGCGC